>Ga0209777_10001733_pt1 | contig 30581 bp, 27 predicted proteins | sample FrelakmetHBP12HB_FD_187147 | JGI IMG/M metagenome (GOLD analysis project Ga0209777, IMG submission 187147) | Freshwater lake sediment microbial communities from the University of Notre Dame, USA, for methane emissions studies -HBP12 HB (SPAdes)... | ecosystem: Environmental > Aquatic >... | reverse complement strand
CCCAGACCGCTTCAAAGAGGGCGGATATAAGCAATGCCCCCAGTACCCATCGCCTCTCGTCATTATCGAGCCGAGCCACAGCCACCATGACAACCGCCACCGAGGCATAATTCAAAACCCATTGCATCCCGGCATAGCCATAAGCCGCGCGGAGGCCGCTTATCACCAGAAGAAAAACCAGTAAAAACAACGCCATAATCGTCCAATGGCGCGGAACCGTAATTACTTGTGGCGGCGGCGAACCATTATTTTTGCATCCAGGCGCCGAAATACCTGCCGTATCACCGCCAATGCCCCAAAGCGAAACGACCAAAATGCCGAGCACAATCAGCCGACTAACAGCCAGCCCGATATAAGTGGAGCCACCATCTATAAGCGGCGTCCATAGAACCAGCAATATAAGCGCTGCGGGAAGGAAAATTCTGCCACTTTTCATGCTCAACCTTGCAGGGGCACCGCGCCAGGTATCCAGTATATTGTCTTTCCGGGTGAAAAAAAAGAGGCCCATAAAGGGCCTCTCTTTGTCAGGCAATCTGGCCGAATCTCACAGGGTAACGTCGTTACGCGAGTTCTGAGGGTCTTTCCTGTTGTCAATCCACCAGCAGTCTGTCGTTGCGTCGCTGTCTATATTGCCTTCCGCAGTGGCAGTGAATCCGTTGGTGTAGTCAACCACCTGGTTGGATGGCGCCGGGCAGCCCGCGCAAGAACCCGACGGCAGGTTGCAGTTGCTGTTCCCCAGATAAGCGGTTCCGTTGCCGATCTGATACCTGAACTTGGTTGTGCCCTGGGGCGACCACCCGATCAGATCGAAAGTGTCGGCCCAGTTGTTCTTCTCGGCGAAATAGGCGATTTGAGATGTTGATACGCTCGACAAGTTGGTCTTCGCCTCACTCTGACGGGCCTTTGCCTGGAACTTCAGGAAGTTCGGGATGGCGATGGCAGCCAGAATGCCGATGATCGCGACGACGATCATCAACTCGATCAGTGTAAATCCTCTCTTCTTCATCCGCGTTCTCCTTTCCTAAAATTTCCGGAGGAAAATCCTCCTGTTTGAAGCCGTTTCAGTAATTTCGATTTTATATTGTGCAAGATGAATGCCATAAGCCCAATCCCTCGCCAATTTTCTGCTTTGCTCTAATATTCACTGTATTTACAATAGCTTACAGCGCCCTTCTCATTCCGCGATAAAAGATTCTCCCCGACTTGTTACCAGATTTAGCGACGATTTACGGCAATATATCGGCCACGTCATGCCATTTTTCGTCACATGAATCATGCTTACTTGGGCGCCAGTCATTGCATCCAGCATGTTGTCTTTCCGGGTAAAAAAGAGAGGCCCCCACAGGGGGACCTCTCTTTGTCAGTCAATCTGGCCGAATTTCACAGGTTCACGTCGTTACGCGAGTTCTGAGGGTCTTTCCTGTTGTCAATCCACCAGCAGTCTGTCGTTGCGTCGCTGTCTATATTGCCTTCCGCAGTGGCGGTGAATCCGTTGGTGTAGTCAACCACCTGGTTGGATGGCGCCGGGCAGCCCGCGCAAGAACCCGACGGCAGGTTGCAGTTGCTTTCCCCCAGATAAGAGGTTCCGTTGCCGATCTGATACCTGAACTTGGTTGTGCCCTGGGGCGACCACCCGATCAGATCGAAAGTGTCGGCCCAGTTGTTCTTCTCGGCGAAATAGGCGATTTGCGATGTTGATACGCTCGACAAGTTGGTCTTCGCCTCACTCTGACGGGCTTTCGCCTGGAACTTCAGGAAGTTCGGGATGGCGATGGCAGCCAAAATGCCGATGATCGCAACGACGATCATCAGCTCGATTAGTGTAAATCCTCTCTTCTTCATCCGCGTTCTCCTCTCCTAAAATTTCCGGAGGAAAATCCTCCTGTTTAATTTAAAACCGATTGGTTAACTGATTGAACTTGCTTACTTTGTTGTCCCCCTGAATTTCGCCTCCCTCTCCATCAGTTTTCGCCATCTTGAAAATGCATAATAGGCGCCAAAAGCCCAAATCCTCGCAAATTTTTAACTCTTTTCCAATATCTTGTTTATTTTCAATAACTTACAACTCCAATCTTTTTTTCTAGTACGCAATTATTTTCGTTCTTTCGCCCGAATACTGACGTTTTACGGCAATCAAATATCGCTGTTAAGCTGTTTTTCGTCATAACGCATCGGGAGCTGGTTTGCGGCAATTTTGAAATGGATATTTTCTATCGTGTATGTATAGGAAGTCTAACACAATTAGTATAATTCCGCAAGCGCCGGTTTATATCGGGGGTCTTTTTCAAGCGCATGTTTGAAGTACAATTGAGCTTTATCTTTAAATCCCAGCTTTTTATAAGCCATGCCGAGATTGTAGAATATTATCGGCGAATCGGCGCCGTTTTTTATGGCCATTTGATATTGAGTTACAGCGTCACTCGGCCTCCCCGTTTCGGAATATACATTTCCAAGCGCTTCACGGAGGGCGGAATCGGTCGGGAAGAGCGCGAGCGCCGCTTCAAATTCTTTTCCGGCATCCTCATGGCGGCCCTGCGCATCCAGCGCCAGACCCAGATTCAAGCGGTATTTCAATATGCCCGGCTTCAAGATCATCGCCATTCTAAACGCCCTCTCCGCCTCGGCAAAACGGCCCAATTGCCGATAACCATCACCAAGCATATAGTATGATCCGGCATAAACCGGCTTCTTCATAGGCCAATATGCCGCAGGGCACAGCACAGCAATGAGAACAAGACTTTGGATAAATCTTTTAGACTTCCGTTCAGCAAGCAGTTTCCACAGGGCCATAAGCCCGAAAGCCGATAGCGGAATCAGCGCCGTGAGAACCGGTACGCGATACCTCCCAAAGATGTAATAGGCGATCGTTGAAGCGGCGTAAATGGGCAGGAAGAATATCAATAGCCAGCCCCCTTCAGCGACCATCCCTCCTCCCCTGCCTTTCCTGAACGCCAGCGCCAGCCATCCGAAAACGCCGAGAACCGCAGCGGCGCCGTATGTCAGAAGCGGCAGCTTAAGGACATAAGAAAAATTTTCCTTGTAAAAATAATAATTTACGTTATCGCTCGGCTCAAAATCGTTGAAAAAAACCGCCGTTTTATGCGCCAGGTTTTTAAAAAATTGCCGGGGCTGGGAACGCACATAATCCATGCTTCGGCTGTACCAGAAGCGGCTCAATTGGGAGGGCTTCATCGCCCGGCCGGCGCGCCTCATGGCCTCGGAGCGGAAATCATCCTCCTCGAACATCGGGTGAGGACGCAAAAACGGAGGCGCAATGTATGACCCGGTCTGGTTATCGGGATGATTCCCAATGTAAAAATTCTGGCCGCCCTGGCTTGTCATAAGGACGTAATCCCCCGACCTCAGGTTGTGTATGGTCACGGGAGAAATCGCCGCGATACACCCGATGCAAAACGCAGAAGCCATTATAAGCCCCCGCTTCAATCCAACATCACTTTTAGTCGAAAAAAGGCGCCATAGCGCCCAGATCGGAACCAGAAGAATCAAATTGGCGCGGGTAAGGCAAGTCAGCCCCAGAAAAACCCCCGATAAAACCAGGCGAGGCGCTTTTTTCGTTTCTTGCGCCCATAATAAAAAAAACAGGCATGCATCCGTTAAAAAAAGCGATAATATCTCTTTGCTGAGGATGCCTTCATAAAAAAACAACGGCTTATATAAAGTCGCTATCAACGCCGCAACAATGCCCGTCCCTCTCCCGAAAATCCGTCGAGCAATCCCATAAATCAATAAAACATTCAGCCCACCCAGAAAAACCTGAAAAAACTTGACCGCAACAACACGATGGCCGATGATCCGGTAAATAAAAGCCAGAAAATACGGGTATAATGGGTCCTGATAAAAAACCTTCCGGCCCGGCCATGTCCCATCGAGCAATCCCATGGCCTTGGAGTCATAAGACCATTCATCGAGCACCGGAATGCGATACTGTGGAACTTCTCGAATGCCGCGAAGATATAAAACCCCGAGTGTTACATTGATGAGAAAAGCAACGATTAAAAACCGCCATGGAATCTGATATTTATCGGTTTCCGTCACTATGGTATCGCCCTAAAAGGCGTTAGGCTTACATTGATCTTTATTTCAATTAGTGGCTGGCAAGCGGCGCCACCATAAAGCCTAAGGGCCTAACGCCTAATGCCTTTTTATCGAGTTCTCGCGCAACGAAATCCGACGCCGCTGCTCCTGACAAAGGGAGCGTACCCGTAACGCGCCGATGAGCGCAGGTAACTCTGGTAGTAGTGCCACGACCCGCCGCGAAGGACCCGGGCCGCTCCGGAAGCCGGCCCCGTCGGGTTGCGATCCGGACTCTTTTTATAGTAGCCCTCGTCATACCAGTCCACAACCCAATTCCATACATTCCCCGCCATGTCCATCGCTCCATAAGGACTCGCCCCAAGCGGCCTGCTTCCCACCGGCCATGACGACCTTCTCCCACATCCCGCCTCATCTTCTCCAATCATCCACATTATCGCGTAATCGCAACCCGCTTCACGGTTTCCCCACGGATATTTTCTTCCATCCGTTCCTCGCGCCGCTTTCTCCCATTCCGCTTCCGACGGCAACCTCTTCCCCACCCATTCACAATAAGCCTTCGCCTGATACCAGTCCACGCAATTTATGGGGTTATTCCCCCTGCCCAGTCGGCCCCCGTCGCAAGATTCTCCCGTCAACGCGCTCGAGCACTTTCCCGCCTGTGCGCACGAAGCGTATTGCTCGACCGTTACGTCATATTTATCAAGGTAAAATGTATCGAGGTACACCTTGTGATACGGCTTTTCATCGCCCAGGCATTGATTGTCCACCGCATCGTTGCAGCCCATCCAGAATTCACCGGCGGGAACTTGTGCCATTTCGCCGCCTTTTGGCGCGTTAGTTATCGGTTGTTGTTGTGTTCGGCTTGAAATTGGCTGGAAAAAAAATAAAAAAACGGAGAATATCGCCAATATGTATATTTTGTTCATACTATACATCATATTCAAAAAGTGTCGCATATCCTGAGAACCGAATAAATATCAGGACTATTTTCCTGTAGGGGCGACCGGCCGGTCGCCTCTACAGCCCCAATTTGGTGGGCGTTGTCCACACGGATGTCCCTGCAGAAAGATGTAGAGCAATTTAGGCGGTTTATCAGTAAGTAGGATTTTCCGCAACCGCTTCCGGGTCTTCCGCGTCGTCTTTTCCCTTCGACTTGTTTTTCTGTTCCTTGAGAATGCGCTGTGTCTCCGCGATTTCATTCGGCGTAACGCTGAGGCGAAGTCGCTCCATTTGTTCCATGACCTGTTGAAAGCGCATGCCTTCCGCGGCGCTGATCCATTCGAGGGCCAGTCTTTCCGCGCGAAGCCCAAACCTCTCCATTTTCCTCCACAATTTTTTCAGGCGTTTTTCCGTCCATTTATTCGCGTCAATATAATGGCAATCCCCGATATGGCATCCGGAAACGAGCACAACCGGCGCGCCCTTCTCAAATGCGCGCCACACGAACTTCTCATGAACCCTGCCGGAGCACATGGTTCGGATCAGGCGGCTGTTGGGGGGATATTTAAGGCGGGAAACGCCTGCGAAATCCGCCCCCGCATAAGAGCACCAGTTGCAGGCGAAGACCACGATCCGCTCCTGGGGATTTTTCTCGAGTATGGCGTCAATTTGGGCCTCGATCTGCGCGTCCGTGAAGTGGCTCATTTCAATGGCGTCTTCGGGGCATTCCGCCGCGCACGTGCCACATCCGGCGCAGGCCGCCGCTGTCACTCTGGCCGGGGTTTTTGTTTTTATGTCCACGGTAATAGCGTTATAAGGACATACCTTGGCGCAAATACCACATGAGGTGCATTCTTCCGGGAAGACCTCCGCTGTGATCGCCTCGACGGTCAAACTCCCCGGATTCATTATCCGCATCGCCCGGGCGGCAGCCGCCGAAGCCTGGGTAACGGAATCCTTGATGTCCTTAGGCGCTTCTGCGCAGCCCGCGAAAAATATCCCCCGCGTCGCCGAGTCCACCGGCTGAAGTTTGGGATGGGCCTCGAGGTAAAAGCCGTCCGAAGTCATCTGAAGCGCAAGCATTTCCTGAAGATTTTTCATGTCCGCAGGAGGCTCAACACCGACCGCCAACACCACCAGCCCGGCGCGGTGCGTATCGAGTCTGTTTGTGACCGTGTTTTCCACGGTCAAAATCAGGTCCCTGGTCTTGGCGTCTTCCTTAATCGAGCCGGGAATTCCCCTTATATACCGCACCCCCAGCCCTTTGCTGCGCCGGAACAAATCCTCGAATCCCTTGCCAGAAGCCCGGATGTCAATATAGAAAACCTTGACCTCGATCTCCGGATAGTGCTCCTTCAGCATGATGGTGCTTTTTATGGTGTTCATGCAGCAAATATTGGAGCAATAAGGCTTTCCGCGCTGTTGCGACCTCGATCCGACGCATTGGATAAACACAACGGATTTCGGCCTCTCCTGATCGGTCAATCGTATGACCTCTCCGTTGGTAGGCCCGCCGGCGTTTATCAGCCGCTCGAGTTCCATGCTGGTGATGACGTTCTCGAAGCGGGTGTACCCGTATTCATCCAGGGCGGTCGGATCGTGAATGTCCATGCCCGTGGCGACTATTATGGAGCCCACGTCGAATTCCAGCTCCTCGTCGTTCATGCTGAAGTCAATGCAATGCTTTTTACAGCGGTTCATGCACTTGCCGCAGATAATGGGGTTATGGCCCAGGCAATGGGTTATGTCCACCATGTATGCGGAGGGCACTGCCTGTGGGAATGGGGAAAATATGGCGCGCCGCGAGCTAAGGCCCATGTTGAATTCGTCGGGGACGATAACCGGGCATTCTTCCATGCACTCGCCACAGGCGGTGCATTCCTTCTCTTTGACGTACCTCGCCCGTTTGAGCGCCTTCACGTGGAAATTACCGACGTATCCGGTGATCTCTTTTATTTCGCTCAGGGTCAACAGTGTGATGTTTGGATGCCGACCGGCATCGGTCATTTTAGGACCGAGTATTCAAATGGAGCAGTCCATGGTTGGATAGGTCTTATCCAACCTGGCCATGATACCTCCTATGCTCGGCTCCTTTTCCACAAGGATGACCTTGTAGCCCGAATCGGCCAGGTCCAGCGACGCCTGTATACCCGCAACGCCTCCGCCGATGACAAGGGTTGATCGCCTGACCGGAACCACGGTCTCCTGGCGGGGTTCCAGAAGCCTGGCGCGCGCAACGGCGCTCCTTACGAGGTCGCAGGCTTTTACGGTGGCCGCCTCATGGTCATTGCCATGCACCCACGAGCATTGCTCGCGCAGGTTCGCCATCTCGAACAGGTAGGGGTTCAGGCCGGCCTCTTTTACGCATTGCCTGAACGTCGGCTCGTGCAACCTCGGCGTGCACGACGCCACCACCACCCGGTTGAGGCCATGCTCCTTTATGTCGTTTTTAATCATGTTCTGGCCCGGCTCCGAGCAGACGTAGCCGTCGTCCCGCGCAATCACCACGTCGGGCAATCCCCTCGAGTATTCGGCCACCGCCTCGCAGTCAACCACTCCGGCGATGTTCGATCCGCAATGACATACGTACACCCCTATGCGGATCTCGGCGCCTTCTCTTTCTTCCTGCATTCCCTTTCCTTTCTCACCAAAGGATTTTGGATTGAAGATTTTAAATTTTCGATTTTAGATTGAAGAAGACGGATTGATGGGGCTGTTGAAAAACGGAGTCTGCGGGCGGACAAGAATGTCCGCCTTCCTATAACTTGTTGATTTTATTAGGAGGACGGACATTCCTGTCCGTCTTATCCGAAAAACCAACCTTTTTCAACGGCTCCTTGATATCCTCTTCAATCGAAAATCTAAAATTCCTAAATTCTAGCCTCCGTACAGCTCGATCTGACCGGCCAGGACGGACACAATGTCTTTTATCTCCATTTCGAGAGAACCGCGCTTCAACTTGTCTCGCATGGCGCAGGTCAGGTGGATCATGCATTTTGGGCAGGCCGTAATGAGCAGGTCTGCCCCCGAAAGTTTGGCCTCTTTCAATCTTTCGATCTGAATCTGCTTGGAATAGGCGTCGCAATTGATGAAGCCGTTGTTGCCGCAGCACAGAGCGCTCCTGCCCGAGTGCTCCATCTCTCGAAACGTCATTCCGGGTATCAATGACAGAAGCTCGCGAGGCCCCTCGTATCGGCCGGCCATGCGGCCGAGTCTGCACGGGTCCTGATAAGTGGTCTTCCTGTCCAGCGGCTTGAAAGCTGTTCCGCCTTTTCGCACCTCGCGCTGGAGAAGGTCAATCAGCAGCGTCACCTTGATGTCAAATCCCGGCGCCATGCGAGGCATGTGTTCACTCAAAACGTGAAAGCATTCCGGACAGGAGACCACTATTTCCCTGACCCCTGCCGCCTTGAACGCCTCATAATTCAATTGGCATAACATCCTGAAATTGTCAATGTCGCCCGTCCAGAGGAGGTCATGGCCGCAACATCGCTCTTCCTTTAAGATCACCGGTTTTATATCCATGAAGTTGAGCAGCCTTACGCTGTCCCGCGCGATCGAGAGGGTGTCTACGCCGATGCCGGCGAAAAAGACGTCGAAATACGGCGCGCATCCCGCGAAAAAGGCCACATCGCCCCTGGACGCAACCTGAATAGTTGAATCAATCCAGTCCATCCGGTTCTGCTCGATGCGCGGCGAGGTCATGAGCCTCATCCATGAATGCAGGGCGCCGTCGTGAGAGCGGTAGCCTTTCAGCCCCTTCTCCTGGGCGAGCAGGGTGCGCATCTCGAGAATGAAGCTCACAAAATCCACCCCGGAAGGGCAGCGCTCGCTGCACATGCCGCACGTCAGGCACTCCCACACAGAATTTTCGATAAAGGATTCGTCATCCCGCTCGGCGATTACCTTATGGGCCAGGAGCCGGGGCGAATATTCCTTGCCGGTAAGCAGCCTGGGGCACGACGCCGAGCATTTGCCGCATTCGAGGCATTGATACAGGGATCGCTTGCGGATGAGGCTGTCAATTATTGAATCGGCCGATTTCACTTAAGTCCCAATCTCCAACACGGGTTTGGCGGGATTCGGCCCCATGGCCCTTATCTCGTCCGCAAATTCCCATAACGCCCGCGTCAGTTCCTCCTTTTCGTGGGCGAAAAAGCTGCGCTCGACAAGCCGGCTCTGCCCGATGCCGAGCAGGTGGAGCAGTTTCCGCACACGCTGCACGTTCTCATGCCCCACCCTCGGGCCTGGGCCGTAACGGCAATCCTCGTCCTTGCACTCGAGCAATATCACACCGTCCGCCCCAAACTCGAACGCCCGTAAAATCAGCGCCTGATTGATGCGACCTATACACATCACCCGTATAAGCCCCAGGTCCGGAGGCATCTCCAGCTTCGCCATTCCGGCGGCGTTATAGCTGGCGAATGGGCTCCAGTTACAGGCTATCGCGAGTAAATTCCTTTTCATACTATCATTTCAATCAAAAATTAAAAATCTAAAATCCAAATTCCTCACCGCCCATCGTACCGGCCACGATTTCTTCGAGCAGCCTGTTCGAGAAATAGGGCATATCCATAGCGGTGACCGGACAACGACCCACACAACCGCCGCAGCCGACGCAGTTGTACCGGACTACTTCGGCGGTGTAGAAGCCATGTTCGTTGCCGACCATTTTTATTGCGTTGAAGGGGCAGATTTCTGCGCAACGGCCGCACCCGCGGCATCTTTCCGGGTCAATTTTAGGGCTTAGCTCGTGATCCTTCAGAAACGCTTCCGCCGCCGCGGTGGCCACCTGTGCGGCTAGAGCGGCGCCCGCCTCGAAGGCGCTCACCCTCTTCAGAGTTCGCGGCATCACCCGGTACAGCCCGATTTGAGGAGTGTGGAAAAAGGCGAAATTATAGCGATAAAATTTCTTCAACCCGATCGTGTCCTCGGGGATTGCGAGCGGGAGTATATTTTCATCGGTCAGGCAGACGATATCCGCGCGCCACCTGTGCAATTGCCCGTTCTCACGCAAAAGCACCGAGAAATCCCCCAGATGCCCGCTGATGCCGCCAATCTCCGCTTCCTCAACGTGAGTTATTGATTTTGTCCCCACGCGCTGAATAGGTCTTTCCCTGATGGCCTCGGGGATTTCCGGCTCCCGTCGCAATTTGCAGCGGTGCACAAGCCGGACATTGAACCCTTGAAGCTCGAGATTCAGCGCGCAGCTTACGCCAACCTTTGACCCGCCGAGAATGAGAATCCGGTTTCCGATTTCCGTGGCGCCCATCCGAAGCGGCCCCAGCAGCTTTGCGCTGATAAATGCGCTGCGCAAGTAATCTCGAGCCTTTTCTATAATCTCATCCTCGGATGTCGCCCCCGTGAACAAATGGTCTCTTATGTTTATCATCTCGAACCTGCTTCGGTCGAGGCCCAATTGGTCGAACAACTGGATTCGGGCGCGATTGCGCTGGTCGTTGCACGATATGCACTGGAATTCCAGCGGGCAGCAGACGCAGGAGAGAAGGATAACGCGGCTCATGTTATGATTCTTAACGGCGTCCGCTATTATCCTCGACCCGCGCGGATGACAGGCCGAAAAAATCAGCTCGCTGTGAACGACCCCGGGAATGGAAGTGGCAAAGGAGCGGATGCGCTCCAGCACGCCCCCGGGGGCCATTGTTTCATTGCACTTGCATATAAATACCCCGAACCGCGTTTCTCCTTCGGTTTCCGAATATTTAGGCTCCTCAGGGAATGTCGTATGCCTCAGCGAGGCGCACTCGGACATTGATTTGCCCGCTAGCGCGCTGCCTGCAACAAGAACGTCCATCAGGTCCGAGGCGTTTCGGAAATCCCCCAGACGGTAAACGCCTTCCTGATCGGGCGCATCGCTGTCAGGGAACTCGTTATTATCCGCCACAATCACGAGGGGGCTTACCAATTCCAGGCGATTGGAGGATTTGAAGTGATCAATGGCTTTCATCTCCGAACAGACGCTTTCGCATATCCTGCATTCACAGCAGGCGGAGCATTGCAGGCACCGCTGCGCTTCCGCAACCGCCTGCCCCTCGGTAAATCCCAGGTCCACCTCATCGAAGTCCTTGCGCCTTACCCTGGGCTGGCGCTGGGCCATTTCTGGACGCCATTGTCTTGGGGCGTCCTCCGATATGGCGAGATAATCCCCCACGCCACGGGGCGCGTTTGGAATATCCGCAAAAGGCGCCGGTTCGCCGGTCAGGTACTCGATTATCCTCGCGGCGGCCCTCCGCCCCTGCGCCATTGAATCTATAACGGTGGAAGGCCCCGTCACCACATCTCCCGCCGCAAAAACCCCTTTGCGGCAAGTGGACAGACTATCATCAACTTTTATCCTGCCGGATTTATCCGTTCCCACGCCTGAATCCAGACACATCTCGCCAATATCGGGCCGCTGACTGATCGAAATGATAATCGTGTCCGCCTCCCGCGTGAAATTCGAGCCTTCAATCGGCTCGGGCCTGCCCCTGCCGGTGGAGTCGGGTTCCCCAAGCTTCATCTTCGTCAGCTCAAGTTCTGCCGCCTTGCCATCCCTGGCGAGTATCCGGAGGGGCGCAGCCAGATATTCGATTTTTGCTCCTTCCTCTTCCGCGGCCCGTATTTCCGCTTCATGGGCGGGCATATCCTTTCTTTCCCGCCGGTAATAAATGGTTACGGTTGTTACACCCATTCTGACGGCGGCCCGAGCCGCGTCTATTGCGGAATTGCCCCCTCCGATCACCGCGACGTTACGCCCAATTTTTACCTTCCGGCCGGAGTAAATGGATTGAAGAAATTCCACGGCGCCCAGCACCCCCTCCGAATCTTCGCCGGGGATGTTTAGCCCCAGGTCGAGGTGTGAACCCGCGCAGACTAAGACGGACTTGAATCCCTTGTCGAAGAGATCATTGATGGAATTTACCCGAGTGTTCGTGAGTATTTCCACCCCCATGTCCGCAATGGCCTTTATCTCCAAGTCCAACACCGCGCGGGGTAGCCTGAAAGAATTTATTCCGACTCGAAGCATCCCCCCAGTATCGGGATGGGCCTCGAATATCGTCACCTGGAATCCGGCCCGGTTGAGATAATGCGTTGCGGTCAACCCCGCAGGGCCGGAGCCGATCACGGCGACCCGTTCGTCTCTCTTTGAGGCTTTTGGAAAATTGAATTTGGGAGTTCCTTCCCGGACTTCATAATCGGCCAGGAATCTTTTTATGTCGCGAATGGAGATCGGCTCGTCCAGCTCCTTGCGGCGGCATGACTCCTCACAGGGATGCGAACAAACGCGCCCGCAAATTCCGGGCAGCGGGTTGTCTTCCCTGATGACCGCCAGGGCCTCATCGAAACGGGAAGCCGCGGTAAGGGCCATGTAAGCCTGAACGTTAACCCCAAGGGGACAGCTTGTGCGGCATGCGCCGAGTTGGCGCTTGTCCAGGATCAGCGCCCGCGACGGGCAGTAAGCCGGGGTGCGGGTAAGGGGAGGATGATCCGAATCTTTGAGGGGACAAACCTCTATGCACCTGCCGCAGCCGGAACATAAATCGTAATCAACGTAAACGGGGTCCTGCTCGATAACGGCTTTGTAACCATCCGGCCCCCGTTTAATTGATTCGACCCGCGCATGAGTCATCGGTGTAACCAGGGGATTACGGGTTACCCTGAGGTAGAGAGGCCGAAACTGAAAACTCAAATCGGCGGGCCATTCCGGAAAATACTCGCTACCGGCGGGTAATTGAAGGAAATGTAGAGCTTTGGTGACCCAAACCAGGGGAACGCCCGACTGAGCGAGGTCTTCCGCCACCTTCAGAGCGCCGAACCCGGCGCCTACCAACAGGACCGCTTTCCTCATGCTGTCTGACGAACTTGCATCGGTCATTCCTGCTCCCTGTGTTTATCCTGTTTGGAGCGACTCTTCAGGATAGCCTCTCCATATTCCCTTCCCCGATCGAACGCCTGGCCGTTTTTATCCCTGGTGGGTTTGGGAACGGCGTCGAGGACGGCATCGCGTAGAGATTTCGGGCTGACAAGGTCGCTTATCGCCGATAAAAAACCGAGCATGACTATATTTGCCATCATCTTGTTGCCCAGCTCCTCGGCAAACTTGGTAGCCGGTATGTTATACGTGATAAGCCCCGGCGCCAGCTTATTTGTATGAACCAGGTCTGTGTCCCATATCAGTATCCCATCGGGGCTGAGGGAGTTGATGTTTTTAGTATATCCTTCCTGGCTCATGCAGATGAGCGCTTCAGGTTGCTCCACGTAAGGATAAAGTATCTCCTCGCCGCTGATTATCACTTGAGCCGAGCAGGAGCCGCCGCGGGCTTCCGGGCCATACGCCTGGGTCATAGTGGCGTGCTTATTGTCGTAAAGGGTTACAGCGATGCCCAGTATGTTGCCCGCCATCACAATACCTTGCCCTCCGAACCCGGTTATAAGCACTTCTTTTTCAATCCTGTCCGTCATTCCGTTCACCCTGAAGCTTGTGGCGCCACTTGCTGGCAAGCGGCGCCACAGCCTATTTTTCTGACTGGGGGGTTTTTTCGCCGAGGTTCGGCCAATCTCCCAGTTGCTTCTTGTTCACAAGGCTATAACAGTCCAAGAATGTCGGCCTCTCGATGTCCACGAATTTGCCCACCACGATATTGCTGTTGAAGTCCAGAGTTGCTTCCTTGGGATCAATGTCGTTGCGGACAACCGACCGCTCGTGGTAGAACTTCAGAGTTTTAAGGGCGTTTCCCATTTTATTTCGACGCCCGAAGCTTGTGGGGCAGGGGGCAAGTATCTCGACGAAGCTGAATCCGCGCTTTTGCATCGCTTCGGTTATCGAGTTTGTGAGCCTGCGGATGTGAAGCGAAGTCCACCTTGCCACGTATGTTGCGCCGCACGCCGCGGCCAGATGACAGAAATTAAACGGTTCCTCCGGACACCCTATGGTACTGGTGGTGGTTTTTGCGCCGAAGGGGGTGCTGGGGGCCTGCTGACCGCCAGTCATGCCGTAGTTCAGGTTGTTCACGCAGACAACGGTGATGTCAATGTTGCGCCGGGCGGCGTGGATAAAATGGTTTCCCCCAATGGCGAGGAGGTCGCCATCGCCCGAAACCACGAGGACTGCAACGTCCGGCCGGGCGATTTTCAGGCCTGTCGCAAAAGGGACAGCCCGGCCATGAGTGGTGTGGTACGAATCCAGCTTGATGTACCCCGCCATTCGGCCGGTGCAGCCGATGCCGGAAACCATTGCCACTTTCTCCAGCGGATAGCCGGACTTCTGAATGGCCGCCATCACACATCCGAACGATGTCCCGATCCCGCAGCCGGAGCACCATATATGCGGAATCCGGTCGGTGCGGAGCATCGCATCCATCGGATGCGGCGGCACTGTCATTTTAGCTTTCTGGGGGCTCATTTCGCCTCCTTGATCATATCCTCGATGGCGCCGAGTATCGTTTTCGGGCTGATTATGGCGCCGCCGGCATGGGGCACGAGTTTTACCTTACAGGCCCCGCCCGCGCATCTCTCAAGCTCGAGAACCATCTGTCCGAAATTGATCTCCGGCATGATCATGCCGCGGACCTTCGGGGCGACTCCTCGAATCAGTTTTTCGGGAAACGGCCAGACGGTATCGAGTTTTATGAGGCCCGCCTTGACGCCCTTCGATCGGGCCGCGCGAACCGCCCCTTTTGCCGACCTGACGCTTATCCCGTAAGCCACCACCGCAACCTCGGCGTCATCCATGAACATTTCGTCATACCTGATTATTTTGTCGCTGTTATCCCTGATTTTCCGGACCAGCCGGGTTATCATTTTCTCCTGAGTCGCCGCGTCCATCACCGGATAGCCGCGTTCGTCGTGGGTCAGGCCGGTTATGTGCGGATGGTATCCTTCCGCGCAATTGGCCATTGGGGCGATCCAGTCGGCGTCGGCGCGATAAGGCAAATAATCGTCATAAGACGCCTTTGTCTTCCGGCGCTCAATGATCTCGATTTTATCCTCGGTTGGGATCGTCACGCGCTCGTTCATGTGACCAACGACCTCGTCGGCCATTATCAACACGGGTAAGCGATATTGCTCGCTCAGGTTGAAGGCCCATATGGTGAAATCGAACATCTCCTGTGGGCTGGACGGCGCGACGGCGATTATCTCGTAGTGGCCGTGAGCGCCCCACCGGGCCTGCATCATGTCCCCTTGGGCCACCAGAGTCGGCAAGCCTGTGCTCGGGCCGGCCCGCTGCACATTGCAGACGACGCATGGCGTCTCCGTGCAAACTCCCAAGCCGATGTTTTCCATCATGAGGGAAAATCCCGGCCCGGAAGTGCTTGTCATGGACTTTACGCCTCCCCAGCTTGCCCCGAGGATTGCCGCCATCGAGGCCAGTTCGTCCTCCATCTGGATGTATACCCCGCCCACCTCCGGCAGCCGCCGGGACATGCGTTCCGCCACTTCGGTCGCCGGCGTGATGGGATACCCCGCAAAGAAGCGACATCCCACCGCCAGCGCTCCCTCGCAGCAGGCCTCGTCGCCGTTCATGAAATACGTTCCGGTCAATACCGCTTTACCCGCCACTGTTATCCCCCAGAAAATGCTTTAGGCCTTAGCCTGCAGGGGCGACCGGCCGGTCACCCCTACAAATTGGAGCCTGAGGCCTAACGCCTTAAAGATATTGCCTATGCAGCTTCAGAGTCTTCAATCGCCAACGAATAGATTGCGAAATCAGGGCATAAAACCTCACAGAAATGACAATTGACGCATTTGGACATATCAACCACTTCGGGAGGGTGGTATCCTTTTTTATTAAAGGCCGACGAGACGCGAAGCACGTCTCGCGGGCAGTATGCTATGCAGAACCCGCATCCCTTGCACCGATCCTCGATGACGATAACCCGCCCCCTGGTGGTGCGGATTGCGCCGAGGTCGAGGGGTGTTCTCCAATATTTCATGTCTTTTGTCCTCGCTGATTGACCCAGGTGATCGCTTTGTCAAAATGCCCCAATATCAACTCACCAACGGCCTGTTTTATCCTATAAGCGCAATCCAATTAGGCGATTTGCCTTATATTTTTAAAGGATAATACATAGATTGGTTAAAGTAAAATGAAATGGTTACATAACCAATTGACAATATTGCGGTGACAATGCTAAATTGACCCATGAAGACATTAGGCGGTAGGCCTTAGGCCTTTTTTAAAGGAGACGCTTATGAGTATGGAAATCGGGGGAAAAATGCGCGGTGTTAAAAAGCGCCGTCTTTTGGCGGTGTTCCTGCTCTCGATCCTGGCGGCTGTTGCGGTTGCTCCGTCTTATCATGCATCCGCGCGGGATAAGATAAATTTCAATCCGTCCGCCCGAAAATTGCCGTCGAACGAGGAGATTTTCGGCTGGATAAAGGATTTATGCAATCTGGGCATTAGAAGGCCGGGAACGGAAGCGGATCACAAGGCGACACAGTACATACTTGAAAAGTTCAAGGAATTCGGACTGACGGACGCGCATCTTGAACCTGTAAATATGCCTCTCTGGACCGCGGAGAAATGGAGCCTCACCGTGGACGGCAAGGAAATCCCTTGTTTTTACATAAGCCATTCCGGCTGGCTCAAAGAATATGAGGGATTCACGGCGGGGCCTGCGGGGATAACGGCGGAGATGGTTTATGTTGGGAAAGGCGCCAAAAAAGACTATAAGAAGGTTGATGTCAGGGGCAAGATAGTGCTTTGCGACGTGCGTTTTCTCAGCCTGTATCAATCCGATTCGAATAACGTGTCTTATTTCGCCAATGACCCGGACAACACGCTTCCCGATGATTGGCATCAGCCGAATCCGTACATATCGTATAATTTCCCCCGCAGTCTCTATCGCGCCGCAGAGCGGGGAGCGGTAGGGTTTGTGGGCATATTAACAGATTACCTCGATCGAAACACCTACTATAACGAGCTATACGAGGAAAAGCCCTGTCTGATGCGGATACCGGGATTGTGGTTGAGCAAATCCGACGGCGCCAGGGTAAAGGCGTTGTTAAAGAATGGTTCCGCCGTCAAGGCGAAACTTGTTCTTGACGGGAAAATCACGCCTTCCGTGGCGAATAATGTCGTCGGTTTTCTCAAGGGAAAAACGGACGACATAATCCTGGTTCACTCACACCATGACGCGCCCTGGGCAAGCGCCGTTGAAGACGCGTCGGGCGTCTCCGAGGTCCTTGCGCTGGCCAAGTATTTCGGCCAGGTCCCCGCCGGGAAAAGAGAAAAAACTTTGATGTTCGTCACGACCGACACGCACTTTTTTACGTATCAGGCGCACAACGATCTGATTAAAAAAATCAAAGAAAAAAAGATGAACGTAATTCTGGACATCTGCATCGAGCATATTGGCAAGGAAATAGTGGAAAAGGACGGCAAGATTGTCGAGACCGGCTTTGTTGAGCCGCGGGGAATATTCATCACCGAAAACCCGTACCTCATATCCATTACAAAGCAATCTGTGGTGAAGAACAGGCTGGGGAGGATCGTTCTCCTGCCTACGTATACGCCTCTGGGGGTGCCAACGGACGCAGGCGGTTTTAACCGCGCCGGGATTCCGATTATAAGCCTGATCAGTCCCCCAATTTATATCTATGATCAAATAGACACGCCTGACAAGGTGGCGGTGAGTGAATTGAACCCCGTCGCCACAACCTTTGCGGATATAATCGAATCGCTCGACCCTCTGCCGGCCGGGGCCATAAACAAGCGATCGTGGATACCGAAATACAGGTTCCGCTTCTATCGTGGGGCATTGTTGTTTTTGAAGGAACAAATAAAGAGAAGCAAGTCGTAAGCGCGTGGGTTGATTTTTTAACAAAATGTTGAATCAGCCCCTTTTCCCATATTCAATACAGCTTTACGTTCTGTTTCCTCCAGAACTCGCATTTTTTGACGTTGTCCGTGGTTTTAACTTCCCGGGATATGTTAAAATACATACGCATACGGTGTTCGTTGTCGTATGGGGGCCAGTTCATGAGTCCCGGCCCATTGGGGTCGCCGGCGCGCGCGAAATTGGCCCAGTATTTCATCATGGTGTCGGACAGGTTTTTCGCCTTATTTACGTAATGCCTTGCAAAGAAGACGTTAAAATCCGGCTGGTCAAATGTGCCGAAGATGAATGGAAGCTCCAGCGCATGGCCCGCCCCGAACATGTGCGGGGCAAGGTGTCGGTCATAATCGAAGCGGTAATAGAAAACGGGCAGAGAACCCGCGGTCGCCTCGGCGGCGTCATAACATTTGCAGGATAGCCCCATGTCGCCAAGCGCGTCAATGGCCGCGTCCGTCGGGCGGTTGTAATCGCGGTACGGATATAGGCGCTCGATTTCCTCGACCGTTTTTGCTCCAAATGCCTTTTCCAAAGCCCATCTCACCAGCGATTTAGGCGCGAGCCTGATCCCGGGCCAGTTGACCGTGAAAATCTTGATTTCATCGCGGTTTGAACCCACCATGAGCGGAACCCGATTGAATTTGCCGCTCCGCAAGGCCTTGATAGGCGTTTCCGTGAGCGCCCAGCCGTCTTCTTTCGGGACCCAGACATACCTTATCATGGACTTGATATCGAGCACATTTCCTTTCAGTTCTTTTTTTTGCACAGAAAGGATTTTTTCTGCGGATGCCCCGCGCAGGCAGGAAGGCGCATCGCCGTTTTGACAGCCCAGCCTGCGGGCAAACTCCTCTCCATCCGCGTAACTGTCCTTTATGGGTTTGGTGGTGTCGCATCCGCCGCTCTGGATGATGGCCTTGTGAAACAGGCCTTTTGCAAGCGGTGAGGCGAGCATATTGCACACGCTCCAGCCTCCGGCGGATTCGCCGAAGATGGTGACATTGTCGGGATTCCCACCAAACGCGGCGATATTCTTTTTCACCCACTCCAGCGCCGCAATCTGGTCAAGAAGCCCGTAGTTGCCCGAGCTGTGATGCGGATCCTCCTGCGAAAGCGCGGGATGGGCCATGAATCCCAAAACACCAAGGCGGTAGTTGATGGTCACCACCACCACATCTTCCCTTGCCGAAAGCCTTTCTCCATGATACATGCCGGTGGCGCCGGAGCCTGCCAGAAACCCGCCGCCGTGGATGAAGAACATCACGGGGAAGACCCCGCTTTTTTTCGGTCGCCAGATATTGAGATACAGGCAATCCTCGCTGATTTCGGTCCCGGGAACATTTCTCGCCAAAATGCTGAAATCAAATGGCTGCATGCACCAGGGCTTGAATCGGTCGGCTACCAAAATTTCATCATGGGTTGGCGGCGGCTGTGGCGGTCGGAAGCGGAGGTTGCCCACAGGCGGGGACGCATAGGGAATGCCTTTATAGCCACAAGCCTTGGCGCCCCGCTCGGCCGTTCCCGCCACAAGGCCATATTCGGTCTTGACCGGCTCCGCGCAAAAATCCACCCCGCTGGGGATGTTGACCCCTAGAATGAAAACGGTGACCGCAAGCAGGACCGGCATGTAAATTCTGTTGCCCGGGCGCGACGATCCGATGTCCATGGTTTTATTGCCTGTTGTGGTTGCGAATTTGCTGCGTTTCGTGTTCTTTATTCCGCTTTAGCCGGGCTAAGGCGATGCGCTTATCTTTTAATTTTGCGTATAAAATTTGTAATAGTAATCTCATTAAAATTTGTATGATCTAAAGTTCTTTCCATGAGTCTATGCGAAATACCCGACCGGCCCCGGAACTTTCAAAATGGCCGACGATCTCGAGCTTTTTAGAGAATTTTTCTTCGCCGGATGCATCTGTCAATACCCCCAGGGACGCTATCTCATAACCGTTATCGCCCTTTTTTACCGAAGTTTGAGCCGTCCCACTCATGTTTCTGAATTTGCCCATATCTATTTTAAACTCACTTCGGCTCGACCCTTTCTTTAGTTCAGCCTCCGCTGCATATAAGCCGCTTTCGGCGAGGTCCAGCGTTACATTCTCATAATAATGCGCTTCTGTAAGTCGTTTTTCATTATTAAACCTGTCTATTGTCAGGGTAAAAAGCAGGGAAATAAATGCGATCATCACGAAGACGATCACCAGCATGGAGCCTCTTTCGCCTGCGCGATGCTTTATTTCATTATTCATTTAAACTTTCCTCTCAGGAAATAGTTGCCGGATACATTTATGGTTCGGGTCTGGTTCATGACCTGGCGCGAGAGCTTGATTTCCAGGTGGATTCGTGACGTGGTCGGCGGCCACGAATCAAAAACCAGACCCAGAGAAACCACGGGCGCCACAATCCGCGTCCTGCCTATCTCCTGCCGGGCATCGCTGTCGGCGTACTCTATTCTTTCAAGCGCGCCGTCGTGAGTCGTCCAGACGACCTTCTTCAAGTTGTCGGCGCCCATGTCGAGCGCGAGAGAGCCGCCTTCGCCGCTCGAATAAGACCCGGCCGCCGACGCCACCTCGCGCGCCGACCGGATATCCTTCCCGATATATCCCAGCGCGCTGCTCGCCTGCTCCATCATTGTCCGATCCTGTTCGATTTCTGCGTATTTTCGCGGGTAAAGGGTCATGGTAATTGTGAGAGCCATGACTAATACGGGCACGATACTCATCACTATCAGCAATTCTATAAGCGTGAACCCCGCCCGCGTATTATGTTGTATAGGCAACTTATTCATTTTATCGGCCTCAATATCGCCGAATTTACCGCGCGTCTCTTGCCCCAAGGATTCGTCCATGCAATCGTTATTTCGATGCGTTTAACGGCCGGGTAGCCCGGCATGGATGAAATATCAATGTGCGTCCTGGCGCCCTCCAGCTTCCCCAGGTCTTCCAGAACAGCCTCCTCGATGACGCCCGTCCCCAATTTAAGTACATTGTCGGCGGACATAGTTTTAAGGGATTCCATCTCTTTTTGAAGCGCTGTCGTGGCAAGCGCAAACCTGTAATGGTCTTCGGAGTACTTTTTCGCCTGCGCGTACATGTTCGCCAGGGGCATCGCAAGAATGCCGATTATGGCCACCACGATCATCAACTCGATCAATGTGTAGCCTTTTAATCCATGACGCCGATTTGTGTTCATCCCAGCGCCCTCTTGATTTCTACCAGGGTGGTCAGCCCGGCGCAAGCCTTCGCAACGGCATCCTGCACGATGGGTTTCATCCCCGATTTCAACGCGGTCGCCGTGACTTCGGCTGACGAAGGCCGGCCGCGAAGTAATATTTCCCACGAATCGTCAACCTCCAGCAGCTCCGCGACCACCGCGCGGTTCCGATAGCCCGTGTTGAAGCATTTTTCGCAACCAGCGCCCCGCTGGAAAGTCGCCCCGCCCGGTATACAATCGGCGTATTGGCCCAAGAGAATGTCCGGCGGCCTATAATCTTCGCGGCAATTATCGCAAATCGCGCGCAAAAGCCTCTGGCTGAGCGCCCCGGCGAGCGAGCTGGCCACCCGATACGGCTCGATGCCGAGGTCGAGCAACCTCACCACCACCTCGGGAGCGTGGCCCGCATGTAATGTTGACAACAATAGCTGGCCCGTGAGCGCCGCCTGGACGGCTATCGCAGCCGTCTCGGCGTCCCGAATCTCGCCCACGGCGATCACCTCGGCGTCCTGCCTGAGCGCGTTGCCGAGCAGGCGGGAAAAGGTCATATCCCTGCGAACGTCAACCTGAACCTGAGTCGCCCCCGGCAACCTGCACTCGATGGGGTCTTCGATTGTAACGACCCCCGCGCCGATTCGTGGCCCCGCTATCAGGTATCGCAGCGCCGAGTAAATTGTGGTGGTTTTGCCGCTTGCGCTGGGGCCGGTCAGAAGTATCATTCCGCTCCTGCGCGATAATAGCCTCAATAATCCATCATAAATATGGGGCGAAAAACCAAGCTCAGCCAGGCCCATTTGGCCCCGGCGCCCCGCGAAAATACGCGCCACCGCCTTTTCCGACCCGTGAGCGGGTATGAAGCTCAATCTCAAATCCGTCGCCTCGTCTCCCGGCCCTTTGTATTCTATCCTACCTTCCTGCGGAATATCGCGGCGATAGCTGGCGACGCCCGCTTCCACTTTGAGATGCGTCATAAGGCGTTCCGCAGGGACGGCGGCTATTTCCCCCACGCCATGTAGCACGCCGTCTATGCGATAGACCACCTTCGCCGCCCCGGCCGATCCCTCGATGTGGACATCGCTCGCGCCTAATCTTATCGCCTGATCGAATATAAGGCCGGCGATGCGACTTGCCCGGACTTCTTTGACCGCTGAGAGATCGGCAAGGCGCCGACCTAATTCATCGAGCGATAATTCGGCGTCCGAGCGCGCGTGAGGAGGATCAACAATAGCCGCTAGCTTCGTATAAATCTCCTCTGCGTTTTCCTTGGCGACCTTTGGAGTAATGACGTTTTTTCCCTGCGCGAGGCCCAGCTCGAGCCATGCCTTGTCCGCGTTTTTGTGAATTATTACCGATTCAATATCGGCCAGCGGAATTTTTCGGCCAGGCCCAAGCCCACGCGGCATCACCACCCTGTCGTTTTGTATCTCAAGTTTCATAGCGACAACAAAGGAATCAGCCAATAAGTCCTCATCAGCGTAAAGAGCAGCCACAGCACCCAGCAACCAACGCAAACGATCAGCGCCACTCCTAAAATCCTCAACGCCACGTCAAGTTGCGCCTGCGCCTCGATGCGGTAAAGCTCCGCGCCTTCGGCGAGAAGCGAGGGCAAAGTGCCAGATTCTTCGCCTATCTCGACCAGGTCGGCAAAGCCGGTGTGTTCCATTCCCTCGAGATTCAGCGCCCGTGACAGCGGCTCACCCTCCCCGACGCGGCGCGAGGCGCGTTCGAGGCGCGCGCGCATGACCGGGTCCGACGTGGAAGCGGCTATCAGAGACAGCGCGCCGTTTGCGCTCGCCCCGGATTTGAGCAGCAGGCCCATCGTCTTCGCAAGCCGCGCCGTGTAAACGTCGGCTACGATTCTGTTCAAGGATGGTATTTTAAGCGTGAGCGTGGAGAGGCCCCAGCGATGCTTTATTAAATAAAACACATAAACCAAAACGCCGATCCAGGCGAGCGCGAATATTCCCCGCGGGCCGTAAAATAAATGCGTAATGGCGATCGGCAGCGGCAGCGATTGGTGGGCCGAGCGATACAGTCTCTCGAAAGCCGGATAGCTGAATACCATCGTGAGCGCAAACACCAGAAGAGTCCACGCAAACACCAGCAACGGATAATAGATCGTCTGCTTCAGACCCTCCTCCAACTGCGCCATGTGCCGCTCGTGCTCGAGCGCGGCGTCAAGCACCCCGAGCAGGTCGCCGCTCTGCTCGCCCGCCCGGATCAGCCCGCGATATTCCGCAGAAAAGGCCCCGCCCGCTTCGTCCAGCGCATCCGTGAGGGATTTGCCCTCCTCGAGCTTCGCCGCGACTCGCTCCACCGCCATGCGGAAATTATCGCCGCCGATCTCGGAAGCGAAACTCCTCAACCCCTCGGCCAGCGGGACATCGCTGACCAATAGTTGCCTGAGCTGTTCATTGAACTGCCCAAATTCGGCGACGCTGACTTTTCCTGATCCCATATTAGCTTCTTACACAGTCAATGCTAGAATTTGTCCCTGGCATTTTCAAAATATGCCCCCGGACTGAAGTCCGGGGCTTGAAACCAGATTGTGAAACTCCCCGGCTTGAAAGCCGGGGTTTCCCGGAACAACTTCGAAACCCTGCACCTTTGAAACCTCTCACTTTAGAAACCCTGCACTTTTGAAACCCCGCGCTTTTGAAACCCCGCATTTTAGAAATCCCGCATTTTAGAAACCCCGCACTTTAGTGCGGGGAGTTTCACAAACTTCTTTAAGCCCCGGACTTTAGTCCGGGGAACGATGATTCAACAGTTCCATTTCCGATAATTAATTTTTCAAATATCTATTGAGTATTCTATATAACAATGCCCGAAAGACCGAAAATTATTAAATAATTGCTAATTACGAACATCGCGGCGCACGCGGCCACAACCATTAGCAGAAACGCCTCAAGAACGCGCATTCCGCGCTCGGCCATCAATCTGCCGACCTTATCGAAATTCTCCGCCTGATTGAGAAGGTGCTCGGGCAGTTTACCCGTCAGCTCGCCTTGCGCGGCCGTCCACACAAGGCTTTCGGGGAATATATTCTCGGCCCGCAAGGCCTCGCTGAGGCGCTGGCCCTCCGCTATTTTCCCCTCTAAACGCGCACAGGCGTCCGCCAGAAATCTCCTTCCCATCACGTCACTTGCCGCCCCTATTGCGTCATTTATCGGGACCCCTTCCCGGAGAAGGCTGCCAAGCATCCGGATAAATTTGCTCCAGAAGCGACAATGAAAAGCCCGACCCAGAATGGGAATCCTCTCATGAAGGCTGTGTATCGAATGCAAACCGGTAAACAGGGGGGAAATATTGACGCCCGCAATCACAATCACCAAAGCCGCAACCATGACGAATGGATAATGAAACAGCCACCACCGCGCAAAATGCCCCCAAAAACCCCGGCCCCCAATCATTCCCATCCCCAAATCGGCAAATAACTTCTCGAACACCGGAACCACTTTAGTTAATGTAATTAAACCGAGGAATGTTATAATAATCACCAACAGAAAAGGATAAACCAACGCATTTACGCGATTGCGAACAATCGCCCGCTCCCGTGAATAGTCCCCTTCAAGCAGCGTCATCATGAGCGGCAGCCGGCCGGTCTTGTCGCCGTGATATAAGTATGGCTGATAACGTTTCGGGAAAAGGCCCGCGCAATTTTTCGCGGATTCGGATAAAGAAACACCCTGGCTATGCTGCTGTTTCAGCCGCTTGAAATCGCCACTGAATGTCAAAATTCGATTGCTTAGGCTATCCAGAGTAACGTAAAGCGAGTAATCCCTCCGCGCGGTCGCAGCTATCTCCTGAAGCGCCAGAAGACGCTTACGGGAGGGAACTTTTATAAATGGCTCTTTCCAATCAATCATAGATCATCCCAGTACCTAATAACGGCAAATACACTGCGTAGATATCCAGAATAATCAAAAACAGAAGTATCATCGTCAGGCCCAGAGCCAGGTCGTTGAAATGAAAAACCCCGCGAGACTCAAGCTCATCTTCCGATATTTTCACTCCCTCCCTGAACGCCTCCCCCAGTTCACCTCGCTGCTCTCCCAGCAAAACCAGATTGGCAATCGAGCATGGGAAACCGTGAACCTTTACTAAAAGCGGCCCCAGTTTTTCGCCCTGGCTGAGGGCAGTCTTCAATTGTTCAAGCCGCGTCCGGAGTTGTGAACCCCGAACGACATTGCTCGCAAGCTCCATGATTTCATCAATCTTCAACCCACTCTCCAACCCCAATTCAAAGGCTTGGGAAAAATTTATCCCATCAATCAGGCTCAAGGATCTTCCGCGCCACGGCAGTCCTGAAACAAATTTATCGAGCCTGGCCCGCCAATAAACGGCAGCCACCACCAAGAGGATCAGAACTGGGAAAATAAATCCCGCGTTCTTTTTTGTAAAGTAAGATACATCAAGCACAAGTCTGGTAAACACAGGCTGCCAATTTCCTAAACCCTGAAAGGTATCGCGAAACATAGGCAGAATCGCAATTTGAAACAGCAGGAAGATCAGCAGCGCAATAATGACCATTATGACGCCGTAGATCGTGCTTCCCCTATGAGCCATTTTCCATTTGTGTCGTGTCTCGAGTGTTTGTCCAATGCGGTCGAGGGTTTGAGGAAGGGTGTTCTGTACCTCGCCGACCGACACGATCTTGCGCTCCATTTCGGGGAATTGATCGGCAATACTGCCCATGGCGTCGCTCAATTTGGCGCCTTCGGCGACCTTTCGAGCCATCTCCCCGATCACGGAGCGCTGCTTTTCGTCTCCGGTGTGCTTGGCAAGCAGGTTGAGAGAGCGATCAAGCCCCACACCCGCCCGAAGCAGTGAGGCGAGTTTACGAAAAAACAGGTATCTGTCTCTGTCGTTCACTTCTTCTCGCTTGACTTGGTATCGGACACATCATTGAAGGTATTAATCAGTTGATCAATTCCCGTCATTTCCCACACGTCCAATTCGGGATCATTGTCAATGTTGCCGACCGCCCTGACCATAAAGTTATTGTCCTTGAGCACAACCTCGAAGGAATAATCCTTGAGGCCGACCGGCTCGAAGCCCAGCTCTCCCCACCCGGCGATTTTCGGGTCCCATTTGGCGCCCTGTTTGGCGGGATTCATGCCGCAGGCCACGAATTTGCCGTGCCGGAGCTTGTAATCCATCTCGTAGGCGGCGATCAGGGGCATAAGCGATTTGGCCTCGCTCTGGCGGGCCTTGGCCTGAAACTTCATGAAATCCGGGATTGCAATGGCGGCGAGAATGCCGATGACGGTGACCACAAAGGTAAGCTCGATGAGTGTGAACCCTCGCACATTTAGATTTTTGCGCCGCATGGTTCGTCTCCTCTTCCTGGCAGGTGAGGGGTTATGGCTTTTCGTTTATTAAAATTCCAGTTGTTAATGGTTTTTTTCCCATTGAACATGCTAGAAATCCACTAAAGATATTTAAAATTCTTACCTACAGGCAACAGAGCATGTTTTAATGCTGTTCCCCGGACTGAAGTCCGGGGCTTGCAACCAGATTGTGAAACTCCCCGGCTTGAAAGCCGGGGTTTCCTGGAAATACTTCGAAACCCTGCGCTTTTGAAACCCCGCACTTTAGTGCGGGGAGTTTCACAAACTTCTTTAAGCCCCGGACTTCAGTCCGGGGGCATATTCAGAAAATGTTAGAGACGAATCATAATATTAAGCAAGTAATAATCTAGCACTGTGACAGGCAAAGTCAAGCAACGCCTCAGGGGCTTTGCACGACCGATCAACCCCAGGTTGCATCGTAATCCGCATAGGTTGTGCCCGGTTCTTTTTTTATGGTGAAATTAACTGTTACATTTTTTCCGCCCGCCAGCTCGATAAGTTTTTCAATAGTGCCCGCCAATTGACTTAAAAACCCATCGGCCGGAAATTCGGAAAAATCCAATTCAACTTTGTAAGCGCAAATCGCGCGTTTTTCCGATATGGGTTTTATGGAAATATTGGCGAAATTGAGCAGGTTGGGCGTCATTGCGGCATAGCGCTCGAGAAATTTCACCACTCCCCCGCCTTTCGTAAGCACGGCTTCCAGGGTGCCCTTGTACGTTCCCTGGAAGAGTGTATCTGCGTTGAATTTTCCGAATTGTCTTGAGACGTTGAGACTTCCACGCGCTAATTCATGGAATACCGCATCGCCGCATTTGATATAGATATCAGCGGGATACCAGACGGAGGCGAGAATCCTGCCGTTGATAAGGTCCAATTCCTCTTTTGTGAGATATTTACCCCAATCCTTGCTTTTATCGGCATGCATCATGCGCACGTAGTCCAGCAATAAAGACCCTTTAACCTTGCGATCCTTAGCTTCCATCTGATTTCCTCACTTTTTGCGCTCCGGCACTTCCCCTGATCGGTCAATCCCAGATTGCATCGTACTCCGCATAGGTTACGCCGGGATCTCTTATTGTGGTAAATTTAACTTTTACATTTTTCCCGCCGGACATTTCGACCAGTCCTTCTATGGTGCCCGCCAACTGATTGAAAAACGGTTCGGCCGGAAATTCGGAAAAATCCAAATCGGCTTTGATGACACAAGTTGCGTGTTTATCCGAGATAATTTTCATGGAAACGGTGGCGAAATTAAACAGGTTGGGCGTCATTGAGGCATAGCGCTCGAGAAATTTCACCACTCCCCCGCCTTTCGCAAGCACAGATTCCAGGGTTCCCTTGTATGTCCCCTGGAAGAGGCTGCCTGCGTTGAATTTTCCGAATTGCCTTGCAACGCTGAGACTTCCCCCGGCAATTTCCTGGAATACCGCGTTACCGCATTTCATGTAAATGTCATGGGGATACCAGATGGAGGCGAGAATCCTGCCGTTTATAACGTCCATTTCCTCTTTTGTTAGATATTTACCCCAATCCCTGCTTTTATCGGCATGAATCATGCGCACGTAATCCAGTAATAAAGACCCTTTAACCTTGCGATCCTTAGCTTCCATTTGACTTCCTCTACAATCCTAATAGAACAAGCGCTTATCCGGCCCCGAAGCGGCGTTCTTTTCCGGGTATTTTCACAATACAAGTTATTCCCTTTTTGCGCAACAGGGCCAATAAGGGGCAGGCAGGCGTCGCATTATCCAGGCGTCAGGCATCCTGAGCGCGGGACAGCGCCTGGCTCAGGGGGCGATTGGCGTCGGTATGCCGGAGGAGAAGATAAAAGACCGAGGTGCCCAGGAGGCCGATGAGGCCCGTGAAGTGAAAGCACGAGTGCAGGCCGAATGCGTCGCCGATCAGGCCGCCGATAAGCGGGCCGATGAACAGGCCGAGGCTCATGGCCATGTCGAAAAGCGTCATGACGGTAATCATGCCGTACTGGCGCCCCTCGACGACGCTGATCGCCGCCGCCGCCGGGGTCGCCACCGCGCCAAATAGTCCCATCAATATCCCAACCATCCACAGGGACCAAAACCCGCGACAATGCGCCATAAACACAATGCAGATCGTATAGCCCAAGCTGCCCGTAATCACCAGCTTCACCCGGCTGAACCTGTCCGCAAGCCTCCCGAAAACAGGCGAAAATATCCCCACAACCATGGCAATGGTGGAGATGATCAACCCGACCCGGCTCGGGCTTAACGACAGATAACGGGGGTCGCTTGCGAGTATCGGTATGAAAGTGAAGCTGGCGCCCTGTCCGAGGTTGTTTATCAGGCGGAAAATGAGCACGCCGAAAACGATGGGGCTTCCCAGCGCCTCGCGGTAGCGATGCATGGGGACTTGGGGCGTCCCAGGCGGGCCGGACGGTCCGACTTGTCGGGACGGCGCCGCTGTCGCCTTATCATCTTCCTCGTCGGGAAACATAAACAACACCATGCAAAGGGCAAGAAGGTTAAGCGCCCCCATTGTGATGAACGCGTAGGCATATCCGAAGAGGTCATCGAGCACTCCGCCGAGAAGAGGCCCCAGTCCGAATCCGCCCATCATGGCCATCTGGAAATTGCCCATCTCGCGCCCCTCGCCCATCTTCGGGGTCAGCTCACCGACAATAGCCATCGAGACTGGGATCACCATGACGGCAAAAAAGCCGTTGAAAAACCGCACTATTCCCAAGGTAAACGGATTATCCGACCAGAGATAGGCCATGCTGAGCAGGGCATAACAACCAAGTCCCTCGATAAGGATGGTGCGCTTTTTTCTGCGGCCCGATTCCACCTCCCTGCGCATCATGGGCAAAAATATCAGGCGGCTTACATTCATAAAGCCGAAAATCAGGCCCACATAGAAAAATTTCCCCGCCCCGACATGCTGGGCATACCGTGGAAGAAAAGGCACAATAATGCCGATACCCAGCATGGAACAAAATGCGGCGGCATAAAGTGCGAAAAAGGGGCGCCGGTTGACGGTTGAGGGGCGGTCCTGGACGGGGGGTTGAGGGGGGATCAAGTTTCGAGCGCCCTCCGCACTGCGTCAAGGAGCGCCTTTATTTCGAAAGGTTTGGCGAGGAATTTCGATGCGCCCAGCTTACGGGCCTTCTCGACCGTTTCGGGGTCTGAATAAGCGGAGATAACGATGAAGGGGATGCCCTTTGTTTCTGCCTTGTTGCGAAGCGCCTGCCCAAACTCCAGCCCGCTCACTTTCGGCATCACGATATCTGTAATAACGAGATGGGGCTGGATGCGATCCATGTCCCGAAGCGCCTCGAAGCCGTTTGTTGCGGTGATCACCTCGTAGCCTGCGCCTGTGAGATGGATCGTCAGGACCTTCCGGATCTTCTCCTCGTCATCTATAACCAGGATTTTCTTAGCCATCTGCAAACCGGTTATAAATCCACGCGATCAGCGCGCCTCCGATATATCCGTTTATAAAACCGTATATAAATCCAACGAATGCGCCTGGATAGGTCATTGAATAGCCCATATAAAACTGCCCAAGTTTTATGAGAGTCGGGCCGATGGGCGCCCCAGATTCGTAGTGAATCCCGAAGTGGGCCTTTACAAGCAGAATAATGGTGGCGAAAAATATGGTGGCCCCCCACAACAACCCAAGGGACAACCCCAACGCCTTGCCGTTTAATTTCATGGTTTCCCACTCCTTGTCAGAGCATAATTACAGGCGCGCGCCACGCGCCATAAAAATTTAACACGTTTGTCCCCATTTATCAAGGAGTGACGTCTTTATCGAGGACCATATCGAGGGCTTTCATGGCGGCGCTGCGGTTGGCTTCCTTTTTACTTGGTCCCTCGCCAACCGCCAGTCGTCGGCGACCGAGGTAAACGGCGACCTTGAACACCCGGCTGTGGCCCGGCCCCTCGGATTCGATCAACCGGTAACCGGGGATCATGTGATGGTACTTTTGAGTCCATTCCTGAAGGGCGCTGCGAGGGTCCCGCATTCCCACGTCCTGGCCCTTGACAAGCCGCTTGAACAGGCGCTTGACGACGGTGAAAGTCCTGCGGTAACCACCGTCAATGTACATGGCGCCGATAACAGCCTCGAAGACGGCCGCCAGGATTGATGGCTTCATCGAACCCTGTGTTTGCCTCTCCCCCTTGCCTAGCCTCATAGCTTGCCCAGA
>Ga0209777_10001732_pt1 | contig 30583 bp, 25 predicted proteins | sample FrelakmetHBP12HB_FD_187147 | JGI IMG/M metagenome (GOLD analysis project Ga0209777, IMG submission 187147) | Freshwater lake sediment microbial communities from the University of Notre Dame, USA, for methane emissions studies -HBP12 HB (SPAdes)... | ecosystem: Environmental > Aquatic >... | reverse complement strand
CTCAACTCATCTGGATAGTTTATCGCAAGTTCAGTAGCAGGAAGGTATCCCAGCGACCTGCCCATGACGAACAACGGGCCAGTGTAACCGCTGGCTTTCAGGGTATCTCGGAAGTATTTGAAGATGACGTGGGCATCGGCAACCGTGTTGGAGAAGGACGGCATGCCGCCGCTCTGCCCGTAGCCGCGGTAATCCGCTACGAATAGGTTGATGCCTATCTTGTTGTAGAGGGTGGCGATGTCGTCATAGTCGCAGACCACCTCGCCGTTGCCGTGAAAGTACAGTATAGAGGGCGCGTCTTTGCTTGAGGGATAGAAACGGCAGCCTATGGAGATGTCTTTTTCTACTGCTATCGAATGGTCGACGGCGTTGCGTGGTGGGGGTGTGTGGTCCTCTCTGGGATAGAACACGAATCTCAGGATGTGCGGCTGGTCCAGCAGGGAATAATCAATTTTGTGGGACATAGGCAAGCCTATTTTAACACCCAGTTGCCCTGCGTCAACTTGTAGGGGCACGGCATGCCGTGCCCCTACTCATTCATAGTTTGACGCCAATAGCCAGCCACGCTTATAATAATCCCTTGGGACTCTATTTTCAGGAGGGAAGACATAGATGGCAGAAGAGCAGAAAGAACTTATAGTTGAAAAGAAGGAAAACGGTAGAATCTGGATTGTCACTATCAACCGCGCAGAAAGGGCGAATTCTCTCACCCTCGACATGATGTATGACCTCGAGGATACCTGGAAGGCATATCAGGCTGACGAGGAGGCTCGCGTGGCAATCATCACCGGCGCTGGCAGCAGGGTGTTCTGCGCCGGCGCTGACCTGCTGACACCACCGAAGGTGGAGAGGCCTGGTCCCTTCAGGATACCTGCCTTCGGCCCGGAAGATGTGTGGAAGCCAACCATCGCCGCCATCAACGGCCACTGCATCGCAGGCGGCGCTCTGATCGCTCATGACTGCGATATACGCATCGCAGCCGAGAACGCCGAGTTCGGCATAGCCGAAGCGTTGCGGAACATGCCGGCGAGTTGGGTGCGCGACCTGCACCTCCATCTGCATCTGGGCCATGCTATGGAGATGGTGCTCTGGGGCGATAAGAGGGTCAGCGCTCAGCGTGCCTACGAGATGGGCTTCTACAACAAGGTCGTCCCCGCAGACAAGCTCATGGAAGAGGCTATGAGCTGGGCGGAGCGCATGGTCAATCTTGCGCCTCGCGCAGTGTGGAACTTCAAGGAGATAATCAAGCGGGGGGCTTACATGGAGCCCAAGCTGGGCAGGGCTTTCGGACAGGCGCTGGAGCAGAACCTGAAGGGTATGGAGGACAGTCAGGAAGGTGCGGCGGCCTTGAGGGAGAAGAGGAAGCCCAACTTTAAGAACCAGTAACGTGTTTTTTGGCAACCGGGGAGTGCCGAGGGGCTAGAGGTTGGAAAAGCGTATCTGGGCAGACTCAGCATCCTCCTCCTGGCACTTCGGGCAAAAATAGGTGCCCCGGTTGCGAACAGCAATGCGTTCAATAGGGGTGGCGCAAACCTTACAGGTTTGGCCACCCCTATGTGCTGCATAGAAGGAGTACTGTTGGCTCCCCTGCTCGCCGGTGGGACGGCGATAGTCGCTGATGCTGGCCCCTCCATTGCCGATGGCTTCGGTGAGCACTTCGCGTATGGCTTGATGCAGCCTCTTTATTTCCATAGAGGAAAGGCTGTTGGCTGCCCTCAGGGGATGGATACCGGAGAAGAACAGCGCCTCATCGGCATACATGTTGCCGATGCCTGCGATGACCTCCTGGTCGCAGAGAACTGCCTTGATGGGCGCTTTGTGGTTGCTCAGCCGTTTTGCCATGACCTCGGTGGTGAAGCTGGGATCGAAAGGCTCGGGGCCAAGCTTCCCGATTACCTCGTTTTCGTCCTTTACCAGCGATATCGTGCCCAGCTTGCGCCGGTCTGTGAACAGCATCTCCGTGCCGTCATCCAGTCTGAATGTAGCCCGGACATAAGGGCTGGGCATAGGAGAGGCTTCGCCCTTTCGTTTGAGCAGCAGAGAGCCTGTCATTCTCAGATGCAGTATCAGCGCCTCGCCGCTATCAAGGCGAAAAACGAGATACTTTCCCCTTCGGGCTATCTCCTTTATCACCCGGCCGGGGAGGCGCCGTCGCAGCTCATTGACCGATGTGAGATGCACCATCTCGGGGCAGTCAATAGACACGCCGGTGAAGCGGCGGCCTTCCAGCATGGGGCGCAGGTCATTTACAATGGTCTCAACTTCCGGTAATTCAGGCATTTTTAATTTATTCCCAAAATAGGTTCTCTACCGTTCGCCCTGAGCTTGTCGAAGGGCCATTCATGGTTCGACAGGCTCACCACGAACGGCATGTAACTCACAGAATTTCCTCAACTCATTCTTGCTGCTGCGGGCCTCACTCCATATCTCCCCAGCTTTTACCTGTCTTGATGTCCACCTTGACGGGGACGCTGAGCTTGATTGCGTTGGGCATAATTTGAAGCACTAGCTCCTTCAATTTTTCTATTTCTGTCTGAGGCAACTCGAAGAGCAGCTCATCATGTACCTGGAGTATCATCTTTGCTTCCAGCCCCTGCTTATCCATCTCCTGCTGAAGCTGGATCATTGCCACCTTGATAATATCCGCTGAGGTGCCCTGGACGGGCATGTTTATCGCCATGCGCTCCGCCGCCATCCTCACCTGGGCATTGGAGGCGTTGATCTCGGGTATGTAGCGCCGTCTCCCCAGCAAGGTCTGCACGTAGCCTTTCTCCGCCGCCTCTTTCTTGGTGCGGGCGAGGTATTCCTTAACTCCGCTGTATTTCTCGAAATACGCCTTGATGAACTGAGCGGCCTGCTCCCGGGACAGCTCGGTAGCCTGCTCCAGTCCGTACTCGCTCATGCCGTAGATAACCCCGAAGTTGACCGTCTTCGCCAGACGCCTCATGTCTTTGGTAACCTCCGCAAGGGGCACGCTGAACACCTGCGATGCGGTGGTGGCGTGAATATCCTCGCCATGGATGAAGGCGGTTACCAGCTTGGGGTCCTGGGAAAGGTGTGCCAGGGCGCGCAGGTCTATCTGGGAGTAGTCAGCAGCGAGGAGCAGGGATGTCCCCTTCTCAGCGATAAAGGCCTTCCTCACCTGCCTGCCTTCCTCGGTGCGAATTGGGATGTTCTGCATATTGGGATCGCTGGAGGAGAGCCTGCCTGTAACAGTGCCCGTCTGGTTGAAGCTGGTATGTACCCTGCCGGTATCGGGGTTGATCAAGGCAGGCAGGGCATCGATATATGTTGACTTCAGCTTGGCCAACTGGCGGTACTCAAGCAAAAGCTCGATAATGGGATGCGCACCTTTGAGAGCTTCCAGCACAGATGCTTCGGTAGAGTAGCCGCTCTTGGTTTTCCTCGTTTTAGGTAGTTTAAGCTCTTCGTAAAGAATCGTTCCCAGTTGCTGCGTTGAATTTATGTTGAACGCGTGGCCCACATTTTTGTATATCTCGTTCTCCAGCTTGGCCAGCCTCTCGCTCATGCTCCAGGACATCTCGCGCAGCTTGGCGGTATCCAAAGCTACGCCGTTGGTCTCCATGCGCAGCAGCACTGGTAGCAGCGGCATCTCCACCTCAGCGAACAGCTTCCATAATCCCTGAGCCTTAAGCTCTGCTTCCAGCAGCTTGCTCAGCCTGCACGTCATGTCAGCATCGGCGCAGGCGTATTCCGCCACTCTGGGTATGTCTACCCAGGCCATAGAAATCTGTTTGGCCCCGCTGCCGATTAGGTTGCTTATCGGCGTCATCTCGATGCCCAGCTTGGCGAAGGCCAGGGGTTTGAGGCCCAGCGACTTTTCACCCAGAAGGTAGGCGGCGATCATGGTGTCGAAGCTAAGATTCTGCACATTTATCTTGTATTTTTGCAGTACAGTCATATCGTATTTGCCGTTATGTGCCACCTTGGCCGCCTTGCGGTCTTCCAGGAGGGGCTTGAGCTTGTCCATGACCTGCTGGATGGGCAACTGATTTCCTGAAGAGTGGCCCACTGGCAAATACCAGGCCTTGCCCGGCGTAATGGAGAGGGAGATGCCCACCAGCGCTGCCTGCCTGGGGTCCAGGCTGGTAGTCTCGACATCGAAGACAAAGGATTCGGCATGGGATAGGGCGCCAATTACTTTGTTGAAGGCTTCGGCAGTATCCACAATCTGGTAGTCGGCCGCTTCCCCGCTGACTTGTGTCTCTACCGGAGCCGCTTTCTCCTCCTCGGTCATAGTCTCGGGCAGCTTGGGGAGCAGGCTGGAGAACTCTAGCTCGCGGAAAAGCTCTGCTACCTTGCCCCGCTCGTAGGTGCTAACACGGCAGGCATCCAGGTCGAAGTCAATGGGCACATCGGTATCTATGGTGACGAGATCTTTGCTCTGCCGCGCCGCCTGCTCGTTTTGTTGTAGCGCCTCTTTGGCCTTGGGTGGGGTCACCTCGTCAATATGCTGGTAGATGCTTTCGATACTGCCAAAAGCCTGTATCAGCTTTGTTGCAGTCTTCTCGCCGATGCCGCGTACGCCGGGGATATTATCCGAAGGATCCCCCTTCAATCCCTTGAAGTCCGTAAGCTGATTGGGAGATAGTTCGTAGCGTTGCTGCACTGCTGCCTCATCGTAAATGATGGTGTCGCTGAAGCGTTTCCCCGGTTTAGGGGTGAGCACTCTAACTTTGGGGGAGACTAGTTGCAAAGTGTCGGTGTCGCCGGTAACTATAAGGATGTCTATGTCCTGCTCGCTGGCTTTCTTGCAGATGGTACCGATTATGTCGTCGGCCTCGTAACTTGGCACCTCAAACGAGGGTAGGTTGAACGATTTTATCAGCTCTCGCACCCGTGCGAGCTGAATCTTGAGCTCGTCGGGGGTTGGGGGACGGTGCGCTTTATATTTCTCGAACTTCTTGTGCCTGAAGGTGGGCCCCGGGCTGTCCAGCGCCATTGCCCAATGGGTTGGCTTGAAATCAGCGAGCACTTTGAGCAGCATGCTGGCGAAGCCATAAACTGCTCCGGTGGGCTCGCCGGTCCTGGTCACCGAAAGCGGTGGTAGGGCATGGAAGGCACGGTGTACCAGGGCGTGTCCATCGAAAAGCAGGAGCAGTTGTTTTTGTGTTGGCATATCACTCAATACCGCTAAATAGGTCGTTTAGCAAATGGGAAGTGCAGAGGGGTCCTTCCGAAGAAGGACTAGGGGTCTGGGGGTATCCCCCAGACCCAAAATTCCCCCAAGATTGGGGGATGCAGGGGGTTGAAAAGAGATTAATAGACAACCTCCGAAAGGTTCTTTGGCTCATTAGGGTCAATGGACTATTATTGGTTTGGCTCTTTAAGGCATTATATCAGAAGAGAAGGGGAAGGTGATATTTTCGCGAAGGAGGATATCTTTAGCTTCGGCTCGATTTTAGTCGATGGTAGAAAATACCACCACGACCCATTCTTGCCCTCTGAGCAGGCGATGACAAGGTTCAACGGGCTGCTAGAGCAAGGCAAGAAGGTATCAGCGTTAATACATATAACCTGCTAAGAACGAGAGGTCAATTTCGCTGTAGTGAATTCTCTGGGGGCGACTTTTGTGAGTCGCCCCCAGTTGATTTCTGAATCCTGATAGCTGTTTACTAGAAAGTGCCCGGGGCTGGTTTCTCGCCGGGATGCAAATGTTGCCACTTTTCCAACAGATGCTTCTTGTCCTCTTTATGGGCATCGTCGGGGACGCAGGCGTCTACCGGGCATGCCTCTTTGCATTTGGATGACTCGTGGGCGCCCACGCACTCAGTGCATCTTTTGGGGTCGATAACATAGATTTTCTCGCCTTCGCTGATTGCCTGGTTCGGGCATTCAGGCTCGCAGGCGCCGCAACTGATGCACTCATCGGTAATCTTATAGGCCATTTCCTTTCCTCCTAATAACGTTCTTGGCCACGCTTTATTTCCCACCTGGTTTCCGGGTTTTCTGGAATCGCTTTTTCAAGGCAACGGCAACGTGTTTGGGGACGAGGCTGGTGATGTCTCCACCCAGCTCACAAGCCTCTTTGAGTAAACTGGAGCTGAGAAACTGGAATTCGAGACTGGTCATGAGGCACACCAGCTCTATCTTGCGGTCCAGCTGCTTGTTCATCAACGCCATCTCGAACTCTCGCTCGAAGTCGGAGCTCATCCTCAGTCCGCGCACTATGACCTTGGCCTTCATCTTGCGGGCGAAATCAACAGTGAGCTCGTTGTAGGCCGCTACCCGCACATTGGGCAGATGGGCAACCGCCTTCTTCACCAGGTTTACTCTTTCCGCAGTGCTGAACATCAGGTGTTTCGATGGCCTGTCATACACACCGATGATCAGCTCGTCGAAAAGGGCTGCCGCTCTATTTGCTATATCGAGATGCCCGTTTGTCACGGGGTCGAAACTCCCGGGATAGATAGCATTGGTCAAGGTTCACCCCCAGCGTATTGATAGACAGAGACGCAGCTATCGCCATGACGTAGGTTCTTTACTTGTTGGAAGTCACCGTACCTTTCACTCAGTGGAACACGCCTGGAGTGTTCAATGACTATAGTTGAGTTCTCTCCAACCAGGCGTGAGGAGGAAAGTTTCTCTGTGGTAGTGGTAACTGAGGGGTCAGCATAGGGCGGGTCGAGAAGCAGTATATCATATTTCTCTTTAAGGATGGAAAGGGCCTTATTTGCAGTCACACAGAAGACAGCCCCCTGTGCAGCGAGCCCGGTGTGTTCCAGATTCTCCTTAATGAGGGCACACAATCTGGGGTTCTTTTCCACAAAATCAGTCCATTCAGCGCCGCGGCTCAGGGCTTCGATACCCAGAGCGCCGGTGCCGGCGTAGAGATCAAGCACCCTTGACCAATCGGTAGCTGTGGATTCCAGCATATTAAAAATCGCCCCTCGGAGCAGGTCAGATGTGGGACGGAGCCCTGAACTTCTTAGCGATTTCAAGCGATGTCCCTTAGCTGTACCTGCAATTACCCTCAACATTATCGTGCCAACAATCCTGTATTATATCAGCCCTCGCTGTGCCGTCAAGTGTGAGGTGGGCTAGTTTCTGGGGCGCACGGCTGTGCGCCTCTTAGATTTTTCCTCAAGCATCGCGAATTGTGATACTAAATGCATCTATGATATACTTTATGGCAAATCCAGAGGTGGGGAAGGGGTAAAGTGGGTAGAAAATCGAAGGTTCAGCTTTACGATACCACGCTTAGAGATGGAGCGCAGCGCGCTGGTATATCCTTCTCTGTGGAGGATAAGCTCAAGATAGCGAAGCGCCTCGGCGAGATAGGCATACACTTCGTCGAGGGCGGCTGGCCGGGCTCCAATCCCAAGGATGCGGAGTTTTTTGCCCGGGCTCGAACCCTTGACCTGAAGCGTGCTACGCTGGTCGCCTTCGGCAGCACACGCCGTACCGGTATCAAGGCTGAAAGCGACCCTAATCTGCGTGCCCTTAGGGAGTCGGGGACGAGGGTTGTCACTCTGGTGGGCAAGTCCTGGGACCTGCATGTCACCGATGTGCTGAATACCACCCTTGAGGGTAACCTGAAGATGATCGCTGACTCCGTCCGCTACATCAAGTCGGGCGGGCAGTCGGTTTTCTTCGATGCCGAGCATTTCTTCGATGGATACAAGAGGAATCCCGAGTACGCTCTGCGTACTATCGAAGCTGCTGCTGAGGCCGGGGCAGACTGCATCGTGCTCTGCGACACCAACGGCGGAGCCCTGCCTCATGAGGTAGTTGTAGCGGTCAAAGCGGCGAAGAAAATAGGCATACCATTGGGCATCCATGCTCATAACGATGGTGAGTTGGCGGTAGCCAACACCCTGGCTGCGGTTGAGTCGGGTGCTACCCAGGTTCAGGGTACCATCAACGGCTACGGTGAGCGCAGCGGCAACGCCAACCTCTGCTCGATTATCCCTGCGCTCAAGCTCAAGATGGGCATCAATTGCATCAGTGATGAGAATCTGGCCAGGCTGACGGATGTCTCTCGGTATGTCAGCGAGCTGGCCAACATCATCCCCGACCCGCATCTTCCCTATGTGGGGGCCAGCGCCTTCACCCACAAGGCAGGGCTCCACGTCTCGGGGATGATGAAGCACGAAGAGAGCTATCAGCACATCAACCCGGACCTTGTGGGCAACCAAAGCCATGTTTTAGTCTCGGAGCTCTCCGGCCTGAGCAACATCACCTATAAGGCCAGGGAGCTGGGACTGGATATACCCAAGGGCGAGCGGGCCAGGGCGGTACTGGAACAGATAAAGGCCCTGGAGAAGCAGGGATTTCAATACGAAGGCGCAGAGGCTTCCTTCGAGCTTTTGCTCAAGCGCACCGATCCCGATTACCGGTCTCCCTTCGAGCTGGTGGATTTCATGGTTGTAGTGGAGAAACATCGCCGTACCCCCATGATTTCAGACCGGATGGAGGATATGCTCTCAGAGGCAATAGTCAAGGTCAGGGTAGGCGGCGAGGTGATTCATACCGCAGCCGAAGGCAATGGCCCGGTCAACGCCCTTGATGCCGCGCTGCGCAAGGCGCTGCTCCAGTTCTATCCCAGCCTGGCGGCGGTGAAGCTGATGGACTACAAGGTCCGCATCCTCGAAGAAAGCGATGGCACTAAGTCCAAGGTGAGGGTGCTTATAGAGTCCAGCGATGGCGAGCACGACTGGCGCACGGTGGGCAGCTCGACTAATATCATGGAGGCTAGCTGGATAGCCCTCGCCGATAGTTTGGAGTACTGGCTGCTGCGCCACGGCTTAGCTGCTTCTAAGAAAGTGACCAGGAGGTCAGGCTGACTCGATTTATTCTGGTGAGGCATGGGCAGACGGAATGGAACCGCGTGGAGAGATTCCGCGGCAGGGCCGATCTGGCATTGGATGAGACGGGGAGGAGACAGGCTGAGGCTGCGGCGCTCAGGCTGAAGGGTGAGCAGGTGGTAGCTATCTATTCCAGCCCCCTCAGGCGCGCCCTCCAAACGGCCGAGCCCATCGCAAAGCAGCTAAAGCTCGCTGTCCAGCCACTGGAAGGGCTCATCGACATCGATTTTGGGAGCTTTCAGGGGCTCTCGTCAGAGGAGGCAGGGAAGAAGGATAGCAAGCTATTCACCATGTGGCTGGAGAAACCCCATCTGGTTCGCTTCCCTAAAGGGGAGAGTTTGGATATTGTGCGACAGAGGGTATTGGCTGCGGTTGACGAGCTTGCCTCCAAACACGTAGACCAGACGGTGATACTGGTATCCCACACAGTGGTGTGCCGGGTTCTCATGTGCGCCATGCTGGGACTGGACAACTCGCATTTCTGGCAGGTGAGGCAGGATGTGAACGCTATCAACATCTTCGAGCTCAGAGACGGCGCACCCCTGGTCGTGTCGGTCAACGATACCTGCCATCTGAAGAACCTGGCTGCAGGATGAGCCCCTTGAGCATCTCCGAGATCATAGATTTGCTAGCGAAGGAATACGGCAGCATCACCTGGCGTTCCCGTACCGACCCGCTCTCCGAACTGATAATGACCATCCTCTCTCAGAATACCTCAGACCATAATTCCCGGCGTGCCTTCGATTCTCTGCTCACCAGGTTTGGAAGCTGGGAGGCTGTAGCCGGGGGCAGCGTGGAGGATATAGCGGAGTCTATAAAGCTTGGCGGCCTGGCGCAGGTCAAGGCTCCCAGAATAAAACAGATACTCGAGCAGATTCAGGCGCAGCGTGGCTCGCTCGACCTGAAGTTCCTCAAGAAGATGCCTGTTGCGGAAGCTAAAGAGTGGCTGCGTAGTTTGTCCGGCGTCGGCCCCAAAACCGCCGCCTGCGTGCTGCTGTTCTCGCTGGGGAAGCCAGTTCTGCCTGTGGACACACATATCCATCGGGTAGCTAAGAGGCTGGGGCTGATAGACTCCAGGGTCTCAGCGGAGAAGGCGCACGAGATTTTGGGTGGTATGGTTCCTGCCGGAGATGTCTACCGGTTCCATATTCTTATCATTGAGCATGGCAGAAGGGTGTGCCAGTCGCAGCGTCCCCGATGTCGCGAGTGTGTATTGCTAAAGGGTTGTCCCACGGGCCAGACCTTGCTTGAGGCAAAGATGTGAACAAAGGCGAAGAGGTAATAGCCTGTGCCCGTTCGCTATTCGATGTGGTGGGTGTGGCTCGAGACCCTACAACCGGGGACACTATTTTAATCCTGGGGCTGGTTTCGACGCCGGAGAGAGACCTGGACGACTTTGTTCTCGATGTCACGAAGTCCTTCTGGCGCGGCTTTATTCGATACGCTAAACCTAAACTGGATGACCTGCTTGAGTTTATCAGGAAACAGGGTTTCTCCGCCGAGCTTGTGGGCAAGCTGGGCTATTCTCCGAGCGGCAAGCCCAATCTCAAGCATCTGGCTGTCGCTGCGGGACTGGGCAGGCAGGGCAAGAATACCCTGGTTATCAATCCTCGTTTTGGCCCCTGGCTGAGATTTATGGCCGTCAGGACGAATGCGCCTCTGGCTCCAAATGGCTCGGGCGTCTATGCTAGGGAGGAGAACCCTGACTGCAAGGCTTGCCGGAAGTGCGTTGATGCCTGTCCGGTGAAGGTGCTGGAGCCTTATCGTCTGCTTGCCGCAGACCGCTGTCTAGCAGCCATCTCCGGGGAGCGCCGTAGGGAGTTGGCAATTTGCGATAAATGTGTGGTAGTATGTCCTCTGGGTGAGCGCAGATTGCCCCTCGGGGCAACCTGAAATACAAAATGCAAAGTGAAAAGTGTTGGTAGAGACCCTGATATGTCTTTGCGAGGAGTCCGCCTCTGGCGGACGACGTGGCAATCTCCTCGTGTCTGTTAGTATATAAGGGTGCGATGAGATTGCTTCGCCTTCGCCTGCGGTGAATGGTCTCGCAATGACAAACAATTCTCCCCCTTTTCTAAAGGGGGATTAAGGGGGATTATGTAGGGGCGTTCGACGAACGCCCTTCAGGAGGAGTGCAGAGGGGCTAAGCCCCTTTGTCGGGGGTTTGGGGGTATCCCCCAAACTTTTAAATCCCCCAAGACTGGGGGATACAGGGGGTTGACGATAACAAACTAAGAGGTGACTTCGATGTCAAAGGTCTCAGTAGGAATCATAAACGTCACAGGCTATATCGGCATGGAGGTAGCGCGGCTGCTGTACCAGCACCCCAGGGTTAAGCTATCCACAGTCACCGGGCGCAGCGCCAAAGGGCAGAAGCTGGGCGAGTTCTTGCCTCACCTGAGCGGCATCGACCTCACTATAGAAGCCGACCTCGATAAGGTGGATTTCGTTTTCTCCGCCCTGCCCCACGGCGAGAACGTAGCTCCTATAGTAGCTGCTTTGGAGAAAGGCGCTAAAGCGGTGGACCTCAGCGCCGACTTCAGGCTCAAGGATGCTGGGGAATACCAGAAATGGTATAAAATAGCCCATCCCGCGCCGAAATATCTCAAAGAGGCGGTTTACGGCCTGACTGAGCTGAATCGCGCTCAGGTCGCTAAAGCTCGTCTGGTGGCGAACCCGGGCTGCTATCCCACCAGCGCTATTCTGGCATTAGCTCCGGCGCTCAAAGAGGGACTCATTGAGCCTGATATTATTTTTGATAGCAAATCCGGCGTCTCCGGCGCGGGCAGGACTTTGACTCTGAATACCCATTACGCTGAGATGAACGAGAACGTCTCCGCCTACGCGCTCGATGGACATCGCCACCTACCCGAGATAGTGCAGGAGCTGCAAAAATTGGCTCCGAAATCTAAACTGTCGGTCACTTTCCTGCCTCACCTGATACCGATGACCCGGGGCATACTGACCTCGTGTTACGCTAGTCTGAAAGCGGGGAAGGTGGCTGAAGGTGATAAGGGCAAACAGGAGATACGGAAGCTCTATCAGGAATTCTACAAAGGTGAGCCGTTTGTCAGGGTGGTGGCTGTCCCGCCGCAGACCAAGCAGACCTGGGGGAGCAATCTCTGCCTGCTCTATCCCACAGTTGACATAAGGACAGGCAGGCTCATCGTGATAAGCTGCATTGACAACCTGGTCAAGGGCGGAGCGGGGCAGGCCATTCAGAACATGAACCTCATGCTGGGCTTCCCTGAGACCACGGGGCTCGACATGCTGGCTGTTTATCCCTGACTATCGTAAAAGGGGTTTAGAATGACTGGACAATACGGATACGCCGGAAAGATTCTCAAAGTGGATTTATCCTCGGGAAGCATCACTTATATGCCAACGAGCGATTATGCCGACCTCTTCCTCGGCGGCAGGGGGATAGCTGCCAAAATCTACTGGGACGAGATGCCCCCGAAGATAGAAGCTTCGCACCCTGAGAACAGGTTGATCTTCATGACCGGCCCGCTGTGCGGCGTGCCCGGCTTCGCCAGCAGATTCCAGGTTTGCGGCAAGTCCGTTGCCACCAACCAGTTCTCCTTCTGCAATATGGGGGGCTCCTGGGGCGCTTACCTCAAGGCAGCCGGCTACGATGGCGTGGTGGTTTTCGGCAAGGCGAACAAACCTGTGTATATCCGGGTTGACGGCGATAAGGTGGAAATAAGGGATGGCGCTCATCTTATGGGTAAGACCGCCTTTCAACGCGAAAAGACAATAAAAGATGAGCTGGGGGGTTCTGTCCGCGTGCTCACCGTAGGCCCGGCGGGCGACAATATGGTGAGCTTTGCCACCTTCCTGGCATCTGACAACTCGGTGGGCGCAGGGGGGTTGGCAGGGGTGATGGGCTCCAAGAACCTCAAAGCCATCGCCGTAAGGGGCGATAAAAAGTTCAAGGTAGCTCATGCAGATAAGCTTTCTAAGCTCAGGAGCAGGATACGCCAGATGAGCGGTGGCTATGTCGAACCATTGCTGGCTATGGGTTTGCTGACACCCCGGGACAAATTGAAGAAGAGCTTCTGCCAGGGCTGCCCCGCAGGATGCGTGCGATCGACCTACCGTAAGCCCGATGGCAGTGAGAGGAAGTTCATGTGCCAGGCTGCCATGTTCTATGAGACCCGTGCCCAGCGCTACTATGGAAACACCGATGCCGCCCTCAAGGCTACCGAGCTCTGCGATGACTACGGGCTGGATACCCGTTCTACCGAGACCATGATTATGTGGCTGAGCAGGTGCCACAAGTCGGGGATATTGACGGACGAGCGGACCGGGATACCCCTCTCCCAGATCGGGAGCTACGAGTTCATCGAGACGTTATTGAGGAAGATAGCCCATCGCGAGGGGTTCGGCGATACGCTGGCCCGGGGCACCCATAAAGCAGCCGCAAGCCTGGGCAAAGAGGCTCAGGCTTTAATCAAAGACTACATGGCCAAGACCGGCGATAACGAGCTCTACGGCCCCCGTTTATACATCACCACGGGCATCTTCTGGGCTGTGGAGCCGAGATTGCCCATCCAGCAGCTTCACGAGGTCAGCGTGCCGGTGATGCTGTGGGGGGCCCGGCAGAAGGGACTGGAACAGGTGCCGGTCACCACTGAGGTACTGCGTGCCATGGCCAGGCGGTTCTTCGGCAGCGAGCTGGCGGTGGACTTCTCCACATACGATGGTAAGGCTCTGGCGGCAGCCAGGATTCAAGACCGCGAGTACGCTAAAGAGAGCCTAATTCTGTGCGACCTGTTCTGGCCCATCTACTTTGCGGAAGCCTCGCCGGATGGTGTGGGTGACCCCTCTCTGGAGAGCCAGATTTGTGCTGCGGTAACGGGAAGGGAAATAGATGAGGCCGGTCTGTACAAAGTAGGGGAAATGATTGGCAACCTGCAGAGGGCCATCCTGGCCCGGGAAGGGCACAGGGGTAGGGAATACGACGTCATAGATGAATACAACTTCACCACGCCCTTAAAGGGTGATTTCGGCAACACCGACTGCATAGTCCCGGGAAAAAACGGCGAGCTTTTCTCCCGAAAAGACATAGTCCTTGACCGCAGCGATTTCGAGAATCTGAAGAGCGAGTTCTACCGAATTCGGGGCTGGGACGTCCCCTCCGGCCTCCAGAAAAGGGCTAAACTCGAAGAGGTAGGCCTGGGTTATGTGGCCAAAACGCTGGAGGGAGAAGGGTTGCTGAGATAAAGCCTCTGCGATAGGTTTTTCTCTGTTAAAATCGCCGCTTTGGACTTATGTAGGGGCGACCCGTCGGGTCGCCCTTTGTATGTCATTCCTGCCTTGAGCAGGAATCCAGGTGCCCCCGTTCATCACCCTTTTCTAGACTTGTCCCTGACTAGTTCGGGGGGAGGCAAGGGGGATTTACACAGGGGCATATCCCTGGGGTAGGTTGGAGCATCTGCTCCAACCCATGCTGTAGGGGCGAGGGAACCTCGCCCTTTTTATGTAGCGTCGTGACTCCTGTCACGACGAGTAAGGGCATAGTTCGCAGTAGGATCTTTAGAATCAGTCAAAGGACACAGGCAGTATTCACGACATTGCTGGCACTTGGTAAAGACCGGTTCGACAACTTTGCTTTACCTCTCTTGTGTACAATGTGAAACCCCTGTATACTCTTAGGCGAAGCATAGCAGGACACAATTTCGAAGTCGATAGCTGATTACTTGTTATTCAACTTTTCTACCAGTCGGAGGGCACAACCTACGGAAAGGGGCTGAAACGATGAAAAACTTGCGAGGTGGATTATGAGCGAACAAAAATCCCAATGGCCTGCTACATGCGACCGATTCGTCGCCTTTTTGGATATCATGGGTTTCAAAGAAACAGTGTTCAGATATAAGCATGAAGAAGTTCTGCAGAAGATGGAACAGTTTAGAACCCCTATCAGGGAAATGAAAAAGGAAGCTAAGAGAATATTAGAAACGAACATGCCCCCACCAAAGGAAAGTCCCCTGTTTAGACAGCCAATCATTAAACCAGTTTTATTTTCTGATTCAATTCTCCTCGTATCCAATGATGCTTCTTTAGCTTCTGCTGAGTATATACTTGCGCAAGTTAAGCGAGTAGTTGCCAATGCTTTACTTCATGGCATGGGCATAAAAGGAGCAGTCGCATATGGCGAGCAAACCGCTGACTTTGGAAAATCCCTGCATCTTGGCAGACCTTTAATCGATGCCTGCGAGCTACAAAATGAATTATACCTATATGGTGTAGTTCTGCATCACAGCATGGAATTGTATCTTAACAGCCAGGGGGTCCCAGAAGAACTGAAGGGTCTCGGAATTTTTAAATACCCTACACCGTTGAAGGGAGGAATAGTCAATCACTACTTAGTGAACTGGACAGAATCACCCGAAATAGCCCTTGACTTGGAAGGAATGCTATCAAAGCTCTATTGTAATGTGTCTGGCACTGCCAGAACATATGTGGACAATACCGTCAAGTTTATTGACTTTGCAAAGAAGCTACAAAGTACGAAGGCTAAGGGACGCTCTTCAGGCAGTCCTATTGTGAAAAAGGTAGGAAAAGGCGGATTGGAAACGAATCACGGATGAAAGCAGCACTCTATTGTCGTATGAGTGCGGGTCAGCACCATATAAGAAACAAGGGAAGGGGATTTCACTAACCTAAGCTATGAAAGACCTCTATCTATTTACCAACCACAACCGAGGAGAAGCGGGGTTTCTGTCACCCCTTCCCATCCTTGCTTTCCCTATATGATGGTAGAATGGTCATTGTCAGGTTAACTAACAATGCCAGATAGTTATAGTGATCCGCGTGAGCTCCATGCAGAGTGGGTCTTCATCGCACCCATTGCGGGATTGCGATTGTCGGACGCCGTTCACAATGAGTTCACAATCTCACAAGTGACCTTCGTGAATCGAGAGAAGCTTCCAAGAATAGGAAGACGCCTAGGTTTACCGCTTACAAGTGAATTGATAAGGAAGGAGATTACTGATAGCGGACATTATGATGCAAAGAGTGCAATGACTTTCGCCCTTCTCCGATATACGGGAAAACCAGCCGAATTATCAAAGATATGCCTCAGGCTTCTCAAAGAGGAATTGGATATTCTCGCTTCCTCTCAGTTAGGGTTTGGCAAGAGGAGAATTAACGCTCACCCCAGTCTCAAAGGTGACCAGAACACTGGGAGAATGAGCTATCTATTCTTGGATCCGCATAGCTCTGCCAGACTCTACAGTAATCAACTAACAGGTAAATACATGCTGCTCGACCTTAACAATTCTTGGAAGGGCTACCATCAGAATACTTTCTTCTTCAAGTTACTCGATATTCTTAACGGGAAGATTACAGTATCGTCCACATGGCGTCATTATCTGAAGCAGGCTGCCATCATGGTCGGGCAAAGCCAATGCTCTAACGACTTAGCTCAGGCTTTCCTATGGAACATGATAGTTCTGGAGATGCTACTTACAGAGCGAGGTGACAAATACCCGGAAATTCTTCCCAAACGAATCGAGGCTTTTCTAGGATGGGTTGGTTACTGGTCTGTCGATAACTATGAGCAACGAATCAAAGACGTATATAAGAAAAGATGCAGGTTTGTTCACGACGGCAATCGAGACCAAATTGAGGTCTCGGACTTGCTGTTCACAGATGACCTGCTTTTAAATCTCTTGGCAAATTTGGTCACTCACCCAAAGGTCTTCTCTTCAAAAGACGACGTCATCAAATTTGCGGACAAGGTGGAGGCAGAACACACTCTAGGAATCAATACAAAAGTCCGCCCCAAAACGCTGCGCTTTTTCTCTCACTCTTACACTGATGAAGACTTGCAAGAGATTTGACAGGAATCTTGTAAAGAAATGAGAGCTGCTATTTATTGCCGAGTAGGCACCGAAGACCAAGAAGGAGAAGGAACTAGCCTCCAAACGCAGCTTGAGGCTTGCTGCTGCTCTAAACGAGATTCATGGAAGGGAAGTGTTTCCGGAGCGTTTGTATACAAACTTCTTGCTAACATTTTTGCTAACGAACTCTTCGTCACCATAATAAACAAGGTGGTACCAATAAGTACCACCTGAAGCTAATTCTCGTACAATAAGTTACCAACGATTATTGGTTATTACTCTCAGGGACTAACCTCTTGTATCTTCTGATTATGGTGTCGTTTCTGTCTGCCCATCGCGCGCCAAAAATCGCGGACTCGAATCAGAATACACCGTCAGAGACCACAGCATTGACACTTTAGCCAGGCAGTGATATAAGTTAGTCCAGCGCGAACTTCCCGAACTAAGCTGCTTGCGGTCGCGCCATTTTTTACACTGCTCCTGCCTGGACCCATAAAGACGCGACACTTAAAGTACACAGAGGTTCTATATCCATCTCGTTTACCATAAGGAGGTAGCTCATGGTACAGAGAACAGATGCAGAAGTGAAGCGAGATAAGCTGCAGACCTGGCTGACTTCCAAACTGCCTTCGGCGCAGAGCCTTTCCATCAGCCCTCTAGTTAAAGCAAAATCGGGGTACGGGAGCGAGATTCACTTCTTTGACCTCCACTGGCGGGAGGCTGGCCGAGAGCATATAGAGAAGCTTCTAATACGAGAGGAGCCTGTGGTGCTGCGGGTCTTCCCCGTTTATGACATGGGTAAGGAGTTCCATACCATGAGGTGCCTGCAGGGTAGCGCTGTCCTTGTGCCTAAGATGCACTGGCTTGAGTTGGACGACAAGGTACTGGGCGCTCCCTTTTTCGTCATGGGTAAGGTCGAGGGTGAGATTATTGACCCCCAACAAATTGGAGAAGAGCCCCAAGGCCCGCTGTGGAAGGCGACTCCTGAAGGAAGAGGCAAAATATGGCGCCAGGCTATCGAAGTAATCGCAAATATAAATACTGTAGACTGGGAACGCCTGGGGCTCACCTTTTTCGGGGTTAAGAAAAAGGGCACCGACGCCCTTGACCGTCAGATAGCTTTTTATGAGAGAATGGCGGAGTGGGCAGGGGTGAGGCCCAAGCCTTTCCTGGACAGCGCCTTTACCTGGTTCAAGAAGAACATATTCAAACCCAAGCACGTATCCTTATGTTGGGGAGACGCCCGGCTGGGCAACATAATGTATCACAATGGGGAGGTGACGGCTGCCATTGACTGGGACATGACACATATCGGTGCCGCTGAAGATGACCTGGCCTGGCTGCTCGCTGTGGATTGGTTGAACAGTGAGAGCGGCCTCAGAGGTCCGCGCTGGGAGGGCATACCGGAGAGAGAGGAGATAATCCGTCTATACGAGAGCGCAACTGGAAGAAAGCTGGAAAACTTTTCTTACCATGAGGCCTTTGCCTTGCTGAAATTGGGCATAATCTTCTGGAGGGTCATTAAAACCATGCCGGGAGTCCCTGCTGATTTTGCTCCTGATAACCCGCCTCTGAAGAAGCTGGGGAACATGCTGGGCATAGATTACAGCCTTTAGTGCCAATCGCCTTCACCATAGAACATTTCATCCAGTTAGGAGGGGAGCATGTTAACAAGGTATGATGAATCGCTGTGTCACCAAATCGTGTCGACCTTCGACCATGTTGATTCCAGCGATCGGCAATGGTATGAGAGGATATGGCTTGTGGCACATGCTAATTCCGGTGAGATCATGATTGATACCGGGTTTGGCAAGTATACCAATAGGAATGTGATGGACGCATTCGGCGGGGTAGCTGTGAAAGGTACGGCACAATACACAGTACGTGCTTCGCGGGAACTGCGACCTGACACGGATATCATAGCGGTCGGACCACTATCATACGAAGTGGTGGAACCACTCAAGAAGATACACGTCTGCCTGAAAGAGAATGACTATGGGATAAGCTTCGATATTGAGTTTGAGGGGAGGATGCAACCGCACGAGTCGGATCTAAGCTTCACTCGTCTCTATGGCGCCGTGATGCACCACGCCTGCCGCTATTTTCAGTTGGGGCAGGCAAGCGGCAAAGTCGTTGTAGAGGGTAAGACTTATAATATTAAGAAAAATACCTGGTGGGCCGAGAGAGACCACTCCTGGGGGATCAGGCCGATTGGTGTACCACCGCCGGGAGCTTACTGGGCCCGGCCCGATTCCGGACAACCGGAATCGGGGCTGCAGCCTTTCCCGCAGATAGGCAAATTAGCCTCTCATTGGTTAACCATACAATTCGCAGACTACGGGCTAATCTTCATGTTCTACGAAGGCGCAGAGGGAAAGGCGGCCAGCGTTCAAGGGAAAACCGTCTATCCTTTTGGCGCTGATGGGTTCCCGATGCCCGTTACCGACCTCCGGTACCGGATTGAATCTCACCCTAAAACAAACAAAGTCAAGGCGCTCGACCTCGTCGTCACTACCGCAGACGGTGTAAAGAGGAAAATCTCGTGCAGGCCGCTGGGCAATACCTATCACTTACTGACGGCGGGCTATCTGGGCGGTTACAAGGGTTGGCTTCACGGGAAGTGGAGGGGTCCCTATGCTATCGATGGCGAGAAACTGGACCTCACAGATAAGAGGGTGCTCCAGGAACTGAGCAGAGGCGTAGATGATACCCTGTGTGAGTTCAAATGCGGCAAGGATGTAGGCTACGGTATCCTGGAATCGGTCGTGATCGTGGCTTAGACAGTATTGCGCATCTTTCCGCCAGCATCGATGATAGCAACAATATTATCAAGGAAGGTATAATTGGCATGAACGTCTTAGTCGTTAATGACGATGGAATAACAGCGCCAGGTCTGTGGGCACTCGCAAAGGAGCTTAAGCAAATAGCAGATGTTTTGGTCGTCGCTCCGGATAGGGAACAAACAGGGGTCGGCACTTCGATAACATTGCACCAGCCTCTAAGAGTAAAAAGGGTCAAGACACAAGTCGACGGAGTTGAGGCTTATTCAATAGAAGGAACTCCAGTAGACAGTGTTATTGTGGGGGCCCTTATGTTATGGGAGGGCAAGGTGGACCTTGTTGTCTCCGGCATCAATGAAGGCCCAAACTTGGGCAGAGACGTGCTGGTCTCCGGGACAGTGGGAGCTGCACTCCAAGCGCACAATTGCCATTTACCTGCATTAGCGATATCTGTCGCAGCTATTGAGGACATGAATTTCGAAGTTGCGGCCAGACTGGCTGCCCTTTTGGCCAGGCAAATTTCCGTTGGCAAACTGCCGCAGACCACTTTGCTCAATGTCAATGTACCTAATCTTGGTCTTGCACAAATTGAGGGCATCGACATCACGCGACTTGGCAACAGCGGCTTTACACAGGGTTTCGAAGTGAGAAGGGTGGCTCACACTTACGACGCCAAGAGATTGTATTGCTGGATTATTCCCGGTGCAACAGATTTAGAAGAAGAGCAGGGAACAGATATCTGGGCCCTTAGTCAGAATAGGATATCAATTACGCCACTTCATAACAGACTAACTAGCTATGAGGAGCCTGGGCCCCTGCCGGTTATCTGCTCCTGGCTCTCCCAAGAATTATCAAGCGGCAATATTGCTGTGTCCAATCATTTGATTGGAAAGGTCTGAACTCCAAGCCAGGTCTCGAGGGGGGCTGTGGACTTAACCCGGTTCATTCTGGCATCAGCGGCAAAGGACCGGTCTGCCTAGCAGCTCGTCGGGTTTGGTGCAAAACGGTAACGCTTCCTCAGCCGTAACTACCCGCGATTTGACGAGGGTTTGCAGAGCCTGGTCCATAGTCTGCATCCCAAATTGACTGCCAGTCTGCATATAGGTAGGCATCTGCTCTATCTTGCCCTCGCGAATGATATTCCGTACAGCATCGGTGCCGAGCATAATTTCAACTGCTGCTACTCGTCCTCTTCCCGATGTCCTGCGCAATAGAACCTGCGAGAGTATGCCTTCCAACACCAGTGATAGCTGCAATCTTATCTGCTCCTGTTGGTAAGGCGGGAAAACATCGATCATACGGTCAATGGCCTGGGGTGCGCTTTGGGTGTGCAGGGTACTCAACACTAAGTGCCCTGTCTCAGCAGCAGTGATCGCTGTTGCTATTGTCTCCAAATCACGCATTTCCCCGACTAGGATCACATCGGGATCCTGACGGAGCACACGCCTTAGAGCACCAGCGAAAGACTTAGTGTCAGACCCGAGGTCTCGCTGCGCGATCACGCACTTCTCATCTTGGAATATGTACTCAATAGGGTCCTCGATGGTTATTATGTTCCGTGCTTCGCTCTTATTCAGGTGGTTGATCATCGCAGCTAACGTGGTGGATTTGCCAGTTCCAGTCCTGCCGGTTACTAGGACCAAGCCTCTTGGCTTCAGTGCCAGTGATTTACAGATCGCAGGAAGACCTAATTCGTCTATAGTCGGCACTTCGAACGGAACCCGCCGAATGGCTAGACTGATGGTACCGCGCTGTACAAACGCGTTGATTCTGAAGCGAGCCAAGCCTCGGATGCTGTACGCCAAATCCAGTTCCAGTTCGTTGCGGAAGCTCTGTTTCTGGTTCTCATTGGTTACATGTTCAAAAGCTTCTTTCAGATCAGGTGGCGTGACATGGGGCATGCCTTCCATTACTTTGAGAACACCGTCTATACGGAGAATGGGCGGTCTCATGACCCTCAGATGTAGGTCGGAAGCTCCTTTATCTACCATTAGGCGGAGTAGTTCGTCTATTTTCATGATCAAATCCCTCCGTTCTGTCGCTGAGTAACCAGCATACTGTTCTCTTGATTTCCTGGAGCATCACGAACAAATTTGTCTAAGATAACGATTCAATCTTAATCATTGGCCTTGAGTAGGAATCACGCTCCTTTGCATTGTCATCGGTCTTAGCGGGGATCCAGCCCTCACGTGCTGCTATGAACACAGCGTGCGCCCGATCGTTTGCATTCAACTTGCGCAGGATCGAGCTGACCTGATTTTTAATTGTCTGTTCACTGGTGCCCAGTATGTCTCCGATCTGCTTGTTTGAGTTGCCCTCACAGATGAGCTTCAACACCTGGAGTTCTTTTGAGGTTAGAGACTCTAATGCAGTCTCTACATATTTTCTATTCAAGGCGAAATCTTGGAACTCTCTAAGTACGCGCCAACTTAGCTTGGGTCTGGTTGTTACACTATCATTTATAGGATATTCACCATCTGCGCATCGGCTTATAGTCTGAATTAATAGATCAGGGGTGCAACGTTCGGCGTTAAGGTAGGCCGCTGCTCCGCTCTTGATTACTTGAAATAGCTCTGCATCATCTTCCGCATTCTTGTTGCTTATTGGTACTACCTTAATGCCTCGAAAAGTCCGCGTGATCTTCCTGGTCAACTGAAGCCCTAGCGAAGGGTGATAACCCTGGTCGAGCAATACAATATCTGGCAAGCAGTTTGAGATTTGTGTGATTACGTTCGTTCCTTCCTGGTCTAAATCGCACTCTACGATGTCCAACATGTGCAAGGTATTTTGTTCGGACAACGTCTGCTTGATTCCAGATCGGGCGAATGCATTGCTGCTCACAATCATTACTTTTATTCTACGCATCAGGCCTCAATTCACTTGTAGGTTTGACTGGGTAATCAGTATACAGATTAACAAGTTCTTGCGCAACCTTTGAGTTTCTTATGTGAACTTCTATATAGCCCGGTACTAACTGGTTGGCCTCTAACTGCTAAATGACAATAAACTTCGTCCAAGAACACTTTGGTAACAGTACCAATCTAGCGTAAGTTCGATATAGGTACAATATTACTTTTGCTATAATCTTTAGCTTTTACAATGGTTCTTTAGTTTTGATCTCGGAAGAGAAAAGTACCATCTGGATACAAGCCGGGGTTGAAGGTAACTCAAGTATCAATGTGCCTAATATGCCAAAGATGTATACTGCAACGGAATTATCGTGTACTGTGCAGGTAAAACCGGGTATGTGACCTTCCTAGCGTGTCGCGGAATTGGTCAATGCGCGGCAATTCAGTGGCTCCCAGATTGCAGCAAATACCTTCACTATTTTGGGATCGAAGTAAGATCCCGCACAACGCACAATTTCATCTAGGGCTTCTTGGTGATGTAATACATTGGGTCGGTAAGGGCGTGGCGATGTCATGGCATCATAGGCGTCAGCGATGGCCAAAATACGAGCTTCCAGAGGAATAGTTTCACCTATTAATCCGGCAGGATAACCCTTTCCGTCGAAGTGTTCGTGATGATGTTGAATGACGGGCAAGCACCCGCCCAGGCTTTTAATATGCTTGAGTATTGCAACACCGAACTTGGGATGCTCCCGTATAGCTATCCATTCGCTATCGGTAAGAGAGCCTGGCTTTAAAAGAATATTGTCGGGAACTCGAATCTTACCGATGTCATGCAATAGCGCTGCCGCTTTAAGCATGGCTATCTTGTCACTGGAGTAGCCAAGTGCATGGGCAATTTGCGCAGCATATTCGGCAGCCTTCTTGGAGTGTCCGTAAGTGTGATGATCCTTGGCGTCAACGGTGGCTGCCAGAGCATTAACGGCATTTAGGATCTGCTCCTCTCTACCCAAATCAAATTCCAGGGCGGACATTGCAGCAGAGGCTAGGGACACCCGATTTCTCCCTGCCTGCTTGCTCAAGTATAATGCGCTGTCCGCCGCTGTAAGAATTGCTTCTTTCGTAACTCCGCTGGTGGGCCATGAGGCTACACCTATGCTGCATGTTATTGCTATACCTTTGGAGTCCATCTCAGTTTCCACCTTTTTTCGTATCCTCTCAGCAACGTTGTAGGCATCGTCAAGCGACGACTCAGGTAGAATGACGGCAAACTCATCGCCACCATAGCGGCATGGTATATCTATTGACCTAATTGGATCTTTGATATGGCGCGTGATCTCTCTCAGGATGTCGTCGCCCGCAAGATGACCAAACGCATCGTTATACGATTTGAATAGGTCGACGTCCAGGAAAAGCACCGAAAATATGTTGCCAAAACGGGAACATCGTGAGATCTCCTCGTCTATGCGCCGGTGAAAATACCCGTGACTAAGCAATCCTGTCAGTTCATCGGTATGGACTCTATCTCTGGTCATGCTATAAAGTTGAGCGTTTGCCATAGTCACTGCCAATTCCTGGCTCACCTTTGTGAGCAAGGCGATGTCATCTCTAGAGTACGAGCCGCGCTTTTTGGGACCCAGTGCAAGGATTCCAATTATTCTGCTGTTGTCCCACATAGGTACAAGCAATCCGATGTCACAATCTTGGATTGCGCTCCTCTCAGCTTGGGCAAGATTTCTGAACGGCGGCGCTGTATCTATGACCTTAGTAGAGAGAGGCCCATTATTTTCCCTGAGCCACTTCATGATTGGGCTGTCTTGGTGCAGTTCCAAAGCTGATGGCGGTTCTACTCCGATAAGCTGGTTATTGAACTGCGAAACGAAGCTCCCGTTGCTGGGGAGAAGAAGACTTACGTATGGAGTATTCAGAGCCCTGGGTATCGGGCGCAACAATTCTTCAGCAAGCTCACTGACACTGAGAACATTTCTCATCCTGATAGGGAGACTCAGCATGGTTTCTCGGTAAGGTAATCTCCATCCATAGAGGATTCTGTCTACTCTTTTTTGAACAGGGCTTCTTAATGCCATCATAATCCAGGGAAAAATAAATACCATGACGACTATGGTGACAATTACAGAAGGGTCAATCCAATTGTTTAGGAAGTGGCGGAGGGCCCAAAGTGCGATTACGTACAGGGGAGCGACTATTAAGCACGCGAAAATGTACGTTAGAATCTTCCTCGCGACAAGCTTGAAATCGGTCATCTTACACCAAATTGAGGTAGAGGTTACAAGTGCGGAGCCATCCGGGCGACCAACTTGTGCAAATAAAAGTTTACTCATAGGTGCCATGGCATCCTCACATCCTTGAACTTATTATGCTACGAAATCGCATGGAATCAATCATACGGCAGTAACAGTGACGAAGTTACTTCTGTGTTGACAGAACCTCATCAAACCACCCGCTGCTATGTGACTCACGTGTGACGTCCTAAGCGCAATATTGAGTAAAACAATTATCATTCTGATCTTGGTTCTCGCTTAAATCATGGTTTAGGTATTACTTTCAGGCATCTTTAGAGTTAGAATCGGCCTTTTTCTATTTAATATTCAACCAATCATAGCCTGGACTTTAGGAACTGATAAGACTAGAATAGAAAATGAACTGCTTAGGATAAGCGGCTCGGTGAATCATCTCGACGAGAGCTAATGAGTTCTGTCACTCAACTTAAACCTTTCCTCGAACCCAGGTCTATAGCTGTAGTGGGAGCGAATCCCAACTCCGGCGAGCAAGCCTTCAATGTAGTGGAAAATCTTGCCCAATGCGGTTACCAGGGCAAGGTCTATCCCGTAAACCCTAACTACAAAGAAATCCTGGGAAGGGAATGCTATCCTTCGGTCAAAGAGATCCCCGGCGATGTAGACCTCGCTATAATAGTGACGCCCCGCGCCATCGTCTCTGGCATAGTTAAGCAGTGCGGCGAAAAGGGCATTAAAGCAGCTATAGTGGTAGGACAGGGCTTCTCAGATGCTGCCGACGAGGAAGGCAAGAGGGTGCAACAACAATTGGTTGAAGTAGCTCGTAAAGGCGGGGTAAGGATTTTAGGCCCCAATACCGTAGGTTCGGCCAACGCCTTTATTAATTTCAGCGCCGCTTTCCTCAAGCAGACAGACATCCGCAAGCTGCCTGTCGCCGTGGTCTGCCAGTCCGGCCTCTTCTTCGGCACCGTGGGCCGGGCCAGGCTCCTGGGCAAAGGCCTCGACCTGGGCAACTCCTGCGACATAGATGTCGCCGAGGCTATGGAATACTTCGCGGAAGACCCTCAAGTAAAGGTCATCGTATTGCACATAGAAGGCATAAGGGATGGCAAAAGGTTCAGAGAAGTAGCTCGGCGCGTGGTCAAAAAGAAACCCGTAATAGCTTTGAAGACGGGAAGAAGCGAGCGCTCAGCCAGAGCAGCGCAATCCCATACCGGCTCCCTGGTAGGCAAGGATGAGGTCTGGGACGCCGTTTTCAAACAGTGTGGCATAATCCGTGCTGATAACATTGATGAGCTGGGCGACCTGGTTAGGGCTTTCAGCTATCTGCCTACCATGGCAGGCAGAGGAATAGGCGTAGTTACCGCCAGCGGGGGGATCGGTATCATGACCCTGGATGCCTGCGCTAAATATAATCTGGAGGTAGTGGAGCTGTCTCCTGAAACCGTGCGCAGGCTCAATGCCATGTCACCTGTCTGGTATAAAGCAAGCAACCCTCTTGATATATGGCCGCTTATAATTAATTCACCTCGACCCTTCGGAGAGACTCTGCGAATGGCGATGACGGAGGTATTGAGAGACCCCGGCGTCAATGCCATCGTTGTATTCGCTGGGGCCTGGTTTGAAGGTTTTAAGCCCCTAATCACCGACGTTATGAAAGAGACTGCAGATGCTTTCCCGAATAAACCTATCGCCTGGTGCCCCTACGATGGCTGGCTATTCAACATCCACTCCAGAGACCTGGCAGATAAGCTGGAAGAGGCAGCCAGAGCAGCGGTCTTCTCCATCCCCGATGATGCTGTGAGGGCCCTGGCCAGGCTCGCTGAGTACTCCGATCTTCGAAATATAACCCCATGATAATCCCTCACTATCTGCGGGAGCAGGTGGGCAAGGAGGCTTCTGTGAATTTAAAGAAGGTGGTCTCTTTCTTAATTGTAACCTCTCTCATATTGATTGTGCTCGGCGGCTGTAAGTCAGGAATTACAGGCAAATTCACTGAAAGCGAGGTATCTTTCCAGACCGAGGACTCCAATCTCGCGGGCAACCTCACCGTGCCCGAAGGTAAAGGGCGTTTCCCTGCTGTTATCATCCTCGCCGGCAGCGGGCCGTTTGACCGCAATGGAGATGTCGATGCCAGAGTTGTTGAAGAGGCAAATGCAACGGGGCAATCTGCCCCGGCATTGAGCTCCACCTACCGAGACATCGCCTATGCCCTTGCTCGAGAAGGATTTATCACCCTGCGCTACGACAAGAGGGGCATTGGGAACAGCACTGGAGAAGGAGGGGATTTCCCGGAACCTTCCCTCCGTGACCTTAAAGCTGCGGTCGCTTTCCTCAAGGATAATCCATCCGTTGATCCCAAGTTAATCGCTCTTGTCGGACACAGCCTCGGCGGCCTGTGGGCCCTGATGGAAGCTGCTGAAGACCCCGAGATAGCTGCCGTGTGTGTCATGGCCACACCAGCCAAGCCCATGGGTGAGGTACTCGTTGAGCAGATCGAATGGCTGGTAAAATCTCAGGGGGGAAACGATACCGACGTTGCCATGGTGGTGGCGCAGCAAAGAGCTATATATGAACAACTCCGTTCGGGTGGACTGGATCCCTCGACTATGCCGCCTTCAGTGAGTTACCAGTACGAATACGTGAAGGCGATCATGGATATAGCCGGCGCTGACTATGCCAAGGAGATCAAATGCCCTGCCCTGATTCTCCAGGGGGAGAAGGACCTATTCACAACGATACCGCAGGAAGCACAACTGTTAAAGGAAGCTTTCATCGAAGGTGGAAATAAAGAGGTGAAACTAATTACTTTCGCCAACCTCGACCACATGTTCCGCACAACTCCTGAGCAGCCAGGGCCCGAGCTCTATTATGAGGATAGAGGCCCTATCTCCCCGGATGTAGTTAAGGCCATTGTGGACTGGATGAAAGCTATCTTGCGCTGAGGTAATTTGACAAGCTGCGGGGACGTTTGAGTAGAAACGGAGTCAGCAGCTTACTTTTTCATGGTTACTGCTATTGTTCTGGGGCGCTCTCCGTCTCCCTTTCGATGAGCAAAGGATATCTTCCCCGCCTCAATGAGATCATCTGACACTTTCTCCACTTCGGGTAGAGCCGCGAGCATACTCAGAAGTGGGGTGTGAGCCTGCACAAGGAGTCTAATCCTGACACCTTTATCCAACGAACCTTTCAGTTCAACGACTTTAACCCTGGGATTCTTCTTTAAGTATTTATGCAGTTTAAGCATTTGATCCAAAGCTATGGGAGGTGGAAGCGCCAATTCTACAGTGTCATCGTAGGAGGCTGGGCTTTCCTTTTTGTCCTCTTCTTCTTTACTAGGTGAGGGCTGCTCTACCGGTTCTTCGACTGATGCTGCCGGTGCTACAGATACAGCAGCATCGGATACGGGCGGCTCAGGCGGTTTCTCCTCTGCCATCGATACGGCCTTTGTTTCTCGGGCACCCTCAGGTTGCCAGAATAATTCGTCAGGAACATCCCAGGGATTCCTTCTCGCCTGGCACTCGTCCGTTTTCTGGCTTGATGTCAGCAGTTGCTCAGCCTCTTTTCTGATAAGCAGCGCTACTTCCTCAGCTTTATTCTGCGCTTCCGCTATAATTGAGGACCCTTTCTCCTCCGCCGTCTTCATTATTTCTCGAGCCTGCTGTTCGGCTAAGGAGAGCCTTTCCTGCACACTCTCTTCGGCTCTTTTCTCGGCTTCGGCTATAATTCTCCGGGCTTCTACCTCAGCCTTCTCTTTGGCCTTGGCGATAACCTTCTGCGCTGCAGCTTTAGCTTTTTCTTCGGCTCTGGCAGCAATGCTGGCAGCCTTGGCGTTTGCTTCCCTTTCAGCCTCTATCTTGATTCCCTCTGCTTCTTTGCCAGCTTCGATTACGGTCTTCTCGGCAAGCTCTCTCAGGGAATCTACATTCTCGAGTTTTCCGGCGAGTTCGGCATTCTGATCTAGGAGGCTGTTGATGAAAGAGGACAAGTCATCGTCCAGGCCATCCCAGCCTGGAACTAATTCATGCACCTTGCTCTTCTTCACCCGACCATTCGTCGTAGACATAACCATATTATTCCAGGGTAGCTAATTCCTCTCGTATATGAGCTTAAACGAAATAGTGTCGTTCGGCAATGGTAATTTCGTCCTTACCGCAATAGGACTTTGGTAAAGGGACAAGTTCGCAAGCAGCTCAGCCAGGATATGGTATACATTTTGGGCATAGCACAGCCCGGGTTTTAAGGTTTTCGTTTTTTTCAATTTTTGGGTCGCTGAGCGCCGGAATTACGCAGGCCGCGGTCAGCTCAAGAAGTAAGAAAAGCTTCACGCAGCGCAGCGCTGGCTTCGTCAATGCCGCTTCTAGCTTGATCCAAAAAACCATCCATACTCAAGAACCCGTGGATCATGCCCTTATATCGTGTGCACTTCACAGAGACGCCCGCCTTTTTCAATCGTTTTGCATAAGATTCACCCTCGTCTCTCAATACATCGAACTCACATACGATCACAAGCGCAGGTGGCAGACCACTGAGGTTTGGAGCTAGTAATGGTGATACAAGCGGGTTCAGTCTATCGTCTTCGCAATTTAGGTATTGAGCCCCAAACCATTCCCCATCAGCCTTAGTTAAAAAATAACCATCTGCACAGTCCCGGTATGAACCAGTGTCACATGAGGAAACATCGGTCGGGGGATACAATAGCAATTGATATTTCAGGCTAGGTCCATCCTGGTCACGCGCCATGATAGCCACAACTGCCGCCAAATTGCCTCCGGCACTGTCCCCACCTACAGCAATAAGGCCGGGATTACCATTGATGCGATGGGCGTTGTTTGCAACCCATTGGGTAGCCGCGTATGCATCTTCTACCGCTGCCGGAAATTTATGTTCAGGTGCAAGTCGATAGTCAACAGAAACCACAATACAACCAGCTCCGTTTGCGAGGGATCGACACAGGTTGTCGTGGGTATCAAGGTCGCCGATAACCCAACCACCTCCGTGGAAAAAGACAAGTATGGGGAATGGGGCGTCACCTTGAGGTGTGTAGATTCGCAGCCGAATTTGTCCTCCCGGACCGGGAATTGTCAGGTTCTCTACGTTTGCAACTGCTTCTGGCCCTGCGGAAAGCGCCACCATTCCCCTCATCGTTTCTCTGGCTTGCGCCGGTGTTAGCGTGTTGAATGGTGGGACATTCCTCTGTGCCATCAGTTGCAGGAGAGCCTCAGCCTGGGGATCAAGTTGTTTCTTCGTCCTGGACTTATGCTGTACTCTTTTGGATTCCATTTTGCTTCTCCTCACAACCTTGTATATATTGAGGTCGTCTATTAATCGCGTTAGAACTTGGTAGCCTTTTATACCACCAGTATCGGGGCTTGTCAACGTACTTACAATTCTACTTGAAACAGTGTCCCTTTGTAGCGCAATAGCATGGGCAGAAAGAGGGACGATGTGGTTCTCGGGCCTGCGGCCTTCTGTTTCTAACGTTGAGTACGTCTTCTGTATTTATACTGTGCTGGTGGCACATCGGCAACTGGTGGTGGTGCCGATTGGGGTGTTCGTGGTCGCCGTGGCGATTTGGATCTCGGTGATGGTGTCGATTCGATGAGAGAGGATGCTTGTCGCTCCTCCAGGATTTGCTGGGCACGAAAATAGTGCTTTACGTCCTTACCTTCAGGGCGACCTTCTTCCTCCCAAATAGCGTATGCTAGCTCCTTTATTTGCTGCTCCGTAGCCATAATCACACCTCCAAGACCTATAATGTTACCTTAACCTTATTTTAACACCTTTTTCATCTCAGCATGATATATTGCGACTATGAAGGATTATTCGTTCTAAGAACATGGCTGGGGTGCCAGCCAGTAGTATCGGAATAGTAGAGGCAGAAGAAGTTGCGCAGAACACTTCCTATCGAACTTCCGAGAGCAAAAGGCAGATGCCCCGGATGCATGAAGCCTGTCTACAGACGCGGCATCAGGCATTGGGGCCGGGTCTGGCATGAAAGTTGCCTCAGGAAATCCTGAA
>Ga0209777_10001731_pt1 | contig 30607 bp, 27 predicted proteins | sample FrelakmetHBP12HB_FD_187147 | JGI IMG/M metagenome (GOLD analysis project Ga0209777, IMG submission 187147) | Freshwater lake sediment microbial communities from the University of Notre Dame, USA, for methane emissions studies -HBP12 HB (SPAdes)... | ecosystem: Environmental > Aquatic >... | reverse complement strand
GGCCCGCATGTTTTGGTGGCTGGAGCTACTGGGACCGGAAAAACAATCTTTTTAAATACTTTGATTTTGAGCTTGCTTTATAAATGTACGCCTGATAATTTAAGAATGATTATGGTTGACCCGAAGAGGGTTGAGTTCCAACACTACAATGATATTCCGCATCTTTTATGTCCTGTAATTTATGACGCTACAAAAACAATAAATGCTTTGCAATGGCTGACTCATGAAATGGAAAGGCGTTTTGAAGTATTTTCAGAAGTGCCTGCGAGAAATCTTGCTACTTATAATCAGAACAAATCTATAATTGCTTCAGGCCTTCAACTGCCATACATCGTTTTTGTGGTTGATGAACTAGCAGATTTAATGGCAGCTAAGGGCAGGGAAATAGAGGCAGGCGTTGTAAGATTAGCTCAAATGGCAAGAGCAACCGGCATTCACCTTGTATTAGCCACTCAGAGGCCGTCAGTAGAAGTTATAACCGGTTTAATCAAAGCTAATGTGCCTACCAGAATTACTTTTCAAGTTTCTTCGCAAATTGATTCAAGAACAGTTATTGATACATCTGGAGCTGAAAAATTAATCGGCGCTGGAGATATGCTTTTTCTTTCATCAAAATCGTCTAAAATCACTAGAGTACAAGGTCCATATATTTCAGAAAAAGAAGTTCAAAAAGTGGCTGATTTTATCATAGATCAAGGTAAAAAAATAGAAGATTCGCAATCAGTGCTCAGCCAAAGTTTAGCGGAAAGTCTTGAGAGAGCTGAAAATGGTGGGGGTAAAGATGGAGGAGGAGAATTTTTTGGAGGCGGAGACGAAGATCCATTATTTAATGAAGTTAAAAAAATTGTTTTAGAAACTAAAAAAGCGTCTGCTTCATTTTTACAAAGACGATTAAGAATAGGCTATTCAAGAGCCGCCAGATTAATTGATATACTTGAAGAAAGAGGGATTGTAGGGCCTGCTGATGGAGCAAAACCAAGGGAAGTTTACGGGGACGTTGCCACTACTGCCGATGTTGAATTAGTTCCAGGCGGCGGGTTAGATGAATCAGAGGAAGATAGCGAATGGAAAAAAGTTTAGATATTAAAAAATAAAAAAAACGTTGACGAATAAGGTATCCAGCGCAAATGAGGACTAAATGTATAAGATTTTAGTCATCCTCATTTGCGAGGCAATCGTGTTCGCCTCGCTCACACGACCGTGGCAAAAGAAAAAAAAGTAGATGAAAAAAAAGAAAATAAAGCATTAAATAATGTTGTTAATGAAATTAAGGAGCGTTTTGGAGAAGGGGCGATTATGACAATGCGAGAAGTTCATGCGGTGAATGTTGATGTTGTGCCGACAGGATCTATTGCGATGGATTTAGCATTAGGAGTTGGCGGTATGCCTCGGGGCAGGATAATAGAAATATATGGAGCTGAGTCATCCGGTAAGACCACATTATCATTGCACGTGATAGCTGAGGCGCAAAAAAAGGGGGGTACGTGCGCTTTTGTTGACGCAGAGCACGCAATGGACCCAGATTATGCCAGACGCATTGGTGTGAATGTTGATGACCTTTTAATTTCTCAACCAGATTCTGGAGAGCAAGGTTTGCAGATTGTTGAAACTTTAGTTAAATCTGAAAGCATTGATGTTATTGTGGTTGATTCTGTTGCAGCTTTAACTCCGCAGAGGGAAATCGAAGGAGAAATTGGAGACCAACACATGGGACTTCAGGCGCGTTTGATGAGTCAAGCATGTCGAAAGCTTTCCGCAATAATGTCTAAGACAAATACAATGGTTATATTTTTGAACCAAACAAGAATGAAAATTGGAATGGTTTTTGGAAATCCAGAAACAACGCCCGGAGGTATGGCTTTAAAATTTTATGCTTCAGTGAGAGTCAATTTGGCAAGAACCGCGCAGATAAAATCCGGAGATGAAATTATCGGCAACCGTGTAAAAGCAAAAATAGTGAAAAATAAAGTGGCAGCTCCTTTTAAAACAGCTGAATTTGATATTTATTACAATGAGGGCATTTCAAAATCAGGAGATGCCTTGCGCGCAGGTTTGTTAACAGGATTAATAAAACAGTCAGGAAGTTTTTTTACTTTTGAAGGCCAAAAAATCGGCCAAGGCACGGAAGCCGCCAAAACATTTCTGAAAGAAAATAAAGATGCAATGAAAAGAATAAAAGATGAAGCGATGAAGGTGAAGGAAGTATAGAGTACTTCATATTCTGCATCTAAGAAAAATCCGCGAGTTAGCGGATTTTTAGTATTGACACATTCGTAATAATAGGATATCTTAACTGGTAAGAGTTCCAACCTATTAAGGAGGTGCTATATGAAAAGTCTAAAATGGATTTGGAACAAGATAGACCCGCTTGTCGGGGTAGTAGCCGCGGTGGCTGCAGGATATGTTGCCCTTCACAGCTTTGGGCCAATTGGATTGATTAGTATCCCCGTTGCCTTCGTACTTTTTGGGCTTGTGGGCAAGGGAATCTAATCAATTCTATTCTTCAGCTAGCTCGGAGGGACTTATTCTATGCATCGTTATGTGCTGTGTAGGGTAAGTCTTTTTTTATAAAATAATTAAAAAAATCAGCGGAGACCCGCTGATTTTTTTAATTAATACCAGATACTTAATCCCTATTTCACCGTATAAGGTAAAAGTCCCATTTCACGGGCTCTTTTTACTGCTGTTGCAATCTTTTTCTGATGATAAGAGCACAGATTTGTTTTCTTTCTCGGTTTTATTTTATAAAATCCAGAAATAAATTTAGATAACAATTCTATGTTTTTAAAATCTACATCATCAACATTTTTTTGGCAAAAATAACACATTACTTTAAATTTTTAATTTTTAATTTTAAATTTTCAATAATCAGGTGTCGCTTCGCGACATTATTTTATAAAATTTCAAATTTATCAATTTCAAATTGATTTCAAATTTTAAATTTCAAATTTCGAATTCTAGAAGGGAATGTCTTTTACGTCTATTTCATCTGCTGCTTCATCCTCAAAGGAAACTGTTTTTTGGTCTCCTGTATCATTTCCAGATGGGGGAGTGTAATTTTCTTCAATTATCGGAATATCCTCTTGTTTTTCAGGTTGTTCAGGTTCTTGAGCTGCAGATGCCGGGCGTCTGTAATTTGAATCACCCGTATTTCCAACACCAGCGCCCTTAGGGCCTAATTGCAAGCTATCGGCTATAATTTCTGTCCTATATTGCTTTACTCCTTGAGCGTTTACCCAGTTTCTTGTTTTTATCCTTCCTTCGATAAAAACCAAGCCCCCCTTGTTCAAATATCTTGAGCTTATGTCAGCTAATTTTCCAAAACAGACAATATTATGAAATTCCGCCTCTTGTTTCTTTTCTCCCGAACTTGAAGTATAAAATCTATTTGTTGCTATGCTAAAACTTGTTACTTGCTGGCCTGAAGGCAAAGATCTTACTTCCGGTTCGCGGGTGACATTTCCCAATATAAATGCTTTATTTAGATTCACCCTCACACCAAACGAGTTTATTGTCTATAGACCTTCGCTCGTTGGTATTAAGATTATTATTACCCCCTTCATATTTGTTATTCATTCTAGTGTGGGGGTTCATGAGAATGTATTAGTTATTCTCCTAACAATTCGTCTAATTCGTGTTCAATATCTTTTAATTCGACCTTTTCCCTTGCCTCGCCGAAGCCTTTGGCAGAGGCGGGCTTTTCATTATCAATAGATTCTACTACTGTTTCTGATTTTTTCTCTATTTCAAAAATAGGGTGCCCTTCGGGTAATGGTTTTGTCCTAGTTCTCCTTTCTTTCCTTAATCTAGCAGGTTCTTTTATTATAACCATATGGCGTACAATTTTTCCATCTTTTGCAACAATTTCTTTCAACTCTAGTAATTTTTCCGGTTCTAATTTAAATTCTAAAACGCCCAAAAAACCAGAAGCCCGTTTTTCTATTGGATAAGACAGTGTTTTAGCGATGGGATTTGATTGTTTTAAAATCATTCCTTCTTTGCTTTGAATGGCCGACTCAATCTCTTTTGCTTTAGCTCCTGCTTCCTCCGATGTTATCTCTGGGGAAATTATATATGTTAATTCGTAAGTTTTCATTGTTGTTTTAATCGTTATAACCGTTTCATCGCTTCGCTCGCTTCAATCGTACGACTAAAACGAGATTGCGGAGCAATAGATAAAACGTTTAGAGCGTTATATCGGTATTGTAGCAGACATCCCTTGAAAATTCAAGCTTTTGGTGAGATAATTTAAATATGGAAGTTAATGAATCTATTTTTAAAGCATACGACATAAGAGGGATTTATCCTTCAGAACTGAATGAAGATGCCGCTTATTTAATCGGCCGCGCTTTTGCTAGGCGATCTGAGGCAAAAAAAATCACAGTTGGTTCAGATATGCGGCTTTCAGGTCCTTTTTTAAAAAAAGCGCTGATTCGCGGGATTACTGATGAAGGAGTTAATGTCAAAGATATTGGTTTAGTTCCTATTGATGCAGTTTATGCCTCTGTTGGAAAATTTGGCGACCAAGCAGGCATAATGGTCACAGCATCCCATAATCCGGCTGAATATAATGGTTTTAAAATGGTGTTAAAGGATATGAAATGGGTCAGGGGCGTTGAATTATTAGAAGAAGTAAAAAATATACCAGCAGAAATTAGCGAAACAAAAGGGGATGTTGAAGAAAAAGATATTATTCCGACATATATAAATCATGTTTTGAGTTTTATCGAAGTTGATAAAATAAAGCCTTTTAAAGTAGTAGTCGATGCAGGTAATGGGATGGCTGGGAAGATTACGCCTATTTTAACTGAAAATATGCCATTGAATATAATTCCTTTGAATTTTAAATTAGACGGCAGTTTTCCGGCGCATCCTTCAAACCCTTTATTGCCCGAAAGCCAAAAGCAGATTTGTGAAGCTGTTGTTAAGGAAAAAGCGGATTTTGGCGTTATCTTTGACGGCGATACTGACAGATTGTTTTTTGTGGATGAAAAAGGCAATTTTATCCCAGCTGATTTTACTATCCCTCTTTTAGCAGAAGTACTTTTAAAAAGAGAACCGGGAGCTGGCATAGTTTATAATTTAACTGCTTCAAAAATAGTTCCGGAAAAAATTAGAGCTTTGGGCGGGAAACCATTAAAATCTAAAATAGGGTATGTAAATATGTCTACAATGATGAGGAATGAAAATGGGATTATGGGAGGAGAGGTTTCAGCTCATTATTCTTTTCGCGACAATGCATACGCTGACTCAGGCTTTATTGCCTTTGTGATAATTCTTCAGCTGTTATCAAGCCATGAAAGCTCACTTTCAGAGATTATAAAACCTTTTAATAAATATTTTAAGGCAGCTGATATAAACCTTGAAATAGAAAATAAAGATAAAGTCTTTGAAAAAATAAAGCAAAAATATTCAGACGGTAAACAAGACTTTTTAGACGGTATAACTGTAGAATATGAAGATTGGTGGTTTAATGTGCGTCCATCAAACACAGAACCATTGTTGCGTCTGACTATAGAAGCAGACACAAAAGAAATTTTAGAGCAGAAACAAAAAGAATTAATAAAATTTATCTCAGAAAAATAGTTAACAAAAAAACAGCCCTCTTGGGCTGTTTTCGGTTCTACAAACTAAATGAGTCCCATTTTTTCACGGACTTCCTGCATTGTTGTTTCTGCGATGATCTTTGCCCGCGAAGCTCCTTTTTCTAAGATTTCTTTTACATATACATCTCTTGTCTGTAATTCCTTTTGTTTTCTGCGGAAAGGTTCCAAATAATTAATCAAAACTTTAGCTAAAGATTTTTTAAAATCTCCGTAACCCTTGCCTTTAAATTGATTTTCAATCTCTTGAATTAGCTTATCAGTCAGCAGGCTGTAAATAGTTAAAAGGTTTGAGATTCCCGGTTTTTTAGTGGCATTATAGATTACTTCTTTTCCAGAATCGGTTTCAGCCGACATTATTTTTTTTGTGATATCTTCTGGCGAATCAAAGAGGGAAATATAACTTTTTGGATCATCAGATTTCGACATTTTCTTTTTAGGCTCTGTTAAGCTCATTATTTTAGCTCCAGTTTTTGGCAAGATTGTTTCTGGTTCATCGAAAATTTTGCCGAATTTTTGATTGAATTTTTTGGCGATAGTTCTGGTCAATTCAACGTGTTGTTCCTGGTCTTTGCCAACGGGAACAGCTTGCGCTTTATATAAAAGAATATCTGACGCCATCAAAATAGGGTAGTTAAACAGTCCGGCATTTATATAATCTTTGTGTTTTTTTGATTTTTCTTTGAATTGAGTCATTCTTGAAAGCTCTCCTATCGGCGTTATGGTGCCTAAAAGCCAAGCTAATTCAGTATGTTCTTTTACTTCCGACTGCACAAAAATAATTGATTTTTCGGGATTTATGCCGGCAGCTAAATAAATTGCTGTTGCCTCCAAAATATTTTTTTGCAGTTCTTTTGGGTCATATGGAGTTGTGATTGCATGCAAATCAACAATGCAAAAAACGCATTCATTTGTTTCCTGCAAAGCAATCCATTGTTTCATAGCTCCCAAATAATTTCCTATATGCAGGCCGCCTGTCGGCCTGATTCCTGAAAATATTCTCATTTATTTTTTAAATTTTCTAATTATATAAAAAACTAAACAAATTAAAAAGTAATCCCATAATAAATTAAATGTCATCTGCCCCCAAAAGAATAATTCTGATTCAAATGGATTAGGATTATAAGTTTTAATAAAATAATTAAAAATTATTGATATTAAACTGTTTAATAAGAAAAATATCCATGAATAAACTGCTATAAAATAAGTATATAATGTACCAAGCCATTCTAATCCCAACGGAGGGTATAATTTATCTATTAGGATGAGTACTAAAAAGAAAGCTGTAATTCCCAATAAAAAAGTCCATGCAATTTTTGTCCAGCTAAATGAGAAAAATCTTTGCTCTTTAGAAAGCAGATTAGTTTTGCCAAGTCCAATAGTGAAGCCTGTGAGTATACCAATTACAACGAAGATAATAGAAAAAACACCCGAAGTACCGCCACGAACAAAATAATAGTTGCTTAAGAAATAAAATAATACTGCAACTAATATTGCTCCGATGATTCCTTTTATTGTTTGTTTTTGCATAGTTCCATTGTTTATTAATTCTACTACACTTCAATAACCACTGGCAATATCATCGGCCTTCTTGATGTTTTAGTGGCCAAAAAATCTCCGATTTTGTTTCTTATTTCGTCTTTTACATAAGTCCAGTTTACAGCGCCTCCATGGCCGGCTGATTTATCTACAATTTCAATTACTTTTCTGCGGGTTTGCGAAAGCAAATCTTTCGACTCTCTTAAATAAACAAATCCGCGCGAGATAATATCGGGAGAGCCCCTGACTTGACCGGTTTTTTTGTCTATTATAGCAACAATTACAAACATTCCATCTTCTGCCAGCATTTGGCGGTCTCTTAAAACAATTTCTCCGACATCTCCCACACCTAAACCGTCAACGAAAACATAGTTGGTCGGCGCTTTTTCTTTTAATATTTCAGGTTCTTTATTTAAAGAAAATTTTATAATTGAGCCATTGTCTGGCACGAAAATTTTGTCTTTGCGAAATCCAATATTTTGAGCAACCTTGGACGCTTCTTTCAAGAAATAATGGTTAGCATAAACAGGAATGAAATAATCCGGGCGGATTTCTTTTAACATTTGTTCTATTCCTGCTATATTGCTGTGTCCGGAAATGTGCACGTCAATAATGTCTGAGTGATAAACATTGTCTGATTGACGGTAAAGGTTGTCTTTTAACCTTTGGACTGTTCTTTCGTTTCCAGGGACAACTGAGGATGAAAAAATAACGGTGTCTTCTTTTTTAATTTTAACAAAGCGGTGGTTTCCTGCAACAATTCTTGAAAGCGCTGACATTTCTTCTCCCTGGCCTCCTGTGCATATTATAATCACTTTGTTGTCTGGATAGGTGTGGGCCTTGTCTGTTGGAACTATAACTCCTTTTGGAATTTTAATGTATCCCAATTTTGTTGCCAATTCAATATTTAATTTCATTGAGAAACCGTCGAGAGCAACTTTTTTATTGTTTTTTGCGGCAAATTCCAATATCTGCCTTATTCTTTCAATCTGCGAAGAAAATGTCGTAATAATTGTTCTGCCTGGCGCTTTGTTGATGAGCATATACAAATTATTCAACATTGTTTCTTCGGTTACTGGTTCTTCAGAATTTGTGGCTCCCAACGATTCAAGCATTAATACGGTTGGCCGTTTCAGGTTTGATAAATTAGAATAATTGATTGCTTTTCCGCTGACTGGATGCCTTTCTATTGTCCAATCTCCGGGATGTATTATTGTGGCTGAAGGGGTTTCTAAAATAACTCCGACTGCGTCCATCACGCTGTGGTCGATTGCAAAAAACTTTAGTGTAAAAGCGCCAAGGCTGATTTTTTCATTAATATCTTTAACATAAAGAGTTTTTAGATTTTTTGCGCTGTTTCGATCTAAATCTTCAACTCTGTGCTTTACCATTTCCAAAGTTAAAGGCCTGCCGATTATTTGCGGGTTGCCTAATTTTTTTAGCAAAATTGCGGCAGCTCCGATGTGGTCTAAATGGCCGTGCGAAAAAATCACCCCTCTTATATTTTTTTCTTTTCCTTTTAAATATTCCACATTTGGAATTACGTAATCAATTCCCGGCATATCCTCTTCTGGGAATTGCATGCCCATATCCAAGATTACAATATCTTTCCCGTACTCAAAGACAGTCATGTTTCTTCCAACTTCTTCGCATCCTCCGAGAGGAATTATTTTTAGATTAGCTTGCCCTGAACTTGCTGAAGGGTTTTCTCCGCGCCAAACTTTTTTGGGCGCAGGATTGACTTCGTGCCAAGGTCTTCTTATGGCAGAACTTTCTTTGCCCTGAGTCGGGCTAAAAGGTTTCCTAGCAGTGGCTAGGGAATTTTTCTTTATCATACCAGGTAGTAGAAATTCGACTTTAAAATCGATTTTCTGAAATTAATAATTTTGTTAGTTTATAAAATTTATTGCGCCAAAAGGGTAGTTTCTTTCCAATCTGCTTTTTAAAAAGCAGATTGGGTGTCGAATTTTCACTACCTGGCATATTTTAATTATATTGTTTAATTATTTTAAGAGAATTAAATTTTTAGTGAGTGCCGCGGGTGGGAGTTGAACCCACAACTCTTGCGAGATACGCTCCTGAAGCGTACGCGTTTGCCAATTTCGCCACCGCGGCAAGGGCATTACTCTTGTTTTAAAAAGTTTAAGTCTTGAGGAGCTGATTTTAGAGAATCTTCAAAACGAAGCTCGGGAACTAATTTATAATTTTCATTTTTTATCCAACCGTGTTTCGTGTAGTAATAACAGCCACCCTGCATTTGAACAAAAAGTGAGTAATCGCTTTTGCAGTTTTCTGAAGACCAGTCTTCGGTTTTTAAATTTTCTATTTCTGAAGGATTTATTGTGATATGCCCATATTCTGAGGGAATTATTGCAGATTCTCCTGCTTTTGCTTCAACAGCGTAAACATCTTCAATTTTATTGCTGTCGCCTTTCTGCATTAAAAAGATTGCTCGGCCTTCTAAAACAGTATAAATTTCTTGATAATTACCAATATGTACATGGCCTTTAGTTTTGTTAAATTCTTCGCCAAGCATTTTCGCTAAAGTTATAGTGATGTTGTAATTCAAATTATTTTCATGTTTTACTTTTCTATACATAAAATATAATTCAATATTGGGGGAAGTTTTCGCAAAGTCTTTATCATATAAAACCTCGCGCATATCATCTAAATGGCGAATATCAGGAGTAAGTTTTGTTAAATCATATTCCATATTTTCTTTTATTAAATTTTTATTTAATTACGTACAATTATAAGGAGTGCAATTGGTTATTATTTCTATTTCCAAACCCTTCTCGTATCAATATACCAATTGGTAATATTTTCAAATCTTTTTGCAGGATCAACTATTTTTGTCGTATCAATACCTTTTATTCTTTCAGAAGACCAATAAAGATAATCAGGATTGTATAAAAATAGGGCAGGGGCATCTAAAAGTATTATATCTTGCAAACTTTCGTATTTTCCGGCTTTTATTTGGTCATCTAAAGTTTCTCTGGCATCTTTTAGTAATTGGTCGATTTTTTTATTTTGATATTTCGAAAGATTTAATCCTGGATCATTTATTTGTGTGGAATGCCAGAAAGGATATAAATCAGGCAGGCTTCCAAGAGCTTCGCCATAAAGTAAAGCATCGTAATCCCTGTTCTTGATAATATCTTTTAATTCTGAAGGTTCGACACTCTCTATTTGGACTGTTACTCCGACCTTCTGCCAGTAGTCTTTTAGAAGGTTAGCTGTTTCAATCAGTTGAGGCTGATTTATTGTAATTAAAGTAAATTGCAAAGACAAAGAATTATTTTGAGAGGCAAAACAAAGTTCATTAAGTTTTTTGCGTGTGCCTGAGCCAATCTCACCGGTGCTTGGCACATCAGGCAAATATTTTTTTTGGAAAGCAGTTACTGTATCTTCAGTTGCTTTGCCATATTTTCCACTGGTTTCTGCCTGTAAAATAGTTTTAAAATTTTCATCTAATCTTACCAAACATCCTTGAAGCTCTACAACTTCGTTTCCTTTAGACCCTTGGGATAAATAACTTTTAAATTGAAATGCCGGTTTTTTAGTGTTTATTTTTGATCTTTGGCCGTTGCCTGAATCTTTGTATCCCGATTTATCCAAGAGACTATTTGCTTTATCTGTATCAAAATCATAAGTTACTGTGGGGGCTGAATAACCAAAATAATCAGATAAAATCGGAGAATTGACAATATTATTTTTTTGTTTAAATGAATCCCTTATTTTTTGTGAAAGCTCTTGTTTGTTAACTGAATAATTAAGTGCCTGAGTTATATTGCTATCAGATAAAATTTTGGGACTTTGCATGTTAAAAAATACGGCAAAATATCTTGGGATAGAAAAAGAATAAACACTAAATTTTTCATTTGCAGTCCATCCTTGGCGCACCTGTTTTTCAACTAAAGTTTCGTTGTCATCTATGTCCGAGACTGCAAATCCTTCGATTGTTTTTTGGTTGGCAGCGCTTATCAAATCATTTTTATCGCTAAAAAATTGGAAATAAATTTTGGATATATATGGCAATTTATCATGATATTTATGGTTCGCTTCGAGTGTTAAACTTTTTATAAAACTGTTATTAGTTTCTTGTATATTAGAAAGAATATATGGACCTGAGCCAATTGGCTGTAAATTGTAAGAAGATAGAGCAAAATTTTCAGGTAAAACATTCTTCCAAATATGCTGAGGAATTATTTTTATAGTACAGTTTTCCAAAAAAGAATTATAAGGCGCATTAAGAATCAGAGTTAACGATTTATCAGATATTTTTTCTACGTATACATCCAACCAATTTGCCCTTAAAGGACTTTTATAATCTGAATTTTGAATTGTTTTTATTGTGTAGATAATATCATCGGCTGTTAACGGTATTCCATCCTGCCAATAAAGATTATCTTTCAATTGAAAAGTGTAAGTTCTACCATTATCTGAAATTTGATAACTTTCTGCTAAATCATTTACTATTTTTCCATCTTTGTCATAAGTCATCAAACCAGAATAAATCAAATCAATTAGGGTTCTATCAACGTCATTAGTTTCTCCATAAATAGGATTTATAAATCTTGGCTGGCCAACGACTCCTTCTGTATATGTTCCGCCGTAAGCAGGAACTAGCTTTGTATTATTTATGTAAAAATAAATTGCAAGATACGTTGCAGATAAAAAAGCTAAAACAACAAGAACCAAAAAAAATTTTCTTTCAGTTCCTCTTAATATTTTAAAAAGTTGTTTCCATTGAGAAAAACTAGGAAACTTTTTAGAGTTCATTTATTGTATCAATATATTTAATACGCCCAAGACAAGAAAAATGGTCGCTACTGCAATTGTCGCGTAGTATATTTTTTTTTGTGCTCCTCGCTTGGTAGAATAAACTTCGCCGCCTCCTCCAAGCCCGGCTCCCAAAGCAGCTCCTCTTTGCTGGATTGCAATAAGCACAATTAAAATTATAGATACTGCGATTTGTGAATAAAATAATATAGTATTCATAAAATTAATATTTTTTTACTAAAAAAAATTCAATAATTATATCTAATACCCAAACAATTAATGTTGTATATAAAAGCGGTAAAAAGAGGGGAATAGATAGCTCGTCAAATATCAGGGCTAAAAGCCATATTAAAGCCATGTTTATCACTATGGTAAAAAGACCAAACGTGATTATTTCTAAAGGCAGAGATAAAGCTTTTAAAAGCGGCTTTAGAAAATAATTTAACAAACCTAAAACAATTCCCAAAAGTAAAATAATTTCCCATTGAGCTGTTAAAGAAAAACCAAAAAAGTTTGATGTTGGATATGCCCTGATTATAACTCCGGGTACAAACAATTGAGCCAACCATAATCCTAATATAGCAGCGATAATTTGAGAGAATAATTTTTTCACCCCGTTAGAGGTCTGTCTTTATATAACTGAAATAATCAATTTCAGACAGACACATTATTGCGTTGCGAAATCCCGTCTAGCCAACACGGAAAAATTTTATTAAAATTTTTCCGTCCAAGACCTTTAACGGGGTTCATCTTTCTATTATGATATCATAAATTTTTTACTAATGCAATATATGTTATTGACCCTTCACCTTGATTTTTCAAAATCAAGGTGAAGGGTTGACAGTCCTTCTCAGAGAGGAGTATTATTAGGTAATAATAATAAAAAATTAAAAATATAAAAACATAAAAATTAAGATTCTAAATTTATTTTAGTTTTTTAAATTTTTAAGTTTTTAAATATAATGAGAATTAGATCTCTCGTAATTACAGCTGTTTTAGCAACAGCGATTTTGTGTTCCGGTTTCATTGCAAGCGCGCAAACTGCAGACAAGCAAGCGTTAATTGCTCAGATTCAGGCGCAGATAGTCAGTTTAATGGCGCAGATAGTTCAGATTCAAGCCCAGCAAGACACAACGTCAGATTGGTGTCACACTTTTACCAACTATTTATTCGTTGGTAAAACAGATGCAGATACAAATGGAGAAGTTTCTCAACTTCAACAAGCTTTAGTAAAAGATGGTGAAGGTGTTGCAAGTACAAGTGCAGACAAGGGCGGTACATTTAGTGAAGGCGTGGTTGCGGCAGTTGTTCAATTCCAGGCAAAGTACGGAATTGCGCAAACTGGTACAGTCGGGCCAGTCACAAGAGCAAAATTAAATGCATTATATGGATGCAGTAATAGGATTTCTTCTTCTGCTACCGCTAAATCTTCTTCTACTTCTTGCACACCAAAAACTTGCGCAGAGTTGTGGAAAACCTGCGGTTATTGTTGGGATGAATGTGGAGGAAATATATATTGCGGAACTTGTCCAAGCGGACAAGTATGTGGTAATGGAATTTGTGCTTCGCCGTCGCCGTCGCCGTCGCCGTTGCCGTTGCCAGAGCCAGGGCCTTCTTGCACACCAAAAACCTGCACGCAGTTAGGAAAAACCTGTGGCACTTGGTGGAATTGCGGAACAAATATATTAAATTGTGGAACTTGTCCAATCGGACAAACATGTAGTAACGGAACTTGTTGTGCGCTAAAAACTTGTGAGCAGTTAGGAAAAACCTGCGGCACTTGGGATAATGGATGTGGAACACATATGTTAGATTGCGGAACTTGTTCACGCGGAACAACATGCAACAGTGATGGAACTTGTGTTCTTTCAGCTCCACTAGCTCCGGGCAGAGTGACAGTTTCTTTGTCTGGTACGACAGTAACTTTAACATGGTCAGCCGTAACTGGTGCCACTAGTTATCTTTACAAACGTTATGATAATGGAGTTTATTGTTGTCAGGGGACTCGTTTAGCTGGTTTATCCACCAGTGTTTCTGATACGCTGTTGGCCGGTAAAAGTTATTATGATGTCTTTGCTGTGAATGCTGTTGGAACAAGTCCAGCTAGTAGAAGTGATACTATTCAATCAGGTTGCAGTTGCGATCCTTGGGGTTCTTGTATTAATGGTATTCAGATGAGGTATTGTTCTGGAAATTGTGGTACTATTCCTGTTACTCAAGTTTGCGCTACAGCCGGAACTTGGACTTTCGGCGATTGTTCAGCCACTCAATGCGGAACATCCGGCACTAAAATAGCTACTTGTCAGCCAGCTGGCGCTGTTTGCGCCGACGTCATGCCGGAGCCGAAAGCCTGTTGGGCTCCAGCTTGCGCCGGCAGTTGTCTTTCAAAAACTTGCGCGCAATTAGGAAAGACCTGCGGTTACTGGAGTGATGAATGTTCTGGAGGATATATATATTGCGGAACTTGTTCAAGCGGACAAACTTGTAGCTCTGGAAATTGTGTTGGGTCTACCGCAGGAACGGGGACTTGGACTTTCGGCGATTGTTCAGCCACTCAATGCGGAACATCCGGCACTAAAATAGCTACTTGTCAGCCAGCTGGCGCTGTTTGCAGCGGCGCCGCGCCGGCGCAGGTAGCATGTTCGGCTCCAGCTTGCACAAACATAGCAGTTACTTATTTCCCAGCAGGGGACTGGGTTAGAGGCGCAAGTAAGACTGTAAATTGGCCAGTGGCATCTTTTCCATATTATGTTGATGTTTTTCTTTGCACTCATTCCGAAATGGCTGGGAAAACCTTGCAGGATATGGTCACTACCTTTTGCGATATTAAGGTGGGCAACCGTCTTCTAGCCTCAACGGGGAGCGCTACAGTTATTCTTCCAACTACGACAGCGCCTGGCACCTATTATCTCTATGTTAGAAAAAATGGGAACTGGAGTGACACTGGCATACTTGCCGGTAGCAGTTTTAGCGGTCCGGTGACGGTATCGGCATTACCACCGGTAGTCACACCTGGAACTTGGACTCTCGGCGATTGTTCAGAAACTCGACTCCACATATCTGGCACTAAAACGTATACTTGTCAGCCAGCTGGCGCTGTTTGCAGTGGCGCCGCGCCTGCGCCGGTAGCCTGTTTTGGTGGCCAAGGACTTTATGGCAATTGGACTTTTGGTAGCTGTTCAGCCACTCAATGTGGAACAACTGGCACTAAAACAGCTACTTGTCAGCCCCCTGGCACCGTTTGTAGTGGTACTGTGCCGTCGCCAAGCACTTGTTCAGTTCCAGCTTGTACTTTACCAACAACAGTTACTTATTCCCCAACCGGGGACTGGGTGAAGGGTACAAGTAAGACCGTAAATTGGTCAACGGCGTCTTTTCAAGGTAATTATGTTGAGGTTGTGTTTTGTTATGCATCCAATGTCAGCGCTAATACAACCGTGGCAAATGCGGCCAATAACTATTGTGGTAGGGGTTTCTTTAACACTTATTCGTTCGAGAATACGGGGAGTGCTACATTTATTTTGCCAACGACGATATACCCTGGCACTTATTACTTTTATGTTAGAATGTATAACAACTTGGACAATACTTATACCGGCAACGGTTTTAGCGGTCCAGTGACGGTGACAGCACCGGGGACAAGCTTAAATTATTCGCAGAGCAGTTTGGCATCAATTGCCGACGCGATTGCAAAAATTGCAGCAGAGATACAAGCAATGTTGAATAAATAGTTTTTACAGATTTCAAGCGGGCGGGGTCGCAACCCCGCCCGCTTCTGTATTAGATTATTGACATCCTTTTTTTGGGGAGTATTATTAAGTAATATAATAAATTTTTAATTTCCAATTTTATTTAATTCCGCATAATTACAGCGAGTGTAATGAGCGGTTATATTTTAAATAATAATCGGTAAATAGGTTGTATGAGAATTAAATCTCTTTTAATAACAGCTGTTTTAGCAATAGCGATTTTGTGTTCTGCTGGCTTTGTCGAAGCTACTACAGCAACAGCTTGGTGCCATACTTTTGATACTAATTTAGGATATGCCAATTCAGGCACAGCTGAAGTAGGTTATTTGCATACAGTTTTAGATAAAGAGGGAATCTCATATGGATCAGACGGACCCAACCAATATACTAAGGCAACTATGGCCGCAGTCATGAAATTTCAAGCAAAATATGGAATTTTTCAAAACGGCTATGTAGGTCTATCTACAAGAGCAAAATTAAATGCCTTATATGGATGTAAAATAACAACTTGTACGCCTAACTGGCAATGTACTTTATGGAGCACGTGTATAAACGGACAACAAACAAAAACTTGCGCTGACTTAAATGGATGTGGAGTGACAACTGGCAAACCTGTAACAACGCAAACCTGTACTGTTTGCGCGCCCGATTGGCAATGTACCGCATGGAGTACTTGCGTAAACGGACAACAAACAAAAACTTGCGCTGACTTAAATGGATGTGGAGTGACAACTGGCAAACCTGTAACAACGCAAACCTGTAATACTCAACCTTCCATTATTATCACTTCGCCGAATGGAGGTGAACAGTGGACTCAAGGTTCAACACAGCCCAACTGGCAATGTACTGAATGGAGCGCTTGTACAAATGTTTTGACTGATTCAATCCAAAGACAATTGTTAACAGTCCAAATCAGTCTTTTACAAAATCAATTAGCTCAAACGACTGATCAACAAAGACTTAGTCTTCAAGCACAAATTCTTCAATTACAACTCCAATTAATACAACAACAACAGGCAAGAACTTGTATAGATGCAAATAACTTCGGAGTTACTACTGGTAAACCTGCCGAAATTCAGTCCTGCAGTGCACAGCCTTCTATCACTATTACTTCGCCGAACGGAGGAGAACAGTGGACTCAAGGTTCAACATACAATATTACATGGATTTCCAATGGAGTTGATAATGTAACGATTGAATTGGATAAAGCTACTCCGAATAAAGGACATAATTTAACTTATTCTGTGCCAGCTTCAACAAACTCATTTTCTTTTACACTTGATCCAACTACTCCTGTAGGGTCGGATTACAAAATAGCAATTTGGGATGCTAAAAATACACGCATAATAGATTTCAGCGATAATTATTTCAGTATTGGCGCGCCTGCAACAAACTTAACTTCACAGATTAATTTGGCGTCAGTTTTGGATGCAATTAAAATGATAACGCAGGGGATTTTCGGCTTATTTGGACATTAATAGAATATCAAAGTCGCCCCGACGTCGGACGTCGGGGCGACTTTTTTAGTATATGGTCTCTTGCGTCCGGTTTTTAAAAGTTGTATAATGAACCACTAATATTTTTCTATGCCCCGTTAGAAATCCGTCGATTAACAGAAAAGATTTTTAACGAGGTAATAGAATAATTATATTTAAATAATTTGTTTTCAAAAAGAAGAAATTTATAATAAATTTTTTTCGTAAAGGATTTCTAACGGCGTATGCAAAATGAGTTTATAAGAATTCGTGGGGCAAGAGTCCATAATTTAAAAAATATTGATTTGGATTTGCCAAAGAACAAGTTGATTGTAATCACCGGACTTTCTGGTTCCGGTAAATCATCTTTGGCTTTTGATACTTTATATGCTGAAGGACAAAGAAGATATGTTGAAAGCTTGTCAGCTTATGCCAGGCAATTTTTAGGAATAATGGACAAGCCTGATGTAGATAAAATAGAAGGAATTTCTCCGGCGATTTCGATTGACCAAAGAAAATCAACTCATAATCCGCGTTCTACAGTCGGGACAATCACAGAAATTTATGATTATCTGCGTCTTTTGTATGCGAGAATAGGAAAACCGCATTGCCCTAATTGCGGAAAATTGATTTCGCGCCAGACAGTCAGCCAGATTGTTGAACAAGTGATGAAATTACAAAAAAATTCGGAGATAATTATTTTGGGACCGGTTATCCGTTCTAAAAAAGGCGAACATTACGGCGTATTAGAAGAAATTCAGAGAAGCGGATTTGTCAGGGTGAGAATTGACGGCATAATTTATCCAGTTGAAGAATCGTTGAAAAAATCAATGGATAAGCAAAAAAAGCACGATATAGAAGTTGTTGTTGACCAGTTAGTTTTAGATAAAAATTTAAACAAATCTCGGCTGGTTGATTCATTGGAAATCGCGCTTCGCCTTGGAAAAGGCATAGTCATACTAAATACTAAAAACAAAATACAAAATACTAAAACCGAATCAACAGATTTGATTTTCAGCGAACATTTTGCCTGCGAAGAATGCGGTATTTCTTTGCCGGAATTAGAACCAAGATTATTTTCTTTTAATAATCCTTACGGAGCGTGTCCAGAATGCACGGGTCTTGGCGAAAAGTTAGAAGTTGATCCGGAATTGGTAATTCCAAATAAAAGATTAACAATTGCCGAAGGGGCTATCTGGCCGTGGTCTCGGGCATCGCATAAAGTCGGGAGACAGGGACATTATTATTCAATTCTTTCAGGATTAGCAGAAAAATATAATTTTTCTTTAGATGAAGAAATAGGAAATCTGCCTAAAAAAGTTATAGATATTATTTTAAATGGAGACAGGGAATCCCGCCCTTCATCTTCCGCAGAAGGTGAAGGGTTTGAAGGAGTTATTGCTAATTTACAGAGAAGATATCATGAAACTGATTCTGATTGGACACGTCAGGAAATTGAACAGTATATGGTAATAAAAGTTTGCCCAAAATGCCAAGGTAAAAGATTAAAGCAGGAAGTTTTAGCAGTAACTATTGGCGATTCTTTAACAGGTTCAGGCCAAGGTTTATCAATTGATAAAGTAGTTGATTTGTCTATTGATAAAGTGAAAGAACTTTTTGAAAAATTACCGTCAAAATTGAATACAAACGATTTAAAAATCAGCCAGCCGATTTTTAAAGAAATAATCAATAGAGCACAATTTTTAAACGATGTCGGTCTTTCTTATTTAACTTTATCTAGAAAAGCAGGGACATTAGCTGGCGGAGAAGAGCAGAGAATAAGATTGGCAACTCAGATTGGCTCTAAATTATCAGGAGTTTTGTATATATTAGATGAACCGTCGATTGGCTTACATGCCAGAGACCAGCATAAATTAATAGACACATTGATAAAATTAAAAGAGTTGGGCAATACGGTTATTGTTGTCGAACATGATTCGCAAACAATGCTGGCTTCTGATTGGATTGTTGATATTGGGCCTGGGGCAGGAAAACACGGAGGGAAAGTTGTTTTTCAAGGTACAGTCAAAGAATTACTAAAATCTCACACTTTGACCGGCGATTACCTATCCGGACAAAAGAAAGTTGATATTGAAAAGCCACTTCGCCATGGCTCTGGGCAAGTAAAATTAAAAGAGAATACTCAATGTCTGATTATAAAAGGAGCGCAAGAACATAATTTAAAAAATATTGATGTCAAAATTCCTTTGGGAAAATTTGTTTGCGTTACAGGAGTTTCCGGTTCTGGAAAATCATCTTTGGTAAATGATATTTTAGCGAGGGCTTTATTAAAAAAGTTTTATAGGGCAAAAGATGAACCGGGCAAGTGCAAAGAAATTTTAGGAGTTGAAAATCTGAATAAAGTTGTTTTAGTCGATCAGTCGCCGATTGGAAGGACTCCGCGGTCAAATCCGGCAACATATACTGGAGCATTTTCATATATAAGGGATGTTTTTACCGAGACAAAAGAAGCAAGAGTCAGAGGATATTCAGCTGGTAAGTTTAGTTTTAATGTAAAGGGCGGAAGATGCGAAACATGCGAGGGTCAAGGCCAGAAAAAAGTTGAAATGTATTTTTTGCCTGATATTTATGTTGAGTGTTCAGAATGCCGGGGCAAAAGATACAGCAAAGAAATTTTAGAAATTACTTACAAAGATAAAAATATTTCAGAAGTTTTAGAAATGACAGTTGAAGAAGCGATGGAATTTTTCAAAAATATTCCAGGGCTTTATGAAAAATTAAAAACCTTGAAAGAGGTTGGTCTTTCTTATGTTGCGCTTGGACAATCAGCCACTTCGTTATCCGGCGGAGAAGCGCAGAGGGTGAAATTGGCGACAGAGCTTTCCAGAAAGGGCACTGGCAGAACTTTATATATTTTAGACGAGCCGACTACCGGTTTGCATTTTGATGATATTAAAAAATTAATTTTTGTTTTGGGCGGATTGGTTAAAAATGGCAATACGGTTTTAGTTATCGAGCATAATATAGATTTAATTAAAAATGCCGATTGGGTCATTGATTTGGGTCCGGAAGGCGGGGATAAAGGAGGCCAGATTATTGCTGAAGGAACTCCGCAGGACATTTCCAAGGCAAAGAACAGCTATACAGGGCAATATTTGAAAAACAAATAGGAGAGCTTTTATTTTTTAAAATATAAAATATTGACAAATGTAGTCAATTAGAATAAGTTATAGTATCTTAACTAATTTCTAATTTCTAATTACTAGTTTCTATGTAAATGTCTAATTTCTAATTTTTGAATGACGACATTATTTATAAATTATTTCATTGAAAACTTAATGAAAATTAGAAATTGAAAATTGAAAATTATATGCAAATCAAACCATTATCAGATCATATTTTAATAGAGCCGGTAAAAGAAGAAGAAAAAACAAAGGCCGGAATTTTTTTGCCTGAAACCGCTTCGAAAGAAAAATCAGAAGAGGGATTGGTTATTTCTACTGGTCCCGGAAAAATGACGGATGACGGAAAAATAATTCCTATGGCGGTGAAACCGGGAGACAAAGTCTTGTTTACAAAATACGGGCCAAATGAAATAAAGGTTGATAATAAAGAATATTTAATCGCGAGTGAAGCAGATATTTTAGCAATATTAGAATAATCAAAATGCGATGCCAATATACGAATGACATACTAATAATACGAATAAATAAAATTCGTATCATACATTAGTATAATTAGCATGAATTAGTATATTAGTATCGCACTATCTTATGGCAAAACAAATTAAATATAACGAAGACGCAAGAAAAATTTTAAAATCAGGATTGGACAAAGTTGCCAATGCTGTAAAAGTTACTTTGGGACCAAAAGGCAGGAATGTTGTTTTGGGTTCTGGTTTTGGTTCGCCGACAATAACAAACGATGGCGTGACAATCGCCAAGGAAATTGAGCTGGAAGATAATCTTGAAAATATCGGGGCAGAAATTATAAAAGAGGTTGCCTCAAAAACAAATGATATCGCAGGCGATGGCACAACTTCAGCTGTCTTGCTTTGCCAGGCGATTGCCACAGAAGGATTAAAAAATGTTGCTGCGGGAGCCAATCCTTTGGCATTAAGAAAAGGGATCATAATGGGCAAGGATGCAGTTGTTGAAGCATTAAAGCAGATGTCAAAGTCAATCAGTACAAAAGAGGAAAAAGCTCAGGTTGCAATAATTTCTGCGCAAGATGTGGAAATGGGAAATTTAATCGCCGAAGTTATGGAAGAAGTTGGTAAAGATGGAGTGATTACGACAGAAGAATCAAAAACTTTCGGTTTGTCAAAGGAAATTGTAAAAGGTTTGCAATTTGACAGGGGTTATGTTTCAGGATATATGGTTTCCAACGCAGAAAAAATGGAAGCATCTTTGGAAGAGCCGTATATTTTAATTACAGATAGAAAAATCAGCTCATTACAGGAAATTCTGCCTTTGTTGGAGAAATTAGTGAAGGCGGGTAAAAAAGAATTGGTTATTATTGCGGATGATGTTGACGGAGACGCATTAACAACTTTAATTGTAAATAAAATTAGAGGAATTTTTAATGCTTTAGCAGTTAAGTCTCCTGGATTCGGAGACAGAAAAAAAGAAATGCTGGAAGATATTGCCATTGTTACTGGAGCTGAAGTAGTTTCAGAGGAGAAAGGAATGAAATTAGAAAATGTTGAAATAGAAATGTTAGGGCAAGCCAGAAGGATAATTTCGACAAAAGAGAACACGACAATTGTTGAAGGAAAGGGAGATAAGTCAGGTATTGAAGCAAGAATCAATGCAATTAAACAAGAAATAAGTTCTGCAACTTCTGATTTTGACAAGGAAAAATTGCAGGAAAGATTGGCAAAATTGTCCGGCGGGGTCGGTGTTATAAAAGTAGGAGCTGCAACAGAAGTTGAACAAAAGGCAAAACAGCATAAGTTGGAAGATGCCTTGCATGCAACAAGAGCTGCTGTTGAGGAGGGAATTGTGCCTGGCGGAGGAGTTGCTTTATTGAGAGCTTTGTCTGCTTTGGAAAAAGTTGAAGCAGAAGGCGATGAAAAAACCGGAGTCAATATTTTAAAAAGAGCAATTGAAGAACCGGTCAGACAAATTGCTGAAAATGCCGGGATTGACGGAGCTGTAGTTGTACAAAAAATAAAAGATGAGAAAGGAAATGATAATTTCGGGTTTAATGCCCAAACAATGGTTTATGAAGATCTAATAAAAGCAGGAGTCGTTGATCCGACAAAAGTTACAAGAACTGCTTTAGAAAACGCGGTATCTGCGGCATCAATGCTTTTAACAACCGAGGCAACTGTCTCAGAATTGCCTAAGAAAGAAAGCGAACATAATCATGGCATGCCGAATCCGATGATGGGAGGAGATTACTAATTTAGTAAGTAGTTTATAGTTGGTAGTGAGTAGAAAAAAGAGGGCGGAGGCCCTCTTTTTGCTTGACTCTTCACCCAAATTTTATTAAAAATTTGGGTGAAGAGTTGACAAAGATAAATAAATGGTATAATATGTATTGCGTAGTCCGTTGAAATAACCCATAGAGAGGTAAAATATGAAAGACAAGAGGATACTGGTAGTTGATGATGAAGAGAGTATAAGGGTGCTGTTGGAAATGATTATAAAGGAGAAATTACATCCGGATATAACTATTGTCCATGCTGTGCACGGTGGTCATGCGTGGGAGATAGTTAGCAATTTGGATCAGCCTTTTGATCTTGTTATCAGCGATGTGAATATGCCAAGGATGAACGGTGTTGAGCTGATTGAGCAGATTCAAACAGCCTATCCTGGGAGTCAAGCAATCCTGATGTCCGGCAACCCTGAACCAAAGGGGCATATGGCGAATGCTTTTATGCTAAAACCTTTCGGCTCAATGGAAGTCCAAGTGAAAGTGGTAAAAGGTCTTTTCCCAATGCAAGCAATATAGTAAAGTGCAACGCAAGTTGCAAATACATGGGGCTCACTCACCGCGAGGAGAGCTCTTTTTTATTGCATTTTTGCAGAATTAGTTTAGAATTAATATAAGTTGCTTAATAATAAATACTTTATTACAAATTATGAACTGTCCAAATGACAACGAAGAATTAGAAAAAGTTTTATTCCATACCGTGGAAGTTGATTATTGCCCGAAATGTTTGGGTGTTTGGTTTGATAAAGATGAGTTGCGATTGGCCAAAGACGATAAAGATGAGCAATTAAATTGGCTTGACGTTGATTTATGGAGAGATAAGAATAAATTCCATGTGTCACGAGGGGATAAACATTGTCCTGTTGATAGAACCGGCTTAACAGAGGTTAAATATGACGAATCTAAAACTCGGGTTGATTTTTGTAAAATGTGCGGAGGTATTTGGTTAGACAGGGGGGAATTCAAACAAATAATGAATTATTTAAAAAATAAATCCGATTACGAGATTTTGAACAACTACACTAAAAATATCGTATCAGAGTTATGGGAGGTTTTTTCAGGACCAGAGACATTCCGCGAGGAACTTTCGGATTTTTTGACGCTTCTAAAACTTTTTAATTATAAATTTATCACACAATATCCATATTTAAAAAGTTTAATCGAAGATTTACCAAAATAGAAATTTTAATAAATTAAAATTTATATAATTACGTCGCTCGGTCGAAATGAAAAACATTCACTCGATAAAATAAAAATAAATTCCTATTTTATCTCATTTGTGTTTTTCACTTCTCCCTCGCTAGTAATTATAAATAAAACAATATGGGAGTAATTTTGTGGATAATATTAATAGTAGTCGTTATTGCCGTTTTATGGGTAATAGCGGTTTTTAATGGGCTGGTAACATTAAAAAACAGGGCAAAAGAAGCCTGGGCGGATATCGATGTCCAATTAAAGAGAAGATATGATTTGATTCCAAATTTGATGGAAACAGTAAAGGGTTATGCAACACATGAAAAAGAATTATTTGAAAAGGTCACACAAGCGAGGGCTAGCGCGATGTCAGCTCAAGGAGCAAAAGAAAAAGCAGGAGCAGAAAATATGCTTTCTGATACTCTGAAGAGCTTGTTTGCTGTAGCTGAAAATTATCCTGATTTAAAGGCATCAACAAATTTTTTGGAGTTGCAAAGAGAGCTCGCAGACACAGAAGATAAAATTCAGGCAGCTCGCAGATTCTATAACACAAATGTAAGGGATTTAAACATCAAAATAGAAAGCTTCCCAGTAAATTTAATAGCGAATTCATTTGGATTTAAACAAATGGAACTATTCCAAACAGCTAACGAAGCAGAGAGAGAGCCGGTTTCAGTGAAGTTCTAATTATTTATGGCAAGTATCTATACACAAGCAGATTCTAATACTAGAAAAACCTGGTTTTTATTAACTGGGTTTTTGGTCTTCATAATAGCTTTAGGCTGGCTTTTTTCTTATCTGTTAAACAGCGATGCAATTTTATATTTTGCTGTATTTTTGAGCGTTTTTATGTCTTTTGGAAGTTATTGGTGGTCTGATAAAATTGTTTTATCGATGTACAGGGCGGTTCCAATTGAACATGATAAAAATCCAGAGCTTTATCATGTTGTTGAAAATCTTTGTATTACTGCCGGTTTGCCCTTGCCAAAAATTTATATTATTCCGGAAATGCAGCCCAATGCATTTGCCACAGGACGCGATAAAAATCATGCCGTTGTTGCAGTTACACAAGGTCTTTTAAACAGATTAGATAAAACAGAATTACAAGGAGTTTTAGCCCACGAATTATCTCATATCGGAAACAAAGATATGCTGTTATCTACAATTGTAGCAGTTTTAGCAGGAGTTGTTGCAATGCTGGCAAATTTATTTTTCAGAATAAGTTTTTGGGGTGGCAACAGAAATTCAGACAATGATAGGGGAAATATTGGAGCAATTTTGATGGTGCTTGGAATTTTCGCAGCAATTTTGGCTCCAATTGCCGCAACATTAGTTCAGCTTGCAATTTCAAGAAAAAGAGAATTTTTGGCAGATGCCGACGGAGCTTTGTTAACTCGTTATCCGGAAGGCCTTGCCAAAGCTTTGGAAAAAATCTCTTCAGACCCGACTCCAATGCGAGTTACTAATGATGCAACAAACTCTTTATTTATTGATTCGCCGTGCAAAGGCAAGCAAAAAACTCATTGGCTTGCTAAATTGTTTTTGACTCATCCGCCGATAGAAGAGCGAATACGCATTTTACGCGGTATGAGTGTATAATAAATCTGAAATAAGCTTGCTTCCGGAGTGAGCTTGTCCTCGGCTCAAATAAAAAATAAATAGGACAGGATTGAAGAAAGAATAAAAATATTGCGCGACATGGAGGTATAAAAATTTGGAGGAGTCGCATAGTGGCCATTGCAACGGCTTGGAAAGCCGTGACCCTCACGGGTCTCGTGGGTTCGAGTCCCACCTCCTCCGCTTGAAAAACAAAATGCCTTTTGGCATTTAGGTTTTCAATGGATGGGGGTTGTGCGATAACCCACTCCCCGAATCGCGACGAGCGAAGCGAGGAGGCGATGCCTTCGGGCAACTTTTCGAGTCCCACCTCCTCCGCAAGTCGGATAAAATATCTAAAAATAAAAAATATGCAACAAAATAAAAAAATATTTAATAATAAGAAAATATTAATTACGACAGTAATCGTTTTTGTTGTTATAATTTTAGGATTGGCTTCTTATTTTATTTATTCAAAAATCCAAAAAACAGAGGTTATAAACAATCCGTCTTTGGAGTTTAAAAATTTATTTATTGCTACCAGCGAAGGCAATGTTTTGGATATTGCAATATTTGATCCTGTTAAAAACGAAGTTATCCTTTCTAAGAAATTTCCATTTGATGATCATTTGAGTATGTTTACAAAATCCGCAGGATGGGGAGCAAACAATGCTATTCAATATGATCCAAAAACGCAAGAAATATTTTATTCAACTCAAGGACGTTCGGAATATGACGGATCATGTATAAATAAAGATGGCACATGTAAATCGCGAATATATAAAATTGGCCTCAATCAAGAAAAACCTAACGTTATTTTTGAATCAGATATTCTTCCGACAAATTGGATAGTTGATAGTTCTGATAATTCATTATTGTTAAGTTTCTTTGAAAGCGACAAACAAACATTAAAAAAGATAAGAAGGGAAAATGGCAAAGAAATTTTTACGAAGGAATATCAAATCAAAGAACATACGAATCTTGCTGATTTTGTGCTCTCTAATGATGGAAAATTCACTTATCAAGCAAGCAAGGAATCAGCTGAAGGAAAGTGGTTTCATGAAATTTTAAGGTTGAGAAAAATTGATAATGCTAATGGCAATGTTTCTGAACAGGAAATATTCGGCGGTGAAGCAATAGAGTATGAAACCGATTTATCTCCCGATAATGATTATCTCGCATTTTATTCAGGAATTAGCGAATCGGCTAAACTTTACATTTATCAAATTTCATCTAAGAAACTTATCAATGTTCCTTATCAAGGATCAATAGGAAATTACAATTTGTTGTGGTCCGGTGATAACAAAAAATTACTTTATTTACTTCAAAATCCAGATTTAACTAATAACAATGTGATAACAACTTATTATGATTTAACAACATCAAGAAGTATTCCTGCCAGTGGCGATATACAAAAAGTACGCTATGTATACAGTTGGGCGCCATCAAATAATTATGTTGTATATAAATCAGTTGACGGTACGGCAAAAATATTTGATATAACAAAGAATCAAGCCATAAACACATTACTGGATGCAGATTTAGAAATGGTAGCCATAAATTGGTATTAATTTTAAACCTCATGGACAAAATAAAATACGTGATTTTTAATGCGATTCCGATTCTGTTGATGATTGGTTTAATCCCTTTGGTTCAAAATGATTATGTCCTTGCAGTGATTTATTTGTTTATTATTCTTGCCGCACTGATTATCAAAAGAAATAAAAACGATTTGCAAATACTTGTTTTTGGATTTTTTGTTATGATTATTGCTGAATATTTATTTGTAAGCACGGGCGTCGAAACTTTTAAGAGAAATAGTTTATTCGGAATTATGCCTATATGGCTGCCATTTCTATGGAGTTATGGATTTATTGCCATTAAAAGGATAATTGAAATTTTATAATATAAATATAAAGCGTTTAAATTTAAAAAATATTTAAAATCAGGGTCGGGGAGGGCTTTTATAAAAAACATTTAATCTAAATGATGGTTTTAAAAGATAAAGTAGTTATAATAACAGGTGGAAGCAAGGGCTTTGGTATGGCTCTCGCGGGTTTATTTATTTCTGAAGGTTCTCACGTAGTAATTAGCGATAATAACAAAGAAGTTTTAGAAAATACTTCAAAAGAGCTGTTAGTGGATCAATTTTTTGCGGACGTCACTTCAGTCGAAGAAGTAAATAAACTTGGTGAATATGTTTTTAAAAAATATGGAGTGATTGATATTTGGGTTAATAATGCTGGTGTTCAGATTGCGCCGAGCTTAACCGAGGACATTGATATTAAAAAATTGCACCACCTTTTTGATGTTAATTTTTTTGGCTATTTTTATGGATGTCAGATTGCTCTTTCGTATATGAAGAAACAAGGCAATGGTTTGATTATTAATATTAATTCAACCGCTGGGCTCGAGGGCAAACCAGAGATATCTGCTTATTCTGCTTCGAAGTTTGCGGTCAAAGGTTTAACTGAATCAATTCGTAAAGAAACAAAAGATTCAAACGTTAAAATTTACGGAGTGTTTCCGGGAGGGATGCAGACAGATTTATACAATGAGAAATATCCTGATGATTTTAATGAATATATGGAGGCCCCTTCTGTTGCAATAAAAGTAATTGATAACTTAAAATCAGAAAATCCAGAGATGGATTTAATAATAAAAAGACCGATTAAATAATTAATTCGTATAAATATTAATTTGGACTTCGGAGGATACAGCCTTTCATAAATTTTTTTAATGAAGGGTGCTAGATGCTGAGGTTCCAATAAAATAAATGGATGGGCAAATCGTAAAATTTTTAAATAAAACCTTTATGCTGGCGGCAATCTTGGTTGTGGGCATTTTAGTGTTTTTTGTCGGCCAGATGGTTTATCAATCTAAATTATTGGAACAACAGAACGTAAATCAAGTTACGGTTTCGGGAGAAGGTAAAGTTTATGTAAAGCCAGATATTGCTTTGGTCAGTTTAGGCGTTACAACCCAAAGTACAACAGCTGCTGATGTTACAAAAAACAATACAGATAAAATGAATGCAGTAATCGAAGCGGTAAAAGCTTTGAATATTGATGAAAAAGATATACAAACAACAAATTATAGTTTAACGCCAGTGTATGAAAACTATACCATTCCTGTTGTGCCTATGGTGTATTCTTCGATCGATAGTGTAGGTATGAAAACAGGAACAACCCTTAAAGGATATAAATTAGAACAGGATATTCAGGTAAAGATAAGAGATTTTACAAAAATAGGGGATGTTTTATCTCAAGCAACAGCAAAAGGAGCCAACTTAGTGGGTGATTTGCAATTTACAATTGATAACCCAGAGCAGTTTAGAGATCAGGCAAGAGCTAAAGCAATTCAACAGGCAAAAGCCAATGCTCAAAACTTAGCTAAAGAATCTGGCGTAAAGTTAGGAAAAATAATTAATATTTACGAAAATTATAATCCATATCCGGTCGCATATAGTAAAGCATTAGGAATAGGCGGCGGAAATGCAGAATCTGCTCCAGTTGTCCCAATAATTCAACCTGGCCAGCAAGAGATAGATGTAACAATTAACTTGACCTATCAAGTAAAGTAATTTACATTATGGATGATTGTATTTTTTGTAAAATTATAAAAGGAGAAATCCCTACCAATAAGATTTATGAAAATGAAAGAATAGTTGCTTTCAATGATATTAATCCTAAAGCAAATATCCATATTTTGATAATTCCTAAAAAACATATTGAGTCGATAAAGCATTTAGAAGAACTTGATAAAGAATTGGCTGGAGAGATGCTTTTAGTCGCACAGAAATTGGCAAAAGAAAATAATATGGAAGGCTATAAATTAGTTATAAATGTTGGCAGGGAGGGGGGTCAGCTTATAGATCACTTGCATTTTCATCTTTTGAGCCCGGAATAAATCTATTTAATTGCTTTTAAATTGATTAATGGTAAGATAAAGGCGACTTTAATTTACAATGGATTCTCAAATTGAAGAAATTAAGAACCGGTTGAATGTTTTAGATGTTGTCGGTGGATATGTAAAACTTTCAAAAACCGGAGTAAATTACCGCGGAATTTGTCCTTTTCATTCTGAAAAAGGGCCGTCATTTTTTGTCTCGCCGGCAAGGCAGATGTGGAAGTGTTTTGGTTGCGGAAAAGGCGGAGATATTTTTGAATTTATAAAGGAAATTGAAGGGGTTGAATTTGGAGATGCCTTGAAGATATTAGCTACCAAAGCTGGAATTGAATTAAAGAGAGAGAATATTAAACTAAGAACAGAAAGACAACGTCTGTACGAAATTTGCGATTTGGCATGTTCTTTTTTCGAAAAACAACTTGGCAATAGCGCATGGGGAAAAGAAGCAAAAGATTATTTATTGAAAAGAGGGATTAAAGAAGAAACGATTAAAAAATGGCGATTAGGATATTCGCCAGACACCTGGCAGAGTCTGTCTGATTTTTTAGTGGGTCGGGGATACAAGAGAGAAGAAATTGTAAAGGCTGGGTTGGCAGTACAATCTGAAAAGGGAAATAATCCGTATGATAGGTTCAGAGGAAGGATTATTTTTCCTATTTTTGATCTTAATTCCCAGCCGATAGGTTTTGGCGCTAGAATTTTTAAAGACGCCGATAACAAAGAGACTGCAAAATATATAAATACTCCCCAAACTTTACTGTACGATAAAAGCAATATCTTATACGGAATAAATTATGCCAAAGGAGCCGCGAGAAAACAAAATCAATGTGTTTTAACCGAGGGTTACACAGACGCCATAATGTGCCATCAGGCAGGGTTTGAGAATACAGTAGCTGTTTCTGGTACTGCATTAACTTTGCGGCATCTGAATATTTTGAAGAGATATTCTGATAATTTACTTTTAGCTTTTGATATGGATTTGGCGGGGGATAATGCAACCAAAAGAGGTATTAATTTAGCAGAATCACAGGGTTTTAATATTAAAGTTATAGATACTTATTCTGGAGCCAAAGATCCCGCTGAAATTATTTTAGAAAATCCAAAAAATTGGGAAGAATCAGTAAAAAATACAAGAAATATAATGGATTATTATTTTGATTCTTCTTTTGTAAATTTTGATAAAGATACTCCGCAAGGCAGAAAAGAAATAGGCAGAATTATATTGCCAGCAATAAAAAGACTGCAGAATAAAATAGAGCAGTCGCATTGGGTTCAGAAGCTGGCAGAAAAATTGTGTGCCAGCCAAGAAGCGGTTTTAGAGGAATTAAAAAATACGAAGCTCGATAACACATATGCCCCT
>Ga0209777_10001730_pt1 | contig 30608 bp, 19 predicted proteins | sample FrelakmetHBP12HB_FD_187147 | JGI IMG/M metagenome (GOLD analysis project Ga0209777, IMG submission 187147) | Freshwater lake sediment microbial communities from the University of Notre Dame, USA, for methane emissions studies -HBP12 HB (SPAdes)... | ecosystem: Environmental > Aquatic >... | reverse complement strand
TATTTTCTGTGGAAAAACACCAGGTTCATAAGATTTTCAGCATTTTTGCTGACTGAAAATCAGAAAATAATGTGAAGTGCGAAATGTGATCTAATCAAGAAAAGAGTAACGAACTGCGAAAGTCAGGTTCTTTACCTCTGCATCAAAGAAATCCAACACCACAGCTACCGAGACTACAGAGATTTCTTTGACGAGTTCAACCAACTTCAAGAAACACTTGGATTAACCAAAGTTCTGCATTTCACTACACCCCAGAAATGTCTCCAACGGTTTCCGCCACGATGGTATACAATGCTCCTAACACAGGTCAACCCCTCCCCCCATAAATGGCGTGGCCTCCCCTGAAGGGGAAAAAACACCTATCGGTGTTTTAAATGGGGTTCCAGGCGATTCATCTTACGACATAAATGTCGGAGATTTCTCGCTTGGATTGGTTGAAATAATTTTATTTGTTACAGGGGGCGTCTATCGGTGGGGTCATTAATGGATGATTGTCCTTATTTCCCGCACCAGTAATCTCATAGGGAATATCCCCTATTCCATCGTGATTTCCATCTGTGCCGTTATAATCAGACCAGTAGTTGCCTGAACCATTTGGGGCGTCATACCATATATTATATAAACCCGAATTTTCTTTTGCATTTTTTTCGGAATTATTTACTAAAGTGTTATTGTAAAAATGGTTTGATTGTGCGCTACAACAACAGTAAATACCGACCTTATTGTTTTGGATACAATTTGTAAATACTCTATTGTATTCCGATCCTTTAATTCTGATTCCATAATCCGCATTATTCATAATATTAAAAGAGACATTGTTGCTATTAGAATCGGTGGTTAAATAAATATCGTATTGGATATTTGACAAAATATTGTTGGATATATTGTTATGAGTGGAATATGAAGTTATAATGCCATACTGGTTATTTGTTATCTCATTATTTATTATTATATTTGATTCTGAAAATTGGGGGAGTTCTATTCCATTTGAAACTTTGGTAATAATGTTATTTTTTATTGTGTTATTTTTAGAATTAATAAATATCCCTTTTGCATTAAATGAATTGCTGCTAACTGTTATATGTAAATTTTCTATTGAACAATTTTTTGCATTTATGTCTATTATTGCTTTTTGACTTGCATTAGAATTTGAGGTAAAATTTATTATTGTTGTATTTTTATCTCCCCCTATCAAAGTAATTGTTTTATTAAGAACTAGTAATTCATTATACGATCCGTTTTCAATAATAATTTTAGTACCATTATGTGCTGCATCTATTGCTTTTTGTATTGTTTTATAATCTGCATGTGTCGTTCCCACATAAATAATGTTTTTGTTATTTTCGGATGTTTCTTTTTGTTGTATACACCCACTTATTGTAGAAATTAATGTTAGTATGAGTGTAAGCGAGACCATCATCTTCTTATTGATTTTATCAAACCTCCTTAAATATTTGTCATGATAGTAAGTACGGGTATTTATCTTTTCTTTTGTGTGGTATACCGTGTTAATTTCCTTCTGTCCTCCATTTCGCATATCGGTTTTTCACTTTTATATTTTTTTTAACTACTCTTGTAATCGATATCTTTGTAGGAAGGGAAATTAATAGGTTTAATTAAAGGCTTGCTATCCTGATTTCCAGAATCCTTAATATAATACGGAGTATCACCAAAACCATCGTTGTTTGAATCTACACCCGTGTAATCATCATAGTAATTACCACCATCAGATGAGACATTAAAATAATTTATCAGACCCTTGTTTTCATACACATTAGATTCGTTATTTAATTTGAAGACATTATTATAGATAGTATTGTAATATGCGCTACAACAAAGATATAAACCCCAGCTATTATTAATAAAACAATTATAAAAAATTTTATTATCTGATGAACCTTTAATCCTTAAACCAAAATTATTTTTATAAAAAGTATTGTTATAAACGATATTTTGATCAGAGCTGTAAGAAATATATATGCCATATAAACTGTTTGATGTGATACTGTTATGCGCAAAGGTATTTTTTAAGGAGCTTTCTACTTTTATTCCATACAGGCTATTTGTAATATTATTCCAAATAATAGTGTTTTTTTGTGTATTATTTTCAATGAAAATACCTTCAGTTGTATTTGTAATTGTGTTATTAATGATTGTATTATTAGAAGATCTAATATTTATTCCAACAGAAATGGTCGAACCATTCATTGTGATAATAAAACCGTCTACTGAGCAATTATCAGCATTTAATTGAATGATTGTTATTCTACTTAATAACTGAGTATTATTCCCGATAATATAACTTTTATTTTCTCCTGCACTAATAAGATTTAGTGTTTTATTTATGTATAATGTTCCATAATATCTTCCCTCTTGCACATATATCGTGTCACCATTTTTGGCTGCATTTATTGCATCTTGGATATTCTGAAAATCTTCATTGGAATCATGTCCTACATAGATTGTTTCTCTTGGTATGTTTGGTTTTTTGTTATTATGAGAATTTTCTGAGGGTGTTTGGAGACAACCACTGAAAACTATTGAAAGTATGAGTATAAAAACTGTTATCATGAGACTTTTTTTAAAGATAAGATACAACCCCCGTTTGGGTGGTGTTGTTAAACAAATTCGCTTATTAATTTCTTTCGTTTATTGATACATCTAATGGTATACTTTTCTTGTTAAAATGCGTGCCCGCACCACCAGTCAAATAGAGTGGTAGTATGCTTGGTGACCTTTGTTTGCCTCGGCGGTGACGTTTTACGTAGTACGTTCAACTTTCCGTATTGATGCTCTATGAGGTGAAATCATCGTGATGTGCGTATAAGATGTTTTTAAGGTAGTTCTGTATGAAGAGAAATGTTGAAAATGTTTTCATTTTTGATTCAGGATTTATATTATTTATGAATGTTGATATACTTTTATCAGCGTATGTTCTAAAACACCAGTCCCAGTTTGATCCGAGACTCGAAACACCATTGGGATAAGGATTATTTGGAGACCCACACCAATAATAGCCTGAAGAAGGTGAAGTAGATAGTACGATGTAATATATTTGCCCTGGTTTTAGCTTAATATCTTGTACGTCAAAAGAAACCCAGTCAGGTGTATTTGGAATCTCACTTGACGGTAATTCTTTGGAACTAAGAATAGTTCCTAGAGGTTGTTCGATATATAATCGTATTGAGGTGGTTTCTCCAACTGTTGATTGAATTTTTACTTCGACACGTAACAGTTTTTTCGCGACTGGAGTAAATTCTTGCCATTGCCTAGATATAATAGGCATAGATCCATCGTCCTTTTCTTGACTTTGGTCTATTTTCTCGCTTAAAACATTTTTTATTAAAATACTTGTTGATTGCGGTGAAAATATTATTAAAAGAGAACTTAATAGCATACAAATCATAACAACAACTGGTTTTATCTTCATTTTATTACCTCCTTGTCTATTTTTAACATGATATTTAAAGGATTAAAATATCAAGCCTCTTTTGAGTTGATAATAATATAATAATCTATATTTATAACTTTCTGGCAATATTGTCCTTGTTGATTCATGTCATTTACTGTAATTGGTGTTGACACGAGTTATATCTCTATCTCAACTTGCACTCTTGAGGTTAAGTAAAGTAAACAAGATAATGTGTTTTTTCCATTAATTTCATTTCACTATTACGGAAACCCTGTGGTTGTTTCTGAATAATTTAAAATATTTCTCTATGAGAGAATTTTTTTTTTATAAGAAAAAAGAAGATATATGGGAGGTCTTTACTGGCTATCATGGATTGTAGAGTTGAATACAAACTGGTTTTAGCAGCTCGTTTAGCATTGGAAACCGTTCTTTGAGCGTTTCAAGGAAGTGCTGGAGTAAGGGGTTAATCATTCTGTGTTTCGGCATACTTCCTTCTACTATCATCCAGTTGCTATCCCACCGAAAAGATCACGCTTATGTTTATATAAGATTACTATCAAGTACCCTATTTCATATTATAAAGGAAAATTTTATATTTAGAATGTGTATATATATTGATTAGTAGGGGTTTTAATATGTTCAAAATATGGAGAAATACATTAGTTGTTTTTTTAATCCTTATTATTGTAAATATGGAAATGGTTGCGAGCACACAAATTTTATCTAAAAATCAAATAAATAATGATGATGTAGCTGTATGTGTATCTGAAAATACAATTCTTAATGTCGGTGGTTCTGGTTCAGATAATTATTCGAGTATTCAATATGCTATTAACCTATCAAATGATGGAGATATTGTTTTTGTATGGGCTGCTTCTTCGCCTTATTTTGAAAATATAATTATTGATAAAAAAATTTTTTTAATCGGTGAAAACAAAAATAATACAATAATTGATGGTCGGGGTATAGATACTGTACTAGAAATTCATCATGACGGAGTAACAATATCAGGGTTTACTATTAAAAATAGTAAAAAAGAGTGGAGTAATGCTGGGATCGTATTATTCTCTGATAAAAACTATATTCATGATAATATCATAATGAATACAGAAAATGGTATTTATTCATATGGTTTAGAAGATACCATCATAGAAAATAATATTATAAGTAAATGCGAAAACAGTGGAATTAATATCTCTTTTTCAACGAATAATACTATCAAATATAATACGTTTCTTAATTGTGATAATTTCGGGATTTTCACCTATGATTCTCTGTATAACACGGTAACAGATAATTTTATGAACACTGTAGGAGTTGGTGTACATCTCTGGTATTCATTTTATAACAATATTTCTAAAAATAGTATTATAAACACTAATACGGGATTAAGTTTTAAATTTTATTCAAAAAATAATACAATCATAAATAACATAATAAAAGATAGCATAGACTGTGGGATTGAATTAAATTTTTCATTTTTTAACAGCCTAAAAAATAATGTAGTAGAAAATACCAATGTTGGTTATAAATTATTTTATAGTAATGAAAATTATATTGAAAATAATAATATTGTTTCTGATTGTATAACTGGTTTTGATGTTATTTATTCACCGGATAACATTATTTCTGGTAATACAATAAAAAATAATTCTTATGGAATAAAGTTTTTTTCTTCTTCGGGTAATGTAATTGAACATAATTTTATTTTAGGGAATACAGAAATTGGTCTATTTTTTACAGATATGAATAAAAATAATAGAATTTATTATAATGATTTTATTTCAAATACTAAAAATGCTTTTTTTACGAATTCTGTTTCAAATCATTGGAATCAAAATTATTGGGATGATTGGGCTGGAATAGGATTTTATATGATCGATGGTGTTTTTACCTTTAGTGAAAAATCATTTCATATTCCTTGGGTAAATATTGATTTTTCCCCAAGAGATAACCCATACTAGAATAACGTGGAGGTTGTCACCTGAAGATTTCCGTAAAGATCTCATCCATGTTTTCCTTGGAGGAAACAATAAAACTAAACATCAATGGAGAAACCGGGGAGCCTCTTTTTTGAAATAAAGAACAGACTAGAAGTCATTTCAAAACCTTCTTCACTAGGAAACAGCGAATAATCTTATCCTGATGAAGTGAGCAGAATTATGAGATATTCGAGGTTTTGAAATAGGTTCTAGATCATCCATCAAGTAGTGGTGTAGTCGTCATCGATGGAAGTTTATAAAAAAACTGTGCTGTATAGGACGAGAAGAAAACAAAAATGCTCGGAGTCGGAAACAAAACCTCGGCAAACCCTTTTACATATGCCGTTGTACCAGCTGCCGCTACAAAGAGACGCTGGCCCCGCTCGTCGTGGATGCAAGCTTGCTGACCGGCCTGCCTGGCGAAGGCCGCAAACAAATAAGACACGGCTCGACCGCGCAGTGCGTTCAGGCGCTCTCAACGCACAACGTTATTGGTGAACCCATTCCCGCGGTATCCTGATAAATCCCTAGTCTATGCGCCATGAGAATGACCGCTGCGTTCGTAGTTGGCTCCAACACATGTGTGTTCACCCTTTCAGCGAACGCAGTGTGTAACGTAATATGTAACGCATTGCGTAACGTACTGCGTTAACGCGGTACGTTCACGCTTAAAATTTAATAAATTTTTTTCTTTTTAAAAAGAAGAAAAAGATAAGTAATGATCCTAGAGTCAATACAAATGTAAACCCTGGTATATGATCAGTTGTACTAGTTGTACCATTGGTTGTATTTCCCTGATTAGGTTGATATTGATCTGGATACCTATATCTGTAATACACTCTCCATCCTTTGGCGGTTTCCTCCCACCATGAAACATGAATTATTCTATTATTGTCAACAACCATCCTTGGGAAATATGCGTTCCCATTACTTTCATTTGAGACGAGTTCCGCTTTGGTCCAGCTACCATTTTGGGGTTTATATTTATAGAAAATATTATACCACGTTGTTGTTGAAATATCCTTAATTCTATCACACCAGACAACATGGATAGTATTATTTTTATCCACAGCAATACAAGGGAATTCTGAATCTGCAGTGCTTTCAATAGAGACTAGTTCAGGGTGCGTCCATGTCCCATTATACGGTTTTTTTCTATAAAAAACATCGTAATCAGCACCAGTTTGTTGATTATCAACGACATTTGAATTATCTACATATATAAGATGAATAGTCCCATACTCATCAACCGCTAACATCGGCTCTACAGCATTACCAGAAGAGTTAGTGGAGACTAATTCGGTAGACGTCCAGCTTCCATTTTGTTCTCTCCGTTTATAAAAAATATTATAAAAATTACTACCCGATGGTTTTTCCTCCCAAACCACATGAACAATCCCATTTTTACTCACAGCAACCCAAGGTGAAAATGAATCACTACTACTTTCTGTAGAAACTAGTTCAGCAGAGGTCCAGCTTTGATTATTAACTCTCTGTTTGTAGAACACATCCAAATCATCTCCAGAGCCAGTAATATTTGTATTATCACCCCAAACAATATGAATAGTATTCCTACTATCAGCAGCGATACAGGGACAAGTAGGTTCCTTTGTACTTTCCATCGTAACATTTTCAGGAGACGTCCAACTCTTATTCCAAGGTTTCTGTTTGTAGAAAATATTCCAGTTATATGTATTGTTTGAAGAATTACTTTGTTCCGTCCATGCGATATGCACCGTTCTCTGCTGATCAACAACCATTGACAAACAACTGCAATCACCAGTGGTTTCCGTGGTAACTATTTCTGTCTTTGTCCAGTTTCCACCTTTTGGTTTATTTTTGTAAAAGATATGCCAGTTGGTTCCAATGTTTTTATAATTTGATGTATCCTTCCAGGCGATATGGATCGTTCCATTTTGATCAACAGCTATTATTGCTCTATATGCATTTCCAGTGCTTTCTGTTGAAATAAGCGCTGTTTTAGACCAATCGCCTTTTTTTTCTATCTCATTTTGTATTGTAGATACGCCAGGGGAAAATGTAGATAAAATGAAAATAAATAATAGAAATATATGTACATATTTCATCTATGTTATCTCCGTAATTAGAAGAAATACTTATTTCATTTCTGAGAACTCTTTCCCTTTTTCGCTCCATTGATATCCTCCATCTGGTTAATATTTCTTCTGGCAAAGGGCGTAATACACAACCATTCCTGGGTGCTCACACATCTGTAGCATAGGACGTGTTCGACGATAGTATCTACGGGGATCACACAGGGGGGGCAGATAAAGATAAGTGATTTCACTAAGTGAAAAAAGTTTGACTCCAATTCATCCACTGGGTAAAACCTGTGGTATTCTTGGAGATTTTTTTATGATTCCTGTTGATTTGGTATATACGATCTCTATAAATATTTTATATACTAATCAAAAATGTCCGTCCTTCATTCTGATTGAATTTTTTATAAAAACCTTTAAAAGAATTATAAAAATATGAGGGGATCCATCAACGATACCTTTAAATCCAAAATGATGATAATAACTATTGGGGGTAAAAAATATGAAGAATGTTTTACCAATATGGTTAGTAACAATTTTTATATGCAGCATTGTTGGAGCGAGTGTTCTCCCTTCAATCGTCGCAACAGGCGGCCAACAAAATGGAATAAAAATCGAAAGTGGAGATGGGCTACATACCGGAATAGTTCCTAGTGCACCGTACACTGGTCGCCTACGTGTTTATGTTGTTGAACCGGTCTCTCGATGGAACAACTATGATGGAAATCGATACCATTTTGGATTCCTTGGTTTTGCATTGAATGAAGACATCTCGATTAACCCACAAGCTACCTATCAAAAATCGATCACCTGGAACGGGGACGTCAGCGCGTCAAATGCCATGGTTATCGCTGTCGTGTTCAATTCGAAACAACATCAGGGGTATGCTTATCCTCCCTCCAGTAACCCTTTCAAGGCGTACTACACCGATGCTGCTGCAGCCGCAACACCTGGACACACTGGTTACAATACTGTAACCCCAGCGTTCACGCACACCGCTTTTGTTGAAGAGGGAACCGCAACCTGGTGTCACTATTGTCCAGCGATGGCAGAGGCATTGTACTCCATCTACAAGTCAGGTGATTATCCCTTCTACTTCGTCGCATTGGTTGATGATATGAATTCACAGGCAGCAAGTCGACTGGAGAGTGACTACAACGTTTACGGTTTCCCATCAGCATTTTTTGATGGTGGGTATCAAGTATTTGTCGGTGGCTACAGCAGTGAAAGTTACTACCGTCCATTAATACAAGCTTGTGGAGGACGTGCAGTCCCTGCCCTTAATCTATCGGTATCAGTCACCTATATCGGAGCGGGGGATCTTCAAATCGGAGTTAACATCACCAACAAAAATTCCAATTTACCACCCGCTACACCGCAGACACCATCTGGTGAGACCAACGGCAAAGTAGGGATCAAATATAATTATACCACTATCACCACTGACCCTAATAATGATGACGTGTCGTACTGGTTCGATTGGGGTGATGGGAACAATAGTGGGTGGATTGGACCGTATCATTCTGGTGCCATCGCAAGTGCAACTCATACATGGACAACGAAAGGTTCGTTTAATATCAAAGTAAAAGCGGTCGATTCCTCTAACAGTGAGAGTAACTGGTCTGAGCCATTACCGATCACGATGCCTTGTTCATATAACAAGCCGATGCTACCGTTCTTAGAGGTGTTGTTCCAGCGATTCCCACAAATGTTCTCGATACTCAGACACCTGTTAGGGTACTAAAACAATCCTTCTTTCCTCTTTTTTTACTCTGTTAAGTATTACCACAAAACATAAACTGTTAAGGATATGTTTTTAAGGAATTACTTGTTTTGATAGTACACTACAAGGAATCAAAGGTTATGAAAAAACAATTAGTAATCATAGGAATAGTGATAGGACTTGTTGGATTAAGTGGATGCAACTCTACTCAACAGACACCAGGGGACCTTATCATAGGAAAATGGCATGCAGAACATAATGAAAGTGTTGGAATAAATTTTACTTTTTATAAAAACCACAGTACGTGTATGACTTCAGAAAAACAACATTTTTGGTATGGATACGACATAACCAAGAACCAGATCATTTTAATAAATTTGACCGATAGTAGTAAAACGAGAAGCTTCAAATATTTTTTTACGGATAATAACCAAAAATTGAATATGACCAATCCAGAAGGGTTGGCTTTGGTTTTCACAAGAGAATAAAATAGAAGAGGAGGGAAAAGTATGAAAAACCAACTCGTAATCATAGGAGTTACTACCCTGCTTGTTTGTGTTGGATTGAAAGGATGTACTCAGATAGGTAATCCTTTTGATACTAACAAAAATGACATCCTTTTACAAGGAATCCATCGAAAGACGTATCAGAAAAAGAGGTCTCCTGTCAACATTTTTTAGAAGTGGTAAACGAGAAAACATTAATGTATACGAACTGATATTACGCCTTCTTTAACTGATACCCTCCAAGGATATTAAAGTATCAGATGTATTGTAAATGGAGGATATGTTGATGTTCCGACCGTGGTCTAAGGATTTACAGATGACTATCAAGAGAGTAACCTGTATCGTTGTCCTTCTATGTTTTCTTAGTATTATGGTCATTTATCCAATAAAGGGCGCATCATCATGGGATACGCAACAGGTGACACCGAGCAGTGACTTATCTAGGATATTAACTCTATCTTTTAAGATTGATAAAGATGGTAATCCGCATGTGTGCTTCATTTCATACGAAACTAATTTTACTACTGGTGCTCATAACGTATTAAAATATGCATATTTTAATGGAATTCAGTGGATAATTTCAATTGTGGATAATTCAGGGAACGCAGGTGATTATCTTTCATTAGCTCTTAATAAAAGTAATACACCGCACATTTGTTATCTCGATAAGAAAAATGGTCATTTGAATTATGCGTATTTGAATGGGAGTTCTTGGACTATTCAGACGGTCGATCATAATGAGAATGTTGGTTATTATTGCTCACTTGCTCTTGATAGCAGGGGTAATCCTCATATCTGTTACATAAATCAAACACGTCCTTTTGGAATACTATATGCAGTTGGTGATTTAAAAAAATCTCATTGGGATATTTCAACAATAAATACTGAATATGGTGTAAGTTGGATTTCCCTTGCACTGAAAAAGAATGATCTTCCCTGTCTTTCATACTTTGAGTATTTTCGAAACCAATCTTTAGAATATGCATGGATGGAAAATGCAAAATGGAATTTTAACACTGTCGATTATAATACGACGGTTGACTCTGGAAGGGAATCATCATTAGCCCTTGATAGCCATGACAACCCGCATATAAGTTATTTGGATGCAACACATAGTGATTTAAAGTATGCTTATCAGACGGGATCTAATTGGAGTATTCAAACGGTGGATGCTAAAGGAGAAGTCGGACACTCTAGTTCGTTGTCATTAGATAGTGATAATCATCCTCATATCACATATTTGGATTCTTCTTTAAAAAGGATTAAATATGCATTTTGGACTGGATACACATGGGATATCCAGTATTTGGATAATGGTACAAAATCAGCCTTTGCATTAGATCCGAATAACTTCCCTTCTATCTGTTATATCAACAATGGAATTAAATATGCGGTACCTAATATACTGATATCCTCTCCAGTATCTGGAGAATCATGGGTTTTAGGATCCAGACATACGATACGATGGCAGATTCGAGCCATAGACCCTTTTATTACTATTTCGTTATTGAAAAACAATGAGTCTGTGTTAACAATTGATAACAACTCAAATTCCGGATCTTATGATTGGAGTATCCCAGAGAACCTAACATCAGGGCCGTATGAAATAAAAATAACAAGTGGATTAAATAATAAGATATTTGCTAGTAATTTAATTACCATACAAGAGAAACCTTTCCCATGGAGTGAATATTTGTTATTACTAATTATTGTAATCATCATTTTCATAATAATTATTTTAGCACTAATTTATGGTATGAAAAAAAAGAAAAAAATAAACAAGGAAAAAGGATCAGAATAACTAAAAAAAAATGTGATAGAGCGTACGTACACTTTCAGCATGAAAGTATACCACTTTCCTCATCTGTTTGTAGTTAGGGAGCATAAATTTGTTTCTACGATAGCTCTGGAGCAATGAATATCTCCTGAGTATCTTTTTGGATAAAAATTAAAAAGATCTACCTTAAGATCCAGATGTACTTTACGAACAAGAAATTTAAATTTTTCTTTGTTCAAATATGAATGAATTGATGACAAGAGGGGCTGGTCTGTATAAGTCCCCTGTTTCGCCTCGTCTCCTCCGAGAAACTCTCTACAATTCTATACGGTTGGTTTTCCTTCCGTACGACTTCAAAAGCACATACCTATCGGCTCAGTGGTAGTCTTCCCTCTATCAGGGTAGTAGTTCAGCTCCATTCTAGCATCCCCCTACTTATCGCTCCAGTGTTCACCTCTACCTTACGCCAGGATTATGCGTCTTAATAGCGTTGTGATTACTCTACCCCGGTGACTATCAAGCACTTCGTCCGTACCCTGTTATATACCACATTAGCATTCAGACATCTTTACGCATTGCTTCCCCTCTCGTTTACACCCAGAAACAGGCTCCCCTTTGCATAGAACAGGTGTTTCTAATAGGCTGTCCCTTCTCTCCGTCCTCGGTACTTCAGCCTCACCCCGTCCGCTCTCATAGTCTCCTATTAATTTCCCTCACATTGGATAACATAACTAGAACCTATTTCAAAACCTCGAATATCTCATAATTCTGCTCACTTCATCAGGATAAGATTATTCGCTGTTTCCTAGTGAAGAAGGTTTTGAAATGACTTCTAGTAATTCTTTAAAAATATAATCCTGATTTCTTATTCATGTTTTGTGTATCTAATTCTTTGTCTAATTAAAGGGTTGTTCTTGATTTATTGGTTCACTATCATGTTTGTCGTGTGTATTTTTGTAGTACAGGAGAAATAACTATCCCGACACCTTTGCCGGATCCTATATATCGTATACCAGCACTATGTACCCCGCTATTCTCTCTGTGAATACCGGGTTGAATCACACCTTGCTTTGGGTTTGGGATAGCATCGTGTCCAGTGCTAGTGTTTGTTCCTTCAGCATACGGAGGGAAGGGTGAATTTGAGGCAGGCTGTAAAAACCATCGATCAACTAGCACGCCTATACCTGTGCCGAGTAAAAAAGTACTAGAAGTCATTTCAAAACCCTCTCAGCACTATTTTCTGCCGTATAATCCTCTTCAAGATTTAGTAAAAGAAATTACCTCATATTTGAGGTTTTGAAATAGGTTCTAGTGTATTTTATCAAAGCGTTTTTTTGTTTCAGTTTCAGTCTCCACGCTTCAAGTTTATACTTATCTTTTTCTTCTGTGATTTCATCAATTGTTTTCTTGAAAAGTGTGAGTGATTCGTTAGCTTGTGTTAATTCGGTCTGGTATTGTTGGAGTGTTTTCTCCATGCCGGATATTTTTTTATTATTTCGGTCATCCTCGCTTTTTAGTTTTTTATATTTATCGTCTAGTTGATTGTACTTTAATGTCAATTCTTGATTTGTTTGATCTCGTTCAGAAATTTGTTTTGTCAGTTGTTCTTCTTCATGATTCAGACTTTCCATTTTTCTATCTTTGTTTTCAATTTCTCTATCTTTCTGATTGTTGCTCTGTGTTAAGTATTGGACTGTCTTATTTGCTGTGTTTCGTTGATTAATCGCTTGTTTAGCTATTTGTACTACGTTCTGGAATGCCTGTCTTAACACTTGGTTTTCTTCTTGTATTGATGCTGGGTATGATTCAACCGAGGGAGTCTTTAAGTACCTGCGAAACCAGGGAGGCCCATGTTTTTTATAGTCCTAAACCGTGCTCTTTGCCACATGACATAGTCTTGCTATATCTCGTACGGGGATTCGCAGGCGTAATAAATCCATAATTTGAAATTGCTTTTCCAGAAGTAATTCTTTCATTATTCCTCACCATCTTTTTTTAATAGACTCCCCATATAAATAATTTTTTATAATACCACAACAGGGTGACTTGCTTGTCTACAGAATAGGATCATGTCATCGGTTCATCACAGGTATGGTTCTCATATAGGTGTACCGGTTGCTGTACCGAATCGTTTTTCTCCAGATGATTCATCCCATCCGGTACATCCAATGGATGTATCAGCTTGATGATTACCCTATCATCCTAAACCCTTAAAACGTTCACTTTCTTATTTTTGCGGTGCACTCACGGATCTTTTTCTTTTCTCATGAAACCAAAATGGCTCCGTGCCATGCGGAATGGTATTGGCTGACAATAAAACCATCCCAATAGTGATAATGAACCTCCCCTCATACCCCTGTCGTAATCCCTTCGTCGCGGGGCTTAAGAGGCGCATAATACGACTATTTCTTTTCCCCCCATTGATACTCACCTCCATCTGCAAATGATAGACTCAACATTCTATAGTATTCCACGTATGTGCTATCAAGAGTAGAGATCTTACAGCGCAACTTTTGCGTTATGCTACAACCTGATACATCGTTCGCACTTCGCACAAATACTTTTCCTTCAGAGCTTTCATCCATGCCCGTTGTCAGCGATAGGACGGCTCATGTCCTCTACACGAACCAAATATAGAAACATCGATTGTCATCTGAACAAGTTCATAGGTGGATGCTCCTTTCAGAAGATGCAATGCTTGGGAGACACTCATGGTTGGTGGAAGTTGAACGATGGTGTGGAGACTAATCAGGCATTGCACTCAATTCCACGATACCTCTGTTGAGTGTCGCATGGCAACTTCGTGTAAAATATCTTCACAACGCTTTTTTTTCCCGGTTCCCCTCAACATGGTGTATCGGTATATAGGGCCCTCCTCAAGGTGGTAGAGATTTCTGCCTTGGACACACAAGTAGTTCGTGGCATCCATCGCAGGCAGACGCGCCTATCCATGCATAAAACTGTAAACAGGGGGTTTTGAAAAAAAAGATCACGCGATTTAACCCCCAAACTACCGTGTGGAGATTTCTCGCTTAAAACATGAAAATTTTTTATACGAAAAAAATTAGTTTTATTAAAAAAAAAATAGAGGGAGAGAGATTTACTCTCTCGTTTTGATGTTTTGTGTGTCTGTGTGTTCCCTTAGAAGAACTTGAAGTACTTCAGGGATAGTGTTGCTGATGCAGCGTTCTGCGCAAAGTCTTCTGCTGTGACTTTAATAGTCGCTGCGCCGCTGTGTTTCTGGCTGATATACATGCTGTACGGTGCTGTGGTGTCTTCACCAATGACGTTACCATCGAGATAGAATGTCACGCGGTAGACGCCTGAACCAGAATCGGCTGCTGTTACATCAACGGTGAACGGCCCGATTATGGTGATACTGCTTGAAGACATTATCTTCTTTCCGAACAGGTAGATACCAGGTGTTGGTGCGGTGATGGACACTGATGGGGCTGCTCCACTATCAATCTTGAAATCTGGTGCGATGTGATGTACCTCCACGTTGCCTACATTATCGACACCCCAATATTCAAGGGTGTGTTTACCGTTTGCACTGACGGTAAATGAAGCAGTGGATCCTGCGACAACTTTTTCGACACCATCAAGTTTGTAATGGATTTCTTTCATGCCTGCGATACCTTGATCAACACCGGTTATCTTGACTTGTACTGGTGTACTATACCAGCCGCTGTCTTTCATGGTACCACTCATTGTCATCGTGGTTATTGGTGGTTGACTATCTTGTTTTCCAGTGATGTGTACGTTTCTGACATACCAGTGGTCTAATAGAACTGAAGTATTAGCGGCTGTAAATAGTCTGAACCGTAAATCTATCGGTTGGCCAGCGAGGAACGTGATCGGTATTTGTTTGGTTACATAGACACCACCGGTGGTTCCTGTGAAATCATACAGTTGTACCCAATTATTGGCCCCGGCCTTACTTATCTCCACGTAACCATGGCTCGAATATGCTGGGTAGACACCATCTAGTCTGAGTTTGTAATCGGTTTCGAAGGCTAAGAATGCTTCGACACAGTCGGTTATCGTGGTGTGCCAGATGAGACAGTCATTCATATTCGGTACGGTGGTCTCAGTTGGATCTAATACTTTATTCGCGTTTACATCATTGAAGTTGTACCAGGTTCCAGCAGTTAAAGACTCGAACCAGTATGAGCCCGTGTGCATATTCGCTAAACACCAGTTGCCGAGATCGTTCATTGGGTCTACGAAGTCTTTGTAGACTGGTGGGAATCCCGATGAGAGGAGGTTTGTTACGATGATATTATCAAGTTTTGCTCCTCTGTAGTTGCTACCTGTATCAGATATGAATCTGAATCTGATCGCGATTTGTCCTGCTGCGTTGGCCAATGGGACAAGGTTGATGGGACCGATATGTAACCAGCCATCGTTTGGATCATTTACTTCAGGCAACGTGTATGAGTTTCCAGTAATTGTCATGATAGTGGTCCAGTCAGTTGATTTATCAGCGGGGCAGGTTTTTGCATATTGAACCAGCAAAAAGTCCCATCCAGCCTCGATGTCATACCATGCATCAAAGCTTAATTTAACCGGTAAACCAGCTGCGATTTGTGGTGCGATATTCAGGCAGGCTGCATCACCCGCGGCTGTACCACAGTTGCCACCGTTATTGGGAGCGAGCATCGCAACTTCATCGACACTAGCCGCGTAGAGCACGCCCGATTGAGTGGCTAAATAGTTGTTGGTGTCAGACGAGGATATGGTCCATGCTCCGCCACCCCAACCAGTTAAATCTTGGGTTGTCACTTCTTTTGCGTTCATCATTTGTTTTTGGGATGTGACAAGGATTTGTCCGGTCCAGGGTTGGTACCCATAGTTATTGCATGAGCCAGCAGGGTTACAACTGACTGTTAAGAGATAGTTACAGTACGGGACTTCGTTCCAGTTGAATTGTACGTGATAGGTGACACAGGGTTCCATCTTTGGTATGGTTACAACCTGTTTATACATTTCTGTACCGATTGCTGTTCCAGTGACTGAATAGTCATCAATGTAGACACCGCTCCAATAGATATTATGGTTTGCGGCTATCACATTATAGTTTATGTATGTCGAAGTCGAATACATCACAAATCCCGTTGCGAGCTTGTATGACGTAGATCCATCGGTGTTTCTAAATAGGCCACGAATATCGTGCCAGTAATGCCAGAGTGCGATTATGTCAATGCTTGCATATTTACTCGCTGGTTGTGTTGGACCTATCCAAGTTGGCTGATATCCAAAGGTGCTATATGGAACAATGTATGGATATGATCCTCCTCTGTTAGCCATGAGAGTGTTCCCTGCTGCGTCAAAGAGCAAGTAACCCCAAGTATCTGCACTACCTTCTGTAAGCCATTTCGCATAGAAATCTGCTTTTAAGGTAAGATACGATGATATATCAAACGTGGTTCCCTGTAACGCATAGTCATAATACATAGCGTTTTGGTAGTATTTCGTATTCTCATCGAAACATCCTAATGCGCTGCTTCCACTCCATTTATCATAGTTTGTGACATGCCATTCTGGAGCTAACGTGTTAAAGTCCCCGAATTGCCAATCCGACACTCCGGACTCAAAATCTGTGAAGTATGCTGTAGTTGGTGTGAGTTTGTTGGCTGTGAATACAACCGGAACATTTGTTGCGGGTACAGTCCCTTGCAGGTGTACATCAGCCGTAATATGGAGATTTTGTCCTTCATCCACTAATCCAGTGCCTGGAAGAACGGGTGTACCACCATAGGTTGTTGTAACAGCAACATTGCTGACTTGTGCTTCGTAAAAGTTTCCGACATTCACAACAATTGGAACCCAATCCGGCCAATCATTCGCCGTAACGTGGTTTGCATCTAAGACTTCTAACCAGAGTTTGAAATCATAGGTGGTTGTCTTGTCAGCTCCAACGTTTACCGCATTCCAGGGTAAATCGAAGGGAACATAGAACGTGCAATTCATTTTGCTACCGGGGTCAAATGTTACTGGTCCTTGGGTATGTCCCTGCCAGACTTTTGCTTCGGTATTTTCGATGCTTACGACTTTCACGTTATCAACGTATGCTCCTTCAAATTGAACTTCAGGGTCTGCATGCCAGCTGAATCGGAACATAATATCCTTGGTGTTTAATCCCCATGCAGCTAAGTCAGCGACACTTCTTTGCCACCAGACATGCCACCAGCCATTCCCAATAGAAACGGCTTTTGGTACATAGTTTTCAAAGGGGCTGCTGTGGAAGATAGCTATGGATGTGTCAGCGAATTTGTAGGCACCCTCTAAAAAGTTATCCTCTTGTGATCCAGCGAAAACCATATTATCGTTGGCCATCGCTAATCCATTGAAGTAGTTGTCGGGGTTAAACCATGTCCCTGCAGCTGAATACACGTTATCTGAGACTTCGAAGTCGAGATAATCGTACACTGTCCACATGTTTTGGCCTCTGACTACACCATCAGGGTCCATCCAACCAGCGGCCCACAGTGTCGTATAGCTTCCTTTTACCCAGATATCAAAGGATATGTTGATAGCGCTTTGTGTGCTTACATCAAAGCTTTTTTTGCACTGTAGAAAATCATCCTGATTTCCCTTGTAGACATCATACATCGTGTTTTTGAAACTATGACTGCCATCGGAAGATCGTGCGGAACTCCAGGCCCAGCTATCATAGTAACCACCGATTAGACCACAGTCTCCGTCAATTTGCACCCAATTGTTATAGATGTCAAAGTTGTCTTCAAACGAGGTCTGATACATGGTTACTTGTGTTCCTATTGACTTCTGGTCGATTTCAAGGAACGCTTTCAATGTTGCAGGTCCGCATGAGGGGTCCATATAAAATTGTCCTATTAGGTTGTACGTCCCTGTCGGGATATTACCCACAATAGGCCCATAAATTGGATCAAGAACACCCTGTGCCGTAATTATACATGGCGCTTGCGGGTTTAGTCCATTTTTTAATGTTTGCGTGTCAGGTAACGTAGTTACTGACGTTGGTGTGTTTCCTACACTACTAGCCTGGCCGTTCGCTGTAGCTCCCATGACACTTGCTGTTGGCAGCATAAAGGCCATGGCAACTAGAAGCGAAAGGCTTATTTTATACATATTTTTTCTTTTCATTTTGTTTTCACTCCATTATAGATTTTTTGCCTCCGCGCCCTAGAATATGTTCATTATACGACATATTCTCTCTAGGCTTATTATAGTAATATCCACACTAGTATATAAAAATTTGGGTTTATCGAGGTCAGGGTTTATTATAAAAAAGTGTTAAATATAATTTCAATTATTTAATTTATAGTTATAGATTGAATCAATTATTAATCAAACTTATTCAAAATTGACGAGGATTTTGACTATTTATGCACTTAAAGACCATCTTAAATCTTTGAAAAACCCAACAAATTCTCCATATCATACATGCTATATCATGACAAATAATAGGAATGTATGAAAAAGGGGGTTGAAGAAGAAATTAACCATATCTGATGAGACACTCTCTTTTACTCCAGATGAACCTACTCTTCTTTCTCCATCGAAGACTTACGCGCATCGACGACGGGAAATGATCGAACAAATCGCTCAAACAATCCAAGCACTTCAACAGGAGAATCAGAAAGGAAAGGATGAAAGAACTCAGTTGAAGGGTGAGAACGGTCGACCGCATTTCCCACTACATTGTACAAACTATATAATAGTCAAATCAGAACAAAATTATACACAAGCTCCGAATCCCCCGTATATAATGGATTTCTTCCTCTGATCATAAAAGAAAACCTACCGGGGAATTTATGTTTAAAACAACTATTGTTACCAAAACCTGTTAATCTTTCACCCGTTGAAACAAGATAGGAGGCTGGTCTACAGGTTTTCCCGTAGTACGATTGACAATCTCACCATTTGTGGGAACCAATGTGAGAATAAGTTCGTCATTTCCATTAAACCGATACGTATACTCATCTTTATAATTTATGGGAGAATAATAGACAAACAAGGAGCTATTCGCGAACAAATAGTGGATCGTTAAATTCACACCACTAATCGTAAGCGTATTATCTGATTTAAATCGCCAGGTCTGATTTATATCATAGTTCAAACGATTCCATAATCCAAGTATCTTCTCTGGAGCGTTTCCAGTATCGGTACTTCCTGACTGATTCAGACACCCACTCAACGATACGCAACAAGGGATGAGAATCATGAGAATGAATATTTTTTTTAACATAGCATCTTCCATACTTAAGTATACGAGTAGGATGGATAAAAAGTTTTTCATTGTTCTCTTGATTGAAAATAGGTATGTAATAGTGATTATTTAATAGAACCAATATATTTACTAGGACAATAACGACTGCGGCCTTAGTATCATCAAAAAATTAATGTACATAATATATATCATCACAATTAAACTACACAAAAAGAAGAAGAGACGATGAAAAAAATACCCATAATTTCTTTTATCATAATACTACTACTTCTTGCATTAATCATATCAGGAGTAATGACCGGATGGTTTCAATTAATTCCTCAACACTCGGATGAAAATCATAAAAATTATTCATTTATTGGAACATGGGAAGTGAATCATTCCTGGTATGAAAATGGTACAAAAATTGATGCATGGTCGTACATTATGACTTTCTATTCCAATGGGACATCTAAAATTGAATCTGAAAATCACTCACGTATCTCCTGGGAACCGTATCTGGTTAAAAACAATCAAATATGCTATGAAAATCAAGGAAATGACATATGCTATACTATTACATATGCAGATGATGGGAACAAAATGATATTAACCACTAAAATAACAAATCAATATGGAGAAATTGTAATAATTAAAAATTGTAAAAAAATATGAAAAAAAAATGTTGAAAAAAAAAGGATTTATTTCTATTGATTTAATGAAATAAGGGGCTCAGTCCTTATACTCCCGTTCCGCCTTCGCTCCGCGGCAAGCCCTATCAAGCATTGCCGTATCTCACACAAGGCGGTCAGATGCTGTTGCCGATCGTCCAACGACCCTCACATTGTGATGTCGTAGCTGATTTCCCAGACACGGAGAAGATTCATCAAGATTTGTCAGCCCAGTCGATTCATAGCGCGCGTATCCACTCCAGTGCCATGAGGGGAACGCTTACGAAACCCTGGATGTGCCCCTCAAACATCTTCCTTTAAGTTATACGACTTGAGCCAGGATCTCAGCATTTTTAATGGAGTCCCGCTTTAGGATATTGACCTGGAAATGCACAGGCTTTTCAGCGAAGCCGAATTCGCCAAACTCAAAGCCAAAGCATATCAAGGCCTGGAACACCTAGATGCAGGTGTCGATAGAGACTTGTTTTCGAAAGCAATTATATCTGTCGTGAGTGACAAACAGCATCGTCACCCAGTTATTGCTGGTGTCATCCGCAATTTTTTTAAACCTACCGTTCCATAAAATATCCATAAATTCCTTGATTTCCTGTCGCGTCTTTATAGGGCAGGCGAATGCCTGCCGTACGCGACAAAAAAAAGAGATATGATTTAATGGGAGAAAAAAAGGATACAGCTTTCCATTTGCGGGTCTTCCGCATTGCGCCAGACCACGCAGTATTTTCAGCGGCAGTTACTAAATTACCTAGTGTTTCATATGCCACACTATTAGTCCTTCCACCAAGATTATTCATACCATCTGAGGTATAATAAAAGGTTGTCAGAAATGAAGTCCACCATAAAACCTGCAATACCATCAGACGCTCCAATCCAATCAACATACGCACAGAAATAATAAACGGTATCTACCGTGATCACAAAAAAATCTGCCAAGATTATTCATACCATCTACGGTATAATAAAAATTTGTCTGATTGAAGCCCGCCATGAAACCTACACTACCATCAGAAGCTCCATTCCAATCATCATTTACATAGAAATAATAAGCGGTATCTGCTGTGATCACAAAAAGATCTGTCAAGAGTATCCATATCATCTGAGGTATAAAAATTTTTTTGAATTACATGAATTACAGCTTCCAAATACTTCGAAGAAAACTATGGTTAGAGAGCTTGAAGAAAGACTCAAGAAATAGTTTCTCTACCGACTGGGTAAGGTATTGATGTCGATTGAGGAGTTTCATGAGACCTACGGTCCCATCATAAACACGTGGATGCACGGTATAGTTCCCATCGAGCTGTTCAGAAATTTGTTCGCTGTATTTGATTGTGAATGGACAGGCGAGAAGAAATGATGCCTCAGCTGTTTTCGTGAGTTTCTCTAATGTAAGATTGAGGAAATATCCAAAGAACCCGCTTCGTAAGTCATCATATTGGTAGGTCAGCTCATTCTTACTACAGGCAGTCATTATCATCCTTTTTTGTCCCTTGAGTTTTTCAATAAAACCACCACTATAACAGCAATCAATGATGATCACAAGATACCCATTAAAATTATGAATTGCCTGAGCAAGTGCTGTATCAAAAATATCCGCATCATACGCAAGAAAACATGTACCCGTCGCATTGTGTCCACCATGACCAACAAGGTAGATAATAGAAAGGTCGTTTCTATCTTCTTTCGCATTTAACCACTGGATTGCACCTAAGATGCCAGAGACCGTCGCATTTTGATTTGTGAGTGTCTGGATATTAGAATCGACCCAGTTCCCCCCTTCGAGCAACGTTTTTTTAAACGCGTTGACCTCATTCACGCTATAGGGTAAACTATTCGGACGCCCAGGATAATCGTTCAGCCCAACAAGCACCGCATAGTATTTTCTCATTATGGTGATATTAGAAGATAATTTCAATGGTAAGATCGCAGTGGTGGTATCAGGTGCCGAACGGCCGGAGATTATTTTCTCCTGCCCCACTGTTTCGCTTGCAAGAGCGATAGACGTCACCTGAAAAGGAAACACAAGAAGAAAGCAGACTAGAATGAAAGGAATCCATGAGTGTTTCTGGTGCATCCGCATAATCACCCCTTTTTTTACTTTTTTTAACTCCATCATTCGGGAATGGAAGATGATGGTATTGTTTCATAGAAACCTCTCAATACCTGCAACATTTGCTTAACAAATGACGCACAGTAGTGAGAGATTTATCCTGTTACCATTTGGAATCCATCCGTGCACTCGTCGGTTTAGCGCGAATGTCCAATAATGTCGAAGTTAATCATAAAGAGATCCAGCATAATATCATTATTCGTATGCCCAACCTTATCATAGGCTTTTACTTCAAGGGTAAAGAACCCAATGGCGGCCTCATCCCAGAGAAATTCATATGGTGCTTTGGAAACATTCCCCTTGAGGATATTATCGAGGTAAAACTCTACTTGGCTAATTCCTGAACCGTTATCCGTTGCATCTACGCGTATCGTAATCTGTCCAAAAATCAAGGGGTACGTGAATGGAAGAAGTCGCATACTATCCATGAAATAAATACCTGGACCCGGTCTTGTAATAACTATTGCAGGAAGTGTATTGTCTGAAATGATCACACCCGCATTCCCACTGGTATCACCAGTAGGATCTTTCGCTGTTATCCGCACTGTGACAGTTCCATCTGGCGGAGAACACAGAATTGCATTGACTTCCCATTTTGCGGTTGTCCCTGTGAAACTTGTTGGTGGAACATTTGTTCCTTTTCCGAGGCCTGAGAGATCTGCAGTGATATTGATGGGATTTCCTTCGATGGTTGCTGTGATCTCGACATAATCCCCATTTTTTGTGTAATCTGTACGATCAAGTGTGACATCTTTAATCACAATATTCGAGACCGTTGGACCCGTATTATCAATCATGAAGATATTATCAGAGGTATCTGCACCCATATTATTTATGGAATCTGTTGCAATAATTCGTATTCGATAATTACCCCCTTCCGGGTAGGAAGTTGTATCCCAGGTGTATCTTCCAACGTTTTGTAGATTATCAACAATCGTACTCCAAGGAGCGATACCAGTTGGGCTATATTGAAGAGTGATCTGAACATTAGTATTCCAAACCATGGTTCTAAAGCCCCAATCCCATTCAGGATGTGAGATCAGTTGATCGATTCCTCTCAGCCACGCTTGACCATATTTATACGCATCAACGCCACCTGTTGAATCAAAGTAATACCAATTAAACCCACTATTCCCATAAATCTGTTGAGTGACCCCAATATAATAGGTTTTAGTAGGATCGAGATTTAAAGCAATGGTAAATGGGAAATCAACCCAGACTGGATAGTTTGGATTGCCGATATTTTGTAGATGTTGTGAGGATTGTGCGATTTGAATAGGAACCGGGGTGAGGTTACTGAAAACTCGTACGGTGATGTTCGCATCGCCACCAACCAGTAAAAGTTGTACAGAGTTAAGAGTATTCGAAGTTGGTTGGAAACTTTGAAGATGACCAGGGAAATCTGATGTTAATGCATAGTTGTTATTCCAAGTTGTTTGCTGTTGATCAGGTGTTTTATCAGCAGCATTCCATAAAATTGTAACAGCTCCTCGGAGAAATTCACCCCCATTCGGATAGTTTACTTGCACAACAGGAGGTGTCGTATCGACCGTATGAGTCTCAATATCCAAAATTCTTGTCCCTGCATTATCCGTGGCGTTATATTGAACCATTTTTGGTCCATCTCCAGGTAACGTAAATTTATTTACGTAATTCACCCATCCTGACCACCGAGTAGTCGCATTCCAAAGACGGTAGGTTAATACTTTTAACCCACTTTCGTTATCATGGGCAGTAATCTCAATTTGAGTTGTACCTGAAATAACCTTTCCACCATTTGCTTGTGGCGAACCAACAATATAGTGAACGGTCGGGGGAATACTACCTCCAGCAAACTCATACCAAGGCCAAAAAGTCACATAATCAGAGACGCTTACTCCGGTTCCTGATGGATTCGTTGTTGGATGATGTGGACCGCTAATATGACCCCACCAATTATTCGTAGCATTAAAAGTAATATTTGTAATAGTATTATTGATGCCAAATACACTATTTCCAGAGAGATTATTTCCATGAATCTCAGGCGCATTTGCAAAATAACCAGCGAGTGAAACAATTCCCATTGTGTTCTGAGAAATATGATTACTAAGAATAGAGATTCGTTTAAATCCCGCCCACACACGACTTGGATCAGACCAGTCAGCAACACCAGCAAAGGTGATTCCACCGCCAGCCACAGTTAGTGAACCATCACCAGTGTGATTTGTAACAATGGTATTGCTCAGAATGGTAATATCACGAATAGGACCTACTTGGCCACCGAGATGAATACCTGAGCAGAAATAGGAAGGCCAACTCGGGTTAGGGAGATCAGTATGAGCACTCCCGATTAAATTCGTGATATAATTTCCTTGAATTGTTACATTCGAGGTTTTATCGTTAATAGCAATCCCATATTCTTCAACATCATGAATATAGTTATTTTTTATACTAATGCCAGATTGCCCCCCGACCGGGTCACGACCATACACCATAATCCCATAGGTTTCATCTGCTAACGTATCAACACCTGATCCATCAGTGATATTTCGGATAATATTATTAATCACAGTAATTTGTTTGGCGTTCATATTAATAAGAACACCAGCACCTTGAGCTGTACTTTGTTTATTTGAGATAGTGATTGTGAATCCATCTATCTTAACATTTGTTACCCCCGTAGCAATGGTCAGCGCATGACTGGTGACTCCATCAACAATACTTTCTACTCCTGTTCGACCAAGAACTGGATTCACCCCTGATTTCAAACCATTTAATGTGATAGATTTACTTATCACAACATTTTCAGAAAAAGTCCCTCCTAGCACTTTTATGGTTTGACCGGAGGTTGCTTTGTTTAAGGCACTTTGAATAGAACCAAAGTACTGAGTGGTCCCATCAATATATGCTGCATGATAAATATTAAAGGTAACAGCACCAAAAGAATTACCTGTGATGATTGCGTTACTATTAGATTCTAATTGAACGCCTTTTTGATACGTTGACACTAGATTATTGGTAAAATTTACGTTGATAACACCTGCTGTTATCAATAAAGCTATTTGTCCGAGTTCACCAGTAAATACTTTAAATCCATTTTGATTCACCCTTAACCCATTTGCTCCAGCGGAAGCTCTAATCGTAGGATATGGTCCACCAACAAGGGCACCATTCCCATAAATTTCAAATCCTTCCAGAAGAATATCTGCAGCGGAAACGTCAATGCCAACAGTATAAGAACTTACATATATTGTTGGGACTTCTCCACTAGCAGCACTAATCGTCAAACCTGGTACATTAATCGTCAATTGATCGGCATACGTTCCAGCTTTTACGATAATAAAGTCACCAGGACTTGCATTATCAATAGCAGCTTGAATTGTTTTATAATCACCTGTTCCATGTTCATCAACAATAATTGTACTTCCCTGACTGTGAATCGGTGAATTTCGAAGATTTTTTAAAAAATAGGGATTCAAATTTAAAGATATTGCGCCCGCTGGCATAGCTATACTAAGAGCTATAATTGTACAGAGAATGCTTCTTTTTATAATTCTACTACTCTTTTTATATAATAATTTCTTCATAGTTATCATAGCCACCCATTTTTAATTTAATGCATATCATATTCTTTTACTACTATAAAAACTTATTCAGTAAAATTTATGATTGTTAATAAAAATTTTTTTATCTCTAGTATGAGATCTGCGGAGGACGAAATATCTTTGAGAGGTATGGAGCCCAAATAAACAAACTCTGTGATTCAGAGATTTCAGCGGGTCTTTTGCTATGCTTCAGACCGCACAATATTTTTATCTATAGTTAAATAATTAAATAGAAGAAAATAATAAAGTTATTATGTTAATAAGTAATGTTAATAAGTAAACAATAGAATAAAATACGGGAAGAGTTTCAAAAAAAGTGAAATTAATCTAACCGAAAAGTATTTTAAAAGAGTAACGATATAATATTTGTTAATTAGAATATGGGGGCAAAAAATGAAAACTAAAAATAGTATATTAATTAGTCTAGGAATATTAATACTTCTAGTTTTAAGCACAATTTCTGGAACTGCATTTATAGACAAAGGAACATCATCTACACCTGTTTCGCCGACAACAGTATCAGATAAAGGACTATTATCCACTACAGGTCCACTGGTAGATCCATATCCGCAATTAGATGCTGTGAAAAAAGTTAAGTTTGGATCTAGTGGGTGGGTCGATGAAATACAAGTGCCTATAGGAAGTACTGTTCGATTTAATATTTCTGTGATATATCATGATATTGATTCTATGGATAGTTGTTCCATGTTATCTAGAATTAATATTGTGGATCATTTAGGAAATTTGGAGTATAAAGCTAATGTTTCCTGCTCGAACAAGACTTTAATTCCTGCTAATTATTTTACCTTTAATGCTGGTACAAATACATGTACTTGGAAATTTGGTGCTGCTCTAATTCTTATGAAGAATTCTACGTTGTTTAGATCTGTTTTTTATCTTGAGTTTGATGCAAAAGTGAATAGTGTTGGTAGTTATAGGAATTATGTTGAAGTGAATGGAACGGAATCATGTTGTGGTCGCTGGGGATATGCTGATGCAGATGCATTTGTTAATGTAAGCTTACCACAGAATCTAGCTATTAATTTAACCAAACATGTTAAAGTTAATAATAATTGGGTGAAAAGCACAACAGTGAACATCGGAGATAATGTTCAATTCCAAATCCTAATAAAAAACACAGGAAATGTCGCATTAACATCTGTATATGTCACCGATGATTTACCGAGTTTCCTCAACTTTAACAATGATGCAAATATTACTCCTGCAACCTATAGCATCCATCATATTGAATGGAACCTTGGAGCACTAGCTGTTGGGCAAACCAAAGAAATCGTCTTCTCAGCGCATGCAATTGCATCTGGAGAAGGTAATAATTGTGCTAGTGTCACATCCCATGAAGGAGCAACAGCTGATGATTGTGCACATATCATCGTTAACCCTCAGGGGTATTTCACCTGTAGTAAATTGGTATGGAACTCACAAACACAACAATGGGTCGATGAAATCAACGCACATATAGGAGACACCGTACGATTCAAAATAACAATAATCTACCACGGATCAGGAACCCTGATGAACATCAAAGTTAAAGATATATTGCCACCCTGCCTGCAATACGCAGACAACGCAAACCTTGTACAAACAGCCGTCAGCGGAAATAGAGTATTCTGGAATCTCTCCGTAACCCTCACCAACGGTCTAAACACAAGCATACAATTCGATACTCTGGTGATATTATCCAATCCAGCAACAAATATAAACACCGCTAACGTCACAGCATCAGAAAACGGAGTAACCTTATACTGCCAAGACATTGCAACAGTCATAGTGCTGCCTGGTCAATTAATCTGTCAAAAGAAAGTCCGAGACCCACAAACACAACAATGGGTCGATGAAATCAACGCACACATAGGAGACACCGTACGATTCAAAATAACCCTAACCTACTACGGAACAGGAACCCTGATGTACATCAAAGTCAGAGATACACTACCACCCTGTCTCATATACGCAGACAACGCAAACCCCACACAAAACGCCACAAGCCAAAACAAAATATACTGGAACCTCACCCTAACACTCACTAACGGACAAAGTACAAGCATAGAATTCAACACCCTCGTAATATCCACAGGAACAAACGTAAACCTCGCTAACGTCACAGGATCAGAAAACTGCCATCTCCCCTTATACTGCGAAGACACAGCAACAGTCATCGTCCAACAACCATCACTCACCTGTGAAAAGAAAGTCCGAGACCCACAAACACAAAAATGGGTCGATGAAATCAACGCACACATAGGAGACACCGTACGATTCAAAATAACCCTAACCTACCATGGAACAGGAACCCTGATGAACATCAAAGTCAGAGATACACTACCACCCTGCCTCCAATACGCAAACAACGCAAACCCTGTACAAACAGCCGTCAGCGGAAATAGAATATTCTGGAATCTCTCCGTAATCCTCACCAACGGTCTAAACACAAGCATACAATTCGATACGCTCGTGATAGCCACAGGAACAAACGTAAACACCGCTAACGTCACAGGATCCGATAACTGCACCAAACCACCCTTATCCTGCGAAGACACAGCAACAGTCATAGTCCAACAACAGCCATCACTCGTCTGTGAAAAGAAAGTCCGAGACCCACAAACACAAAAATGGGTCGATGAAATCAACGCACACATAGGAGACACCGTACGATTCAAAATAACCCTAACCTACCATGGAACAGGAACCCTGATGAACATCAAAGTCAGAGATACACTACCACCCTGCCTCCAATACGCAAACAACGCAAACCCTGTACAAACAGCCGTCAGCGGAAATAGAATATTCTGGAATCTCTCCGTAATCCTCACCAACGGTCTAAACACAAGCATACAATTCGATACGCTCGTGATAGCCACAGGAACAAACGTAAACACCGCTAACGTCACAGGATCCGATAACTGCACCAAACCACCCTTATCCTGCGAAGACACAGCAACAGTCATCGTCACACAACCATCACTCGTCTGTGAAAAGAAAGTCCGAGACCCACAAACACAAAAATGGGTCGATGAAATCAACGCAAACATCGGAGACACCGTACGATTCAAAATAACGTTTTCTTATTGGGGCAAATATTCTTTCTATAATATTTGGGTAAATGATACTTTACCATCTTGTTTACAATATGCGGATAACGCTAATCCGACTGAAACACAAATTATTGGAAAGACAATACTTTGGCATATCCAAACAACATTATCAAACGGGTCTAACATGAGTATACAGTTTGACGCATTGGTTATCTCCGGAGGAACAAATACAAATCATGTAAATGTTACAGGTATTGAATGCGGTTTTAGAACCTTATTCTGTACTGCTACAGCGACTGTTATTGTCAAAACTGCACCATTAATAGCAGACGCAGGAGGACCATATTCAGGGTATGTGAATGAAGCAATTCAAATCACTGGATCTGCTACTGGTGGGGTACCAAATTACGTTTATGCGTGGGATCTTAATAATGATGGTGTGTATAATGATGCTACCGGAAAAACAATTTCACATTCATGGACGACACAGGGAACTAAAACAATTTCTTTAAAAGTAACAGATAGCGTGGGTACAAACGCTACAGACACTGCGACGGTCACTGTAAATATACGAAATCAACCACCGAATACACCTCGCATACCAGCGGGTAAAGCTACATGTAAAATAAACAAAGAATATACATTCACAACGAATACAACAGATCCAAACGGTGATCAAATATGGTATTCGTTCAACTGGGGAGATAATACAACGAGTGGATGGGTCGGCCCATTTGCTTCAGGCGCAACAGCTAGTGCATCACATACATGGACGAAAAGAGGCACCTATGAAATTCAAGTGAAAGCAAGAGATAGTTCTAATGCAGAAAGCGCATATTCTGATTCTTTCCAAATAAAAGTAAAATTCTTGGCATCACAGAGTCTTCCGATGAATACCATTCTTCAAAAATTAATCGAGCGATTTCCAATACTTAAACGCTTTCTACCCACCTAATCTCTCTTTTTCTTTTTAATTTTCATAATATACAATAATAAAATACCCTATGAAAACACGTCAATGTCGTACTTCTCGTTGCTGACGATCATCAACAACAACCCCATTATGATGATGTTGTAGATATCTGCAATAAGTATTGGATTGTTCCAAGTTAATCATCCCTGTTGATTGATGGTGTTCGTACCCACTCCAGAACCCTCCAGTTGGGTACCGCTTGCGGAATCCAGGATGCGTTTCAAACATTTTTTTAGAACTATATGACTTCAGTATAATCTCTGCATTCTTAACCGAATACCTTTTGGGATGTTCACTGGGAAATGAACATGAACACCGCCAAACCCAAATTCTCCAAATTCAAATCCGAAGCGTTCCAAGTCCCGGAACGCCTGGATGCAAGTGTCGATATGGGATTGTTTCCCGAAACAGTTATATCGTTTTTTAGTTGTGAACATCATGGTCACCCAGTTATTACGGGTGTCATCCATAATTTTTTTAGGGCCTACGCTATTTACATTTTCCATAAAGATTTTTTCCTGTCGCGTCCGTGAAGGGGCAGGCGAATG
>Ga0209777_10001729_pt1 | contig 30613 bp, 34 predicted proteins | sample FrelakmetHBP12HB_FD_187147 | JGI IMG/M metagenome (GOLD analysis project Ga0209777, IMG submission 187147) | Freshwater lake sediment microbial communities from the University of Notre Dame, USA, for methane emissions studies -HBP12 HB (SPAdes)... | ecosystem: Environmental > Aquatic >... | reverse complement strand
CTAAGATATGAAGGTATGTCCTCTAGACAATTAGAAAACCCTGTCAAAATGAAAAAATCTGTCTTGTGAATTTTCATGGTGTCTCTCTACTCGATTTCGAGGTCCTTGAATAGAAAATTCTTGTCTCGACAGGGTGTCTACATATCAGCATTTAATCGACAGGGTGTTTGCCAATGTCTCCCAGATGAACCAGGAAAATCATCCCTTACGATGATCACTCATCTCAAAACATTTTTCAGAGCTATGTGAGCGTTCCTTTTCCTGCTCACTCTATTCTGGGTAGACACCTATAAGGGCAACAAAAAAAGAGTGAGCATCTTTTAATCCCCTTGATGAACAGAAGGATCAACCCTGAGACGCTCACTCACTTAAATCAAATTTCCTCCTAGATATTGCATTTCTTAAAATCCTCATAAAGAATCCTGGTGATGATTGCGTAAATGGCGAGATCCGTCAGGGTATCGGTTATTGTCTCGTCGCCCACTGAAATCTCGTCAGTCCTGGCTATGTTCATGATCCTGGCCATCTTATCGCTGAGACGTATAATACAGCCTATCCATGCCGGAACTCCAATGTATTTTTCGCACACAAGAAAGTTTGACAGATAATCGCTTCCGGCATAGTCACGGTTTTTCTTGTCGTGAAGCTCCACCATCTCCATCACTATTTCGTGAAACCTCTCTTTGCTCATAACATTTCCTCCCTTGTTTTGAGGACGTTTCTGAAATTTGATTCAATTCTGGGAAAGGAATTTAGATAAGGCTTTCTTTAGATGATAGGATGTTTTAGGAAGGACTCACCTTGGATGACTCTCAGTCACTAAAGAATAAACTCTTTCTTAAAATTGTAAATTCTTGCAGCCATCTGCTCGTCCTCGATGTCGCCAAAAACTCTCCATCGCATCTGCCTCTTCCAAGTCTTCAAATAGCTCAGCATTGCGTTGTGAGCTACGAAAAAGTAGCCATAGCCGATACCATATTTCTCATTAGCATTTTCCTTGACCTTTCCAGATAATTCATACATTCTCGTGACCGCCTCTTGAATTAGGTCCTCCTTGATACTTTGCGCTAAAGGGCTCCATCTAAAGTTTTTCCAATAAACCCTCTTAGCGGTGGAGTAGGAAACTGCAGGGTCGAAATTTTCTGGATCGATGATGATCTGTTTCTTGGAATAGTTCTTAACAAAGAATCCTTGCTTCAAAACCTCTCTCGCTCTTTTTGATGACAAACCGTATTTCTCCTTGATTTCTTGCACTGGCATTTCTGGTGGAATGAATACTTTTTCTCTGCGGATTTCTGGGACTGAGTTCATGTTCGCCTCCTTTCGTTTTGGAATGGCAATTCTTTTGTTGAAAAGGACTTTCTTCAAATCAAATAAGGAACGGTTCTGGATCTTTCAGGAGGGTAGTTCTTTGGGCAGGTTTAAAGATTAGGAACCTTTGGAATGAAGGGATGAATCCTGGGTCGCTCTAGATCACAGTAGAACAGACAGTAGAATTTTAATCCGGAGACCCAGTAGAGATTTATACTGTGAACGGGTGGGTCTATTTCTCTTGATACTGTGAAAGCTACTGTCTGAAATGAGATGAATGCTGAGAATGAGTAATCAACGAATATAATATTTGGATATTAATATATGTAGAAGCCTGAATTATCCCTGATTGTTCATCTGAGGGTTATACTGGGTAGATAGCAGTCGAGCTGCAGAAATACTTACAGACAGCGGATGGAGTCCCAGTGGTCAAATATGACCTTGACGATCTTTCTTTTAATTATTATTTTATTGGTTAAAAAGTTTCATGAGTCGTGTTTGTCTTTACTGATTTAAAAAATATCTTAGGAGGTGTTAGGTGATACTGAAAATGTTAGTGGTGGGACCCATTCAGGCAAATTGTTATATCCTTGGTTGTGAGAGGACGAGGCAGGCGGCTGTGATCGATCCTGGTGGCGATGTGGATAAGATATTATTGTCGCTGGCCAAGGACAATTTGCAATGTGTCTATATCATCAATACCCATTGTCACTCTGACCATTCCGCTGGGAATAAGCGCCTGAAGGGAGTAACGGGAGCCCAACTCGTTATCCATCGTGCCGATGCCCCTATGATCATGCATCAGGAGGTCGATTCTCCTCCTCCAGACCGTTATGTGGAAGAAGGAGACCTCATCACCTTTGGCGACATCTTGTTGAAAGTCCTTCATACCCCTGGCCATTCCCGAGGCGGAATCTCATTAGTAACTGACAAGATGGTATTTGTGGGAGATACTCTTTTTGAGGGATCCATCGGAAGGACCGATTTTCCAGGAGGCGATTATGAGGGCCTTATCCGTCATGTAAAGGGAAAGGTCTTCCCTTTGGGTGATGATGTCGTGATCTATCCAGGTCATGGACCAAAGACCACCGTAGGGAGGGAAAGGCGAACAAATCCATTTTTCAGTTGATCTACCTAACCTCACCACTGAACTCTCTCCTTAACCCCATAACCCAATCTACCCCGGAGCCGTCGAGTCAAGTCATCAGAGTTATCTCCGGTCCCTTAACTCCTTAACCTTCTATCTTCGTGGGAAACGGTCTGGACCTTCAGGGAAATTTGGAATGTGGTATTTACATTGAAGGCGGGTTTTACGGTGGGAAATACCTGTATGATTTAAACAGGTTAAAGAGAGACAAGGGAAGGTTCTGGGCTCTTGTTAATACATTTTATAGGAGCAATCTGGGGTCTTTAGTTTGTAAGGAAGGGATGAGTGGAGCGTTGTTGAGTTCTTCCTGAAATCCACGAGGGGCCAATTTGGCAAAGCATGCTCGATTGCAATTGGTAATCGATAGGTGGTCATTATCCTCTGACTTAAAGTTTCGATATGTCTTTCAAATCGAAACCTTTTGGCAGGTGCGGATAGTGGCAAGATATGTTCCCTTTAGGGTCCGATGCCGCTGGAACCTGGGACTGGGAGTACTTCGAAAACCGTGATTTTTGCATATAGCCATACCTTGCAATATTTCGAGTGAAAATCAATGAATGTTTTCCAAACCTATACCAAATACCCCTCCTGAAATCACTAAAAGAGTGATATTTACAAGACTATTCCTGACTGTCTCCCAATTGACAAGTGCAACATTTTTTGATAGGTTTAGCCCCTAGGCGATCATAACAGGGTCAACGTAACGGATTGATTTAAAACCCCATCCGCATTTTTTGTCTTCGACCAAATTAAAGTTTTTCGGCAGTGGAACAAATGCCCTGATAAATATGTCTAATAAATAGTGCGAGAAAGCCCGCGTGTTAGGAGACGAGGATTACGAGCTCGTATGCTTGAGCCAAAAGGGCGACGTCGATGCCTTTGGGGCTCTGGTAGAGAGACACCAGAAGAACATGGTGAACATTGCCTACCGGATGCTTGGGGATTATGAGGAGGCCTGTGACGTAGTGCAGGAGGCATTTCTCTCCGCCTACAAAGCCATTCGGAAATTCAGGGGAGATTCTATGTTTTCGACCTGGCTTTATCGCATTGTGATCAATATCTCGAAAAACCACATGAAACAAATGCGGGTCCGCCTGCAGAGGGAAGGGCCGTCAATAGACGTTCCTATAGAAACGGAAGAGGGGCATTTAAAGCGTGACCCTCCAGATCCAATAGCTTCCATCGCGGAACAGTTTGAAAAGAAAGAGATCCAAACAAAGGTGCAGTCATGTATCAACTCCCTTGATGACGAATATAGGGAGGTACTTGTTCTGCGCGATATCCAGGGATTTTCTTATGACGAAATATGTGATATTCTTAAAATACCTGATGGAACGGTTAAATCGCGGATTTTTAGGGCAAGGGAATCCCTAAAAGACCGGCTGAAGAAGGCATTCGGAGATCTATGATGGAATGTAATGTCATCCGGGAAAAGCTGTCGGCATTTCTTGAGGGGGCTGTCTCTCCTGAAGAGAAGAGACTTATCGGGGAACATCTTCCAGCATGTCAGGACTGCAGCGACGCCCTCGAAGATCTAAGGAAGACGGAAGTACTCGTCAAAGGGCTCGAAAAGGTCGAACCCCCGGCATGGTTCAAACAAAAGGTCATGGCTCGCATCAGGGCCAAAGAGGAGGCGAAGAAAAGTATACTCCACAAACTCTTTTACCCTCTCCACGTGAAGATTCCGATCGAGGCTTTTGCCACTGTCTTAATTGCAGTGGCGGCCATCTACATCTTTAAGGCCGTTGAACCGAAGATGAAGTACACCGCGCCCCTTTTTCCTGGACCCGTGGCATTGGCTCCAGAAGAAAAGGCAATCCCTAAAAAAGATCTCTCCCCGGGTGCCAAAGGAGACCTAGCCCGCTCCGAGCACAAGAGAGACAAAGGGGTAATAACGGAGGGGAAGAAAAGCGCGGTCGCCGAAGTAAAAGAAGGCGAGTTGAAGATCGAGCCAAGCAAGCCCCTTCAGGGCGAGTCACCTTCAGAGCCCGTGCTTGCCAAAAAAGAAAAATCCATTGAGCCGAGGCATGAAAAAGTAGCGAAAGCAGCCGAATCTCCAAAGCCAAAAGCGTCCCTCTCACAGCTACCCTCCCTTGGGCCTCCAACAAAGCAGGAAGAAATCATGGCATCAAAAGGTGCTGGGAAAGAAATTACGTGGGAACTTGGAGCCACGGGCCATCCGGTAAGTGTGGCTGCTGAAAAAAAAGCAGGACTCATGGGTATTACAATTCACGTAATGGATATCAAAATGGCAAGGGAGAAGACTGAGAACATCCTTGGCCAATTGGGTGCGCAGAAAATCGAAAGAAAATCTCTTCAAGGTACAGAAATCATCTCGGCAGAGCTTCAGGCTGAAAAGATAAAAGATTTGTTTGAGAAGCTCGTGTCAATCGGCGAAGTCAAAGAGAAAGGTGCGCCTTCAGATATCCCCAAGGGAAATACTGGAATCAGAATAGAGATTGTCCGTAACCACTAATTCCTTCCCACCTTCTTAAACCTACCAGGAAAAACTTTTTCGGGAACTTTTTAGAAATCCCGCTTGTCTAATCAAATAAAAAAGCAAAGGAGGTTACCTATGAGCCGAACGACACGGTTATTGGCAATAGTCACCATGATACTGCTTTTTCTGTTTGGGGCAATGGCCTACGCAAAGGCCAAAGAGCCTGATGATCGAACCCTTTCCCCCTATTTTTTCGTCAGGAGTGAGGATTCCGCCGTTGATCAGCTGCCCCTTAAGGCGACGTCGGCACAGGTCAGTATCTCGGGAATCATTGCAGACGTTCAGGTCACCCAGGTGTATAGGAATCAGGGTAAAAAGCCGTTGGAAGCCCTTTACATCTTTCCGGCTTCGACCAGGGCGGCCGTATACGGGCTGAAGATGATGATCGGCAAGCGGGTCGTCGAGGCAAAGATCAACAAGCGTGAGGATGCGCGCCGGGAATACGAGGAGGCCCGTGACCGGGGAAAGAGCGCTTCCCTCCTCGAGCAGCAAAGACCCAATGTCTTCCAGATGAACCTGGCAAACATCATGCCTGGGGATGAGATAAAGGTTGAGCTCAAATATACTGAATTGCTCGTGCCAACAGGCGGAATATACGAATTCATTTACCCCACCGTGGTAGGTCCCCGTTACTCCAACAGATCGGCAGATGCTCCCGTTTCCGAGCATTGGGTGGAGAATCCCTACCTTCATGATGGGGAAGCACCTCCTTATACCTTTGATATCAAGGTCACAATCGTGGCTGGGACGCCCATAAAAGAGATTGCCTGTACTTCCCATAAAGTCAATGTGAATTACGACGGACCATCCGTCGCCCGGGTCGTGCTCGATAAATCGGAGGAGCATGGTGGCAACCGAGATTATAGCCTCCACTACCGCCTGGATGGTGACAGGATACAATCCGGACTTCTTCTATACGAGGGGGAAAAGGAGAACTTTTTCCTGCTCACGATGCAGCCGCCCAAAAGGATGACGAAAGCTCAGATCCTCGACCGCGAATATATCTTCATCGTGGATGTTTCGGGCTCAATGATCGGCTATCCGCTCGACATCTCAAAAAAACTCCTCAAAGACCTTCTCGGCGGTCTTCGCCCCTCCGACACGTTCAATGTCATCCTCTTCTCAGGGGCGTCCTCAATCATGTCCGAACAATCGGTGCCTGCAACTGCCGAGAACATCCAGAAGGCGATAACGCTTATCGAACAGCAGAAGGGCGGAGGTGGGACCGAGCTCCTGCCAGCCCTCAAGTGCGCACTCAGCCTCCAAAAAACTGAGCGCTATTCCCGAACAGTTGTTATCGCAACAGACGGCTATGTTGAAGTTGATGAGGAGGTCTTTGATCTGATCCGAAAGAATCTAGGCAATGCCAACATTTTTGCCTTCGGAATCGGCACGAGCGTCAACCGTCACATAATTGAAGGAATGGCAAGGGTTGGGATGGGGGAACCCTTCATCATCACGAGGCCTGAAGAAGCGGCTTCGAGGGCAGATCGGCTCCGTTCGATTATCCAATCTCCGGTGCTTACTGGGATCAATGTAAAATTCGATCATTTTGCCACCTACGACGTGGAACCGTCTGCCATTCCTGACCTCTTATCCGAACGTCCCGTCACTGTGTTTGGCAAATACCGAGGCAAAATCCATGGAAAGATAACACTTAGCGGCATTTCGGGAGAAGGCAGGTACAGCGAGACTCTTGACGTAGGAAAGACAGACCCCACGATGAGTAACTCAGCCCTAGGCTACCTATGGGCGCGCCACCGGATAGCGTTGCTTTCCGATTACAATAAGCTTCGATCCGATGATAAGCGCATTGAGGCCGTGACAGACCTCGGCCTAACTTATAATCTTCTGACCGCTTATACCTCCTTTGTCGCGGTCGATACTCAGGTGCGTAGCACGGACGGCAAGACTGTCACCGTAAAACAACCGCTTCCCATGCCACAGGGTGTTTCCGATTATGCGGTCGGTGGGCTATCAGGCAGTATAGCATCAAGTGGTGCCTACGGCTCCTCCTTCCCAGGAGGAACACCGATGCTTGGAAGGCAGGACTTCATGCCCAGGATGAAAATAACTACAGAGTATAATCCGCATGCAATGGCAGCGCCCCGTGACTATGAGAGGAAGCTTGATCAGGGAAAGGCCGGGAGGGGTGAGGAGAGCAACACCGGAGGGCCTGCTATTCGAACTATCAAGGTAAAAGATACAAAAGTGTCAGGAGGATTGTCAGAAGAGTCCGTTTCCAAGGTCTTGCAGCAACATATGCATTCTCTTGAGAAATGCTGTCAAGGAAGCGATGTGGATGCGCAATTGGTTGTTAAGATTACCATAGGCGCTAAGGGTAGTGTAAGAACTGTGAAGGTTGTTAAAGGCACCCGGAATGGGGGGATGGCTGAACGGTGCATCGCCGGCCAGGTCGAAAAGTGGCAATTCCCTGCACCCCAAGACGGCAAGGAGGCCACGATAACCATATCTTTAGTCGTTGGTGTATAGTGGACAGGCATCACGGGTTTGCTGCGTAATGGTGGTAAAAGGAAGGGTTGCCTGCTGTCTTCGAAAGGAAAGAAAAACCTGGGGGGTAACCTCTGAATTTACCCTTGAAAGTCACGGGCCAAACAAAAAAATTCTGCTTGACAACCGGTTATTCTGGAACTAACATATATCTGATTGTTGTATTTTCCATCAACCTATAATCAGAGTACCGGACAAACCCCGAACCTTCCGGAGGGATACATGAAAAGGTTTCTTCTGAAGGACCCCATACAGAGGCTCTAAGGGAATTTTATGCTCCTTTAGGGCTTTTTTATTTTCTCTTTCCTAAGTCAAAAATCTTTAAATTCCGATCACTTAGATTCTATAGCCATCAGAGGCAAAAAGATGCAAAAGGTGTGCATCCAAGTAACTGAAGATGAGTGACTGGGTGGTTAAGCTGCCGGTGGAAGGGCTGAAGCTCCCGTTCCAACGTGGACCGTCTAGTAGGCGCGAAATGGTTCATGTAGACTCGCACCTTCTCCCTCCAGTTTGCCCCAACTGCAGAGATGCCGGGACACGAATGGAAGATCTCTACTTTCGTGATCCATTTCCCCTCTCGCTTTGGCTAACCCTGAAGCGGATCTTTATTGTTCTACTGCTCCTGCTCTCACTCGGCGCTGTCCTAACTTGGATTATTTTGGGGGCGAAGGTCCTCACCGATTACTCAACAGGAGTTGCCATCATTATGGCTGCGGTAGTGGTGGGTGCCGGAGTCCGGATCGGCCGGTCGGCCTCCAATCGAGGCCGATGGCGCCTCAGTTTCTCCTTTTGCGGACCATGCGCAAAGAAATACCGCAAACTTAGGTGGGGGCTTATCATTCTTAGTCCGGTTGCAGTCCTGAGTCTTATGGTCTGGCCATCCCTCGCCCTGATAGTTTTGTTGAGTGGCGGCCTAATTGCATTGAACTGGCTGGGAATAATGATCCTGGTTTCATCTACTGTTATCCTGGCCAGCACCGTAACCGTTTTTATTATGATACAACGATTCCGCGGCATTACAGCCAGATGGGATCTCGGTCAGTCTGTCCTGGAGATCGAGTTTAGAGACCAGGGTGTTTTTGATTTGATAAGGAAGCGGATGAGCTCGGTAAAGTTAGTGGCCGACCCCGAAATTAGGGGATTTCTCTTAGCGATGCGACAAATGGATGAGAGCGAATTCGAGGCGGAACTCAATCGACTTGAAGCGCTTGCCGAATCTTACGAGATCGAGATGTACGAAGCGCATGACCTAACAACAGCCACCGGTCATTACAGCAATATGAAAGACTGCTTCTATGATGCCATTGGTTTGGCTCGTCGAGCTGGCCGCAGTGATCATGTAGAGCGCCTGGAAAAACGCCTGAGTGAGCTCCAGCAGATATTTAGATACCAGTTGTCGACATGCGGGTATTGGACGGGAAGGTACCTCGGTCCGTCATCTAAGAGGAGAAAGGTAGCATTTTGGATCAGTAAGATTCAAGACTTGTTCATAAGATTACTCAACGGATTCATAATCCGCATGGAACACGGTTTTATGATAGAAGCGTTTCGACGTGTTGGAGCGATACGTCATGCACCGTTTGTGCTCAAGAGTGCTGCGCAAAAAGCGCTCAAAGAGTTGCAGGGCGACACGTTCCGTGAGTTAGATGTTGTCGAGGTCATCAAGTTGTTGAAATCTGACCGAACGTATACTGGGACAGAAGGTGTTTGCCGACCTCCTAAGGTGGGCGACACCGGGACCATCGTTTTCGTACACAATTCAGAAGAACCCAACGTTATGTTCTCGATCGAATGCGTGTATAAAAACGGCGCTACCCTCTGGCTCGCGGACTTCTTCCCCGAGGAACTCCGTCGTGTGGAATGAGGGGTAGTAGCTAAGAGATATAAGGCAAATAATTTGGCTATGCGAAGAAGAATGGCCATTTTACTCGTTTATTAAGAAAAGAGGGAAATCGAAATGAAAAGTTTTTTGATTATTGTATCACTTATATGCTTCGGCTTACCGATAATTTCCTACTGCGAGGAGAATCCAGCGGAACTCATCAAGCAAACGATTGAGACACTGAGTCATTTTAAAACTGAGTGGGACACCGAATCCCGCTTACGCGCCCTCGCGCGAATGATTCCTCCTGGAAAGCAGGTACCTGTAACATTAGTTTACGAGGTCTATAAACCTGCCTCAGCCGAAGAGACAGAAATTAAAACACTTAATGATATCCTCCCTCCTGAAACATACACAGGGATTTTGCAGTCAGGAAATCCCCGGATGACCTATGTGGCGGAGCAAAAGGTAGTTGTAGGAACAGGAGAGGATCTGGCACGGGGTGCCCCTCTTTTCCCTCCGTTCGCGGAACGTGAGCAAGGCGGGGCAGTTCTGCGGCCGTATCCCAACAGGCTGCTTAATTATCTGCAGTGGAACAGTTACAAGAATAAACTAGATGATTGGAGAGCCAAAAACAGGGTGCAAATTTCTTCTCCAGGTTCGGCCTTGTCTGTTATTCCTCAGGTGGACAAGAAGTGGCTTACTGATTCAAAGAAAGTTCTCGATCTCCTTGAGAAAGATATGCCTAAACACAAGGATCCACTTCTTCACGAAGCCTACGACATTTTGAAAATAACCTACAAGCGGGCTCAAAGCAATCCTACTCAAAGTCGGAAAGATCCTGGAGGAATTCTTTTAGACCGCAAGGAAGGAGATCTAATTGCAGGGAAGCTTGCCATCCAGCGCGTTCATCTTGATTCAGATACGGGAATTCTCACTGTGCAAGGGATGCACTCCAGCATCGGGTTGGACATCGATCTCCTAGCGACAGCGCTCAGCCTAGCCTTCAAGAACGAGGAAGATGTTTCTTTTAGCCTGGACCCTGTAGACCCCAAAACTGTTTATTCAAGAGAAGATGCCATGCGGGAAGAATTTATACCTGTTCTCGAGAAAAGGCTCCAAACAGATGCCGAACTTGCTCGTAGATTTATCCAGCAGGGGTTTTTCATCCGCGATTACCGTGGACAACCCCACCTGATTGGATATCTTCACTCCGTTGATCCTCTGCTTGATGAAGAAATTGGCCGGAAATATCAGGAATATAGGGTTCAAATCCTGAGTTTTCATCCCTCCTGGCTCTCAAGAACAAGGTTTGGAGAGATCTTATACAGGGCTGACGAGACCTTAAAGGAACTTATGCATGGATCTAGTCCCTGGAAAGCCTCCCTTGGAAGGACCTTAGACGTTCCCAGTCACCTTAACCCAGTGTTCTGGGAGCCCTCTGAAAAGGCATCTGTATACGGCACGGATCTCACTAGTAAACTTGAAGAATCTCAAGACATAATAGAAGCCCTTAAGGTCAACAAGGGAAGTGCCAGCCTTATTGAAAAGCTTGGTGGGATTCGCAGGTTTTGGTTTATTCCAGGGGGACATTTCCAACACTCATCGACCCACATAGATCTTTCAGAAGTGAACCCGGTTCTTATGGTAGGCGGAAAATTTAACAAACCATGTCCCTTTACCGAAGCCTGGGATAGGCGGGCTACTGCAGAAGTCACCAAACATTTTGATGATTATGCCAAAGTAATTCCCGAATGGGAAGAACTGCGGCAGATTTTCAGGGCTTACGTACTGGCCTTGTGGCTTCGCGAGCATGCGTCCGGCGGTTTCAGTGAGCTGCTCGCTTCCCTTCCTCCTCCAGAGCCTTTGATCTCGCCCCTCCCATCACAGAGCAGGGAGCCACTTACCCTCGTGGCCAGGTTAGACTCGGAAGTTTTAAGCCAGGCAAAATTTGAACAGGCCGCAATTTACGGAGGGATTACCTTTGAGCGCAACCTTCTGAAGACGGTGGAGAACCCGCGCCCTTCTTTCAAGGATAATCCAGATGCGCTTGCATGGGCTGAAGAAAATTCTGTGTTCATTCACCTTTCTATTCCTGGGATTCAAAAGGTTCCGAGTTCTGTTCCTACGCTTTGGCTCAGAAAGCCGACTGATAGGAAGTTTGTAGGGGGAGAAGAGCCCACCATGGAAGGCTACCAGATTTTCAGGAATGGCCTTCTAAAGGAAAAAGGAGTTCCCCTAGCGTGGTTAATGGCAAACCTTGGGTTGGCCGGGGTCTTAGCCTGCCTTACGATGTCTTTTCTGGCAGCATGGTTATTCCACTTCCGTTACTGGCCAAACCCTGCGTGGAGGTTCTCCATTAGGTGGCTCATAAGTTTCCTGTGCGATGGAGTTCTGTTTTTCGTCCTGATGGCCCTTTTTGTAACCGGACACATTCATCTATTCCCTTTTGTCGGGCTTGTTAAGGAGGCCGATGTATCCGCTAACCTTCTTCCCTGGTGGGGATGGTTGATTACGGTTATTGTTTTTGCCTTGATTGTGCGCGTTCTGAGATCGCCCTGGATTGTTTTTGCGGCATTCTGTCTGATGATACCTATCTTGATAGGGACAACTGGGAAGGGAATTTTATCCGTACTTTTCTTAGCAATGTTCTGGGGTCTGCTGATCCCCACAAACGGGTGGATAGTATGGAAACTTATTAAAAGATCAGGAAGCATCCTAAACTGGTTTAAGGAGAAAATAACCGGAAAATCTTTCCAATTTCCGTATGCGAGAGTAGCCATGGCTGTAATAGGCATGCTTCTTCTCCTCATCTTCCTTAAGCCAAGTTTATCCGAAATGCGCCTTGCCTGGACCCCTAGCCCACCCAACCTCACTCGTTTGGGAGAACCCCTTGCACCTCTTACACCCGTCGAGCTTTATACCCGAATGGCATCCTTAGAAAAGATCCCCCTCTCACGCGCCCAGGACCCTCGATCGGGTTTAACCCTTATTGTCTTTGCCCTCGGGGTTCTTAGTCCGGGGGTAGCATGGGTTGCGCGTTCGCGGAAAAACGCTGTCTATGCGGCGGATTGGCGGTTTGTAAAAACAACCAGCGCAAGCACAAGATTGTATATTGATAATAATTCTATCAAAGTGTCAGGCAGCAATATTTTCTTTACTGTTCGTGATGATCAATATAGAGATGGTATAGACTATGGAATTTTCGACTGGCAAATCGATTACCAGAACTGGCGAAGTCGCTATACCAAAGGTTGGGTACACTGGACTGGTAAGAATCCTGAATTTGTAGAACCTGAAGGACAATGGGAGCCTATCGAAAACGGAACCTGGGTTGAAAGTTTAGCCACAAAATATCGTAAACAAAAAGGAGCTGAAAACAAATGAAACGTTTATTGATCATTACGTCGTTGGTATGTGCTAGTTTATCATTAGCCTCCTCATTATATATTGGCGATGACAGTTTCCTTAGTCGTATACGGACAGAGCAATTATGAAGTAAATCTTGAAAAGGCAAAAGATACTGTCGAAAAGATCCGGGATCCATAGGTTTCAACAATTCCCATGCCCAAAGAACCACTAAAAGAAATGATAACAAAAACCCCGGAGGCAGAAATGTTACTAAAAATCCTAATAAGGAAATCAAAAAAAGGTAGTCAAACGAGCGCGGGCAAGATCCACGGTTCCTCGACCCTCTCTCCTCTGGTTAAAAAAGTTGAAAGTCAAAAAACTATACGTTCTCTGTTGAAAGTTTAGATAAGAATGGCCTCACCCTCTGGCTTGCGGACTTCTTCCCCGAGGAACTCCGTCGTGTGGAATGAGAAGGGATATATGAGTCACCAACTGTTTGAGTTTACTTAGAGAATTTTTTTGGAACTTTTTGGGTTTTCTTATGTCTTAAGAGATAAAGGACAGTTATCAACAATCGATATTATGAATTTAGGTTTGGAAAGTCCCACGGTTTCAAGCAAGAGATTTAAGGTTACACGAACTTTGGAAAAATAGAGAGGTACGGAAAGAGGGTACCGGGTAATTTTAAGGTGTAAGATTTGAGGTGAGATAAGGTGGTAAGAATTGGGTTATCAGTACTTGCTATATTAATAACTTTACTAGGAAACTCATATGCACAACAAGAACAAAAAGAGAGTGTCCAACCCTACCACGCTTTGGGACCAAGACCACTGTACCCACCACCTTCGCGACTTTTTACCGAGAGGCTAACTGTAACTGGCAAGTTAGACCAAATATACATGGTTGGAGGTGAAACTACTGGGTGGGTTGTTCATTTTGACTATCCACCATATATTTGGGGTGAAAAACTTATGCAAATTGAGGTTGACCCTGGTAAGGGGACTGGACCAACTGCTCCGTTTTGTTTAGAGCCAAGGTTCATTGAGTTGCGTGGTAAGCATATAGAGATAGTTGGTTATATTGACCGCAGAAGGGGTGTTGAAAGAAGTTTTTACTGGGTATTGGAAGCTAAAGAAATTCGAGAAAGAAAGGACGCTTGGGTTCTATGGGAGAAGATTGGGGAGGGTGAAATACTATCATCTTGGAAGTGGAAGATTGTGGGTGATCAAATCTTCGATACTGAGGAAGAATGTATAAAACAGAAAAGAGACTTTTGTGAAAATTGGGGAGAAATTTATACTAATCCCAATGACGTTGAGTATGCGATAGTAACTTCACCAAACCAAGTATTTTTGAGGCTAAAAGATGGAGGATCTATTTCGATAGAGCTTCACTGTTTGCCAAACAGAGCTGACCCCAGGAAATAGAATAAAGGAGTAGGATGAGTAAAGGGAGGTTGTCATATGGGACTCTTTAAATGGTTCTTTGGAGAGAAAGACGAGAAACATAGTAACGATCAGTCGGCTATCATCATTACGGGTCCATCACAACGACCTGAACTTCCTCCGGAACTCGAAACTTATGTTCGCGAACTAGTTGAGGTTTACCAAAAATACAATCATTTCGACTATGCTGCCCGTGAGCAAACGAGAACCATTGGCAAACGAATTAACAAGTTTCACGGATACGAGGGCATGGTAACAGTATGTGACACACTCCGTTTCGTGATTAGTGGTCGAGCCGCGCGCGAACTCGAATACGTTTGGGATCGAATTGGAAGGTGGCGAAACTGACGAAAAAAGAGGAAAAATGGTTCATGGGTTGACCATTTGGGGAAGTGGCGCAAAGAAGACACTTATTTTGATCAACTTCACGACAAATTTTGCAGATAAAAATGGAGGTGAAACTTAATGGAAAAGATATCGCTACTAGTTGTATTAGCTATGGCGTTTACTTTACTTATTCCTCTAACTACATCTATTGCGGAGGAATTGAACAAGGGTTTAGGTAACTTAGATAATTTTCCACCTATTAAACCCGTACTTCCTGAACCTGTACCTCCTGGTCCACGCACTCACGAATGTTGTTGTGAGGTAACGTATTATGTTGCAGGAGAAGGGATGAAGATCGCGACGTGTTGTAACTCATTACCGCTCGAAATTCCATGTAGTCAATTCAATATTCCTGGATGTGCTTGCGATAAGAGATTACCTATCAAGTAGTCGATAAAATGGATAGAAAGTAAAAAGGAGGTGAAAAGGAATGAAGAAGATACTAGTTATATCGTTAGCAGTGTTTCTTGTGTCGTCAGTGTTTGCATTTGGAGAGGAGGTTGACATGAGGGGTAAAAAAGGCGTAGTGGATCCACAAGATTTAAAGAAATATGACCCTCAGCCGAAAGGTCTTAAAATAACTGAACCTCCTTCTCCAAAAGTTGAGCAACAGACTGTAGAACCAAAGCAGGAACAGCATCATGATTCAGGACCAGATCGTAATAAAGAAACAGTTCCAGTAAGAAAAGATCCACCACCACCAATTAAAGTACCAAATACAAGTCCAATTCCAGTTAAGTAGACTTACAAAAAGGAAGGGAAGAGAAGGAGGTAAGAAAGTATGAAGAAAATGCTAATTGTAATACTGGCTATGGTGTTCGTATTTGCTGTACTTTCATTCGGACAAAATTATGATGTTGAGAAGAGCACAGGAACAGCGACAGATCCTCACAAAGTAAATCTTGAAAAAGCAAAAGAGACTGTCGAAAAGATCCAGACTCCATCAGTTCCAACAACTCCCGCACCTGCAGCACCACCAAAAGAAATAATTCCAAAAACCCCACCAGACAGAGATGTTACTAAAAATCCTTCGAAGTGAAAAATGTTAGTAAAATTGGGGACTGGTTACCCTATATCAGTCCCCAATTTTCTTGTCTCTTCTACTACATATATTAATTCTTGATAGGAAAACTAACACACTTTAAAGGGGGTGAAAACAAATGAAAAGAAAGAGCCTAATATTAGCTATAGTGTTAGGGTTGTTTATTTTAACTACAAATGCTTTCGCTCGTACTTTTGGTGATGCCTTTGGTAAGAACTGGATTGAATATTTTCACGGAGATACTTTCTATGCCTTTGTCGATTCCGAACGTATCATTAAAACTGGTAACACATTTGACTATTACAATCGTTTGTTTTTCACTGATCCAATTGTAAAGCGCGAGTACCTGACAGAACACGTTCAAGTACAACTCCGAAATGGAGTATGGTGGACAAGGGTAATAGAGTCTTGGTACCTTGTGTTAGGTGACAATAGAAAATTTGGTGAGAAAACTATCCCTACTGAATGGACAATCATGGATTGGGCAGAAAAGCCTCCTGGTATAGTACTTCTCTACTACCTACAAAAATATGCAAAAGAGGAGGTGGAACCAAAATGAAAAAGACAAGTTTAATGTTGACTATGGTGCTAGGGTTTATATTGTTAACTGTTGCTATTTGTTCTGCGTTGAATGACGAACCTACAAACTATCCTGATTGGTTCAAGAGGAAGGTATATGAACTTGCTGCCTGCAAAATCAAAGTCTTTGAAGAATACTTTTGGCGTGATTGGATGCCGGGCGCTGGCTATAGGCCTGGGCTTGATGGAGGATCCCCGCTTTACTCGAAAGTAGAATTGAGTTTGGATAATTCATCAGGTGGTAGCAATAAGTTTTCTTTTCAAGTTGTAATCGTTGATAGTAAGGGACGACGTTATCCTACTACCTTCGACGTATTACCAAACTTCCGGGTTCTTCCTGATGCTCTTGACAAGTCGTGGGGCATCCTTGATAACGAAACAAAAAAATTGGCAATCACTCAGCATAATGTAGTGTGGAATGGTGAACTCAAACCTGGTGAGATCAGAACTGTTCAACTTGCCAATTGGGATGGTCCATATTTACCTGTTGGAGATGAGGTTCATGTTGAAGTGACGTTCACTGATCAAAAAGGCAATTCGATAGTAGTAAGAACTCGTGATGCTTCTATAAAACGAACAGATTAAGGAGGAAGTCAAAAATGAAAAGAAAAAGTTTAATGTTGGTTATGGTGTTAGGGTTGTTTATTTCAACCACAAGTGCCTTTGCTGAAAATTGGATTGAATATTATCACGCTCCTCTTATATGTGCCTCCTTTGATGCGGATAGAGTTACTGTGGTTGATAACAAAATCGACTACTTTAGTCGAGATACTTATGATCCACCATATTATGGAAAAAAGTATCTTTTTCAACATAATCAAATGTCATATCGAAACGGGGCATGGCAAATAAGGGTAATTGAATCTTGGTTTATAAACATTGATGGAAGTAAAACTATTACTCCTGGTCCCTTTCCTACAGAATGGCAGGTTATGGATTGGGCAGACACACCCCATGGTAAGGCACTTATTAGTGGTCTATTGAAGTATCATAAAGGAACTCTCTATCTATAAAAAAAGGAGGTGAAACTTAATGAAAAAGATATCGCTACTAGTTGCAGTAACTATGGCATTTACTTTACTTATTCCTCTAACTACATCTATTGCGGAGGACTTGAATAAGAATTTGGGTAATTTAGACAATTTTCCACCCATTAAACCTGTACTTCCTGCCCCGGGAAACCACGAATGTTGTTGCGAGGTAACGTATTATGGACCAGGAGGAAGGATGGAGATCGCGACGTGTTGTACCTCGTTACCGCGCGAAATTCCATGCGATCAATTCAATGTTCCAGGATGTAACTGTGATAGGAAAAGATCTATCGAGTAGCCCTGATAAAATGAATAGAAGGATTTATTGGTAGATGAGTATCCTATTTATCGGGGATTATCAAAGGGTGAGGCAAATCGGAGGAAGAGGTATAGGGAATTTATGAGGGAGGTGTTGAGATTTAAGGATGCGATGGGAAGGGAGATGGAGCGGCGGACCATCTATGGGAGTGAAGTATTTTTGGGTAAGCTTAAGAAGGCGTATGAAATGGAAGAGATTATCAGGCTAATAGGAAGGCCGAGGAGGGATAAGAAAATAGAACTGTTGTTCCTCAGCAATCGACCTACCCTTATCCTGAACCATCTCCAATTTTTTTGTGGCTTTTTTTTGACACCCAACCCTTTCTTTGATATATTTAATTTAACCTAAAGCAAGTTTATATGAAACGAGTTGGAGCGTAATTGTGATAAGCTGCTTGGAAGCTTGGACGCGGGATGTAATGTCTTGTGAAACTTGCATCTTCTAAGAAATTCTGATGGAGGTAACGGCTATGGCTCTAAAATCGAAGAGATTGAAAAAGCAGAAGAAAAGGGACATTTCTCGTCGCGAATTCCTGAAAGCAAGTGCCTTCCTAGGAGCACTGCCATTCGCGCTAATTATTCCCTCAAACGCTACGGCTGTTGTCACCTCCGAGGAGAGGTTACGGCCCTTTAGAGCACGCCAATCTGAGTTCTACTTGAGGCTACAAGAAAAGATGGCACAAATACCAGGACCAGGCCCTGTACCGAAGCCACCACCACCTCCGCCTAAACCAGTGCCCATCAACACGGCCGAGGAAACATCAATAAATACTCCCGGTACAGAAGAGACCTTTAGCGGCAAGCCTATACACTCTGATGATACGAATTATGTGACGATCTATGATGGTAGTAAAACGGATTACAGTATAGATTACCGCTGATACCGTCACGTCCGGTGTCAAGATATATAGGGGCCCCAACGAACTTGGATAAGACGGTAATCATTCTCGCCAAGCAGGGTGACATTCACACCACTACGGTAGCCACCGAAGTAAGTGCCAGTTTTAACGGGCACCCGATAATACTCGATACAGCGGGGTACCCGGACGATTGGTGCCTCACCTTGTTGCCGAATCAAGACGATGAAGCGAATTGGATTCTTCACGCTAAGGATTTCGCCATCAAATCCAACAAGCTGGCGGGTGTTTGGTGGCGACGGCCAAATTCCCATCGGATATCGAAGGAAGTGAAGGACAGAAAAGTCAGAGGTTTTTGTATGGATGAGGCGAGAGCAGCCTTTCTCGGCTGGATTCACTGTCTGGGAAATCGGGTGGTAAATCCCGTCGCTGCAGAGTCTGCCGCCAATCGGAAGCCTTTCCAGCTACTCAAGGCGAAAGAAGTGGGACTGAGAATCCCCCAGACGGTGATAACGAACGACCCTGAGGAAGCGCGGCGCTTCTTGGATGGTCAGGGCGAAAGAGCGATCTTCAAGACGTTGACAGGAGTGCAGTGGCAATTTGCGGAGACGCGCCAATACAAGGGGGAATACAGCGGAACTCTCGCTAAAGTCCGCTACGCGCCGGTTATTTTCCAGGAGATGGTAAAGGCGGAACTTGATATACGTGTTACAATCGTCGATTGGACGGCTTTTACGGTTTCGATCAAGCCCGATCATCCTTTTGCTCAGCTTGATTGGCGTCTGGATGCGGCGGCTGCAATTGAACCGCATCAGTTACCGAAGGAAATCGAGGATAAGTTGCTTAACTTCTTGCGTGAACTGGGGCTCCGTTTTGGTGCGATTGATCTTAGACTTACGCCTGAGGGGGAGTATGTGTTTCTGGAGGTCAACCCTTCCGGCCAATTCCTTTTTTGTGAAATACATGCTGGACAGCCTATCAGTCGAGCACTGGCGGCCAGTTTATTACGCGGGCCGTCGACTAGTAGGTTGTAGTAAGAAGGGATTCCTCAGCCTTTGCATAGGCTTCGCCCTCAGCGAGGATGATGAAAGGAGGGTAGGGCTTTCCAAATCTATCAATGTAAGAATACTTTCAGCCCAGATAAAGGATACATCATCAACCGCTTATGGCTTTACAACTGGAATTTCAGACAAAAAAGGCTCGTTTAAAATTGGTGTCCTTATGGCAGACCTTAAAGCGACCTTAGGGCTGGTGATAGAGAAAAGGTTTCAAAAGGCAGTGTGTGCCCTCGCAGATGGACTGTCTAAACTAAACTTGGCGCACCTATTCCATTAGGAACAGCGGTAAATAAAGTGGAGCTGCGATTAATCCAGGTATAGATCTGGAAGCAATTAATAAAACGAGTCTTCCTGTCATGCCACCATTTATTGAAGACATCACTCAAAAAAAGGCAAGATCTTATCTTCGGCTCGGGGAATGGGTGGAGGCAACAAGGCTCGTGGCACTTACCGGAGAGCAAGGCAAGCTGGAGATGGCAGCAGGCTTTATCAAGGGAGATGGGAATTCAATTATCAGAAAGGCGATGGAGGCACGTTGGATTGGGATACAATGGTTTCAGAAAGAATGGACACTTCCTACTCCCTGGATTAATGATTTGTTGGATCGGATCAAAGGAACTTTACAGAAGAACTCCTCGATAAAATTTGCAAATAGAAATACGCGAAAGCTATAAAAAAGATTATTGGAATGTTGGCTATGGTGTTGGTTTTAACAACCCCACCTGTCTTTGCAGCAGACCTGCTCAAGGATATCCATTTTGACGTTGGTAAGTACGACATTCGCCCTGAGGATGCAGAGATTTTGAAGGGAATTGCAACCTTTTTGATGAAGTACCCAAACGTAAAGGTACAGATCGAAGGTCATTGCGATGAAAGAGGGATCGCAGAATATAACCTCGCTCTCGGAGAGAGGAGGGCGAACAGTGCCAAGAACCATCTTGTCTCTCTCGGCATTTCTGCGGATCGCATCTTCACAATTAGCGGAGTAAAAGAAGATAAGCCTTTAGATCCAGGCCACAATGAGGAGACATGGGCTAAAAATCGTAGGGTCCATTTCGTCATCTTATCTGAATAAGAGGAGGTAAATGGAGGGCCTGAAGGAGGGAGTGTGTCGAGATTGCCACTGCGGAAGGACCATATTTGCCTGTCGGGAGACGCTTTCTCGTCGAGATGACTTGGACGGACCAAAAGGGTAATTCCGTATTGTAAAAACCCCAAGGGAACGTATAGAGCGAACGCACTGAGGTGGGCAACGGTTAACAGACCATAGAAAATCTAACTGAATAATGAACCTCTTAGCCCCAGGGCCAAGTTTATGGTCCACAAGGGAAAGGAAAAAACTTGGTAAATATCATCCCTAATCTTTATCCGTGTCATCTATTTTTGATTGTCCCCAAATGTCTACTTTTAATTTTCACGGAACAGAACAAAATTTTTGACCAAACATTGTTCTTGACAAACGATTTTTCTGGTGGTATTTGCATGTTGTTGTATTTCCCATCAACCCATAATTGAGCTAGCAGCCAAACCTCGAACCTTCGGGGGGGTGGAAATGAAAAGGTTAGTTCTGAAGGTGTGCATACAAAGGCTCTAAAAGATTTCTATCCTCTTTTGGAGCCTTTTTTAATTTTGTCTTTCATAAACTAAAAGTTTTTCACCTGAGAAGAAATCACAAGGAACTCTCTCGATCATGCCGCAATTGCATAATCAAGATACCGACCTGAAACTTACTAAAAACCTAATCATTCTTGAAAAAGGTAAAGATAAATTGCTGCTCGTAAACTCCATTGACCCTCAACCGTTATATATCAAGAGAGGCAGAGATTATATAAAAAGATTTCTTGAATCTGTCAGAAAGCTTGGCACTGCAGAGAAGGTGAAAAAGGCATACCCACAAGATACAGAACTGCTCAAGATGCTGATGGATCACCGGATTGTTATTACTTCGGCCGATCAGAAAAACGGTTCTGATAAGAGCGCTATGGCTTATGATAAGAAAGAAAGGGACGACAAAAGTGCCATGTCGCTTTATCTGCTCCTTTCTCAATCATGCAATCTCGCCTGCATCTATTGCCTAAACGGGATAAAGACTTACAAAAAGGATAAAAACTTAATGATGAGAGAGGAGGTAGCTTATAGGAGCATAGAGAGGTGCTTGGATAGCATAAATCCAAATGGAAAGCTGGAAGTAGTGTTCTTTGGGGGGGAGCCTCTTTTGAATTGGCCGTTAGCAAAAAAAATAATGACGCATTGCGAAGAAAATCTAGGAGAGAGATACAAAGACAAAGAAATTTATTACCATATAACAAGCAATCTGACAATTTTACCGCCTGATCTGATAGAATGGGCTAAGAAATATAAGATAACCTTCCTTTGTGATATTGACGGCCCGAAAGATATCCACAATGAGTGCAGACCTTATAAAAACGGTAGGGCCTCGCATGCACGCATCGTAAAAAATATCAAACGTCTCACCAATTCAGGATTAAGGGTTGCTTTGCGTTCAACTATTACTGCAAAAAATCAGGACTGTATGTTAGAGATAGCAAAACATCACAAAGCAATAGGGGGTATAGGAAGCGCCTTCGTTCCGGTAAACCCAGTGAATTCTGACGAAGATATTTTGCCGGAAACCATGATCCCGTCAATAAATAAGTTAATCAGAGGACTGGCCAAAGTTTACAAAAGCAAGATATGGGATACAAGAGATTTATTCCCATTCAACGTTTATGCATCACATGTGCATGCCGGCGGTAAGGCAGTCAGGGGATGCGGCGCTCCTTATGGAAACACGCCGGTTATTGATGTTAATGGAGATGTATACCCATGTATTTATCTGGTTGGAATAAAGAGGTTCTACATTGGGAATATCCTGAACAAAAGTTATCCTGATAACAACATCCTTGATTGGATGATGGACTTCCTGCATGTAGATAATATGGTAGAGTGCAGGGAATGTGAATGGCGTTATATCTGCGGCGGAGGCTGTCCTGTTGGAAAGTTAACCGTTTTTGAAAATTCCATGGCAAGCCCCAAAACGGTTAAGTATTGTAATAGCATCCGTTGTGATTATACGAAGAAGATTATAGAGTTGCTGCTTTGGGATTTGGCAAAGGAAGCCGCTTCATCCATTAAAGAAGGCGTCTCTAATAAGGTGACTGTAGCAATCAATAACACAATAAATTGTTAGATGGAGGGGAAAAATGAAAAGGAGAGAGAAAAAGAAAAAGAGCAAGAAATATGGGAATAATTCGCAAGAGGGTATGTCGCGGCGAAAATTCTTGCACCAATCCGGAAGAGCTTTGCTTTTAACGACATCCTATATGGTTATCTCGGTTTTCGCCGACAAATCAAATGTAAGTGCCGGCATGTGTGATGTTGGCTGCACCACTGCATGTGTGCAGAGTTGTACCAGCAGCACGGTGGTTAACCCTGACCCTTGCAGCTCCTGTACTAGTTGCACTAGTGGCTGTACGGCAGGCTGCACAAAATGGTGTACCGAAAGCTGTACTGGCGGCTGCACTGGGGGGTGTACCAAATGGTGTACCAGTGGTTGTTGCATTAGCTGTATAAAAAGCACCAATTAGATAATAAAGACTCTTACTGATGAAAGTCGACAGTCTGCTGCCAGGCCCAAAAGCATTGCTTTACAAGAGGGAGCACTAGAGTCGTTATTAATGCTTACTCATGGAGCCCCATAGGAGGGTGTAGAGTAAGGATGCTCTCTGCGTTTTCGGCGCCTGCCCAGTGGTTTCTGCGGTTTCAAAGATTCGAAAATATCCTTAATACCTAGTTGTCGAAATGAAATATCTCTTTTTAGAATGTGGGTGGAAATGGCCGAACGGAATATACCATGAGCGGAAAGAAAATCACCCTATAGCTAACCAGGCGGAAATAAACACAATCAAAGAGATTTTGGTAATCTTCTTTTGCGGAATCGGCGATATGGTCGTCTTCATCCCGGCATTAGAAGCGTTAAGTAGTTTCTTCCGTAAAAGTCGCATCTCAATCATGACAAGCCCACCTGCGAACCGGCTGCTGGATAATCATCCATGCGTTGAAGGTACATTCTCATTAGACGCAGTAGATCAAAGCGACTTCTTTCGAAGGTTTGACTTAATAATAAATCTAAGTGGACATAAGGATGAAATCAACAGGATCCTGCGGGCTACAAATGTAAAACATCTTATTATCAAGGACCAGCTATTTGATAAAAAATATCCACTGCATGCCAGCAAATATCATTTAGAGCTCATCAAGGAAATTACGACTTCATTTTATAAACCGTTGGTTTACGTTACTGATGAGGAACGCCAGGCCGCACAAAATTATCTGATAAATGAAAAATTGAATCCCGATATGGATCTTATAATTGCCATTCATCCTGGCAGCAGCAATCCAAGTAAGGTTTGGGATTGGAGACGATTTCTCAAAGTCTGCAATCTTTTAATAAGAAACTATTGCGCCAAAATATTACTGCTTTCAGGCCCATCTGAGCAGGGAATAAGTGAAAAAATTGCTAATACTATAGTGGAGCCGCTTGTCGTTGTAAAGGAACCGCTACGTCTAATTGCTGCCCTGTTAGAGCAGTGCAGGTTGCTGATTACAAATGATTCCGGCATAATGCATCTTGCTGCTGCAGTAGGCACTCCCATAATCAGCATCTTCAAATCTTCTTTATCAAAGCCTGAGATATGGGGGCCTTTAGCAGATAACCATGTTGCGATCTGCAAAGAAACATTTGATGCGATTAGTGTCGCGGATGTGATGCGGGGGGTGAAATTACTGCTCAGCCGAATACACAAATTGGGGGGCAGGACGCGGAAACAGTTGCATAAAGAGTAGCTGGCTATCCCAATGATGACGGCAGTGAACCTGTTCCAATGTCGGGGTCAGGAAGTCCTTCCATCGGTTCTCACGCTTCTTAAGGACAGACACTGGGCAGCGCGCATGAGGGCTGTCGAGATTCTTGAACTGATTAGAGCTGAAAGTGTCCGGAAAGCGCTAGAGACTCAACTGACAATTGAGCAAGATTACGAGATCCGCAGCGCTATCGAGACGTTTCTCAAGCTCCAGTAAGCCTAATCATGGCATGCAGCCGACGCGCTATCGTGCGCGGCTGATGCTCAGGCGTTAGGCACACCGGAATTACGTTGCACACATTTCCAAAATAGCGAGAACGGTAGTTTTTTCACTAACCCGAATGAATGTGATTAAAGGAGAATATGCTGTGGCTGAAATAATAGTCGGATTTAAACCCCAGAGAGAATCGCATGGATATGAGAGAGATAGGAGTGAGGTTCTAATGGAAAGGCTAAGGGATCTGGGATGGACCGATGTTGTAGGTCCGAGGGGCGAATCCGGAATGGGCCTTTACATAAATACGGGATCACTAAATACTATCAGCGAGGTCATTGCCTATTACAAAAACCTTACTGCCGTTTCTGGAGAGCACCTTCTATTACCAGGCGATAGGTTGAGTATCCGCGTGATTGGACCGCGCGGGGGCAAGGCGCACTACGTGGTTCAACGAGAGAAGCATGCCATGACCGCGAAAGAGTTGCCACCACATGTGAAGCAGACAATGGTCAAGCAGGGGGCCGTGATTATTTTCGGGCCCACATACCTGAATGCTACTCTAGGAATGCAACAGTACTGTAAGGGGCAATTGGTATTGAGTTGCGAGCGCATTGATGATCTTAATATCCCTTGCACACTTATGCGTTATTGTACGATGGTTTTCAGTCATTATCTGCCGGATTGTAAAGGAAAGGGCGTTACGCAAAATGACCTTGAGGCGTGGAAGAGTGAACTTCTCGAAGACATTGTCTTCCGAGCTGCCACGCCACTGGACAACGTACCGGCGGAGTTTATCTTTCAAGAACCTACAGAAAAGCGTATTGTGGGGGACGCTACTACAAACGAAATCCTTCTGATTGTCAGTTGGGGACCCGTGGAATCGAGCCATTGTGTTGAAGTGGCGCGGTCACTTGAACGTTCCTACGAGAAGCACGGTGGTTATTACATGGCTGGTAGGAACATTGAGGAGTAGCGGCATATTGGTGGCTGTCTGGAGGGAGCCGAAGAAGAAGGCAAAGACCCCTGGAGTGGGACTTTTGCATAACCCTCGTCTTCAGCCGACATGTCTTTATCGCGGGAGGAATCTGTATAACTCCTTATTCTCGTATCCATGAGATTTGTTAACGCGCTTGCCAATAGTTCTTGACTGCTCACGGGCAGCATAGTCGAAAGTATTGTACTGTAAACGCCAACTAGTTCACGAACGTAACGTTCAAGTTCTGGAGGAAGTTCAGGCCGTTGTGATGGACCCTCATGTATCTTGTCCAACTTCCCAGTTATAGTTAACCTCACGGCAAAAAGTGGCGAAGGCGATCACAAGGAGGGAGAGATGAAAATCAGGAGACTGCTCTTTGGTATGCTGCTTCTGGTGCTTCCAGCCTCCATTTGGGCCGGTCCACCCGGGGCGGACTGGTTTTTGTACTGGTTCAGCAGCGACGGATCCGAGGCCTATGTGACGGAAAAGGGTTATAGCGTCCGTGAGAACTTGGCGATTGTCTTGACGTATCTTAACAATACCCAAACCGGGGGCTACGAATTCCTGACCGAGGCTTTCGATTGCATCACGCAGCAGTACGACCTTTTAGAGTACGCAGAATACGACAGGAACGACAAACTCGTCAAGAACTATAAAACTTTGATTCCATACGCGCACTTCCAATCCGTTGCCAATTTCGATCGACCAAATGTAATCTGTAACCTGGTCTGTAACAAGTTCAGACCCTTTTCAAAAAAGGAGATACGCCAGATTTTCGAGGGCTTCGACAAAGAAACGCGAAAAAAGCGCGGGGGCCAGTAGCCTCAATCAGAATCCGTCGATGGCTGGTGTGGTGCGGACAAGGGAAGACTGAGGAGGTGGATATGAATTTTTTGGCAAGAACAGGAATTGCGTTTGCCATTATTGTATTGCCGTTCATTGCAGGAGCCGATGATCGGTGCGCTGAATATCAGGTTGCAGCTCAGGACAACGAATTGACACGCGTGCAGGAATTCCTCGACCAGGGAATAGCCGTGGACTGTAAAGACCCACTTACGAACGAAACTGCGCCCATGCGTGCTGCCATAAACGGAAGCGTTGAAACAGTGAAGCTGCTTCTCAACCGTGGGGCCAAGGTCAATGAGCGCACCAATTCTGGAACGGCGCTCACCCAAGTTATGAGGGCGGAGAAGGCGCTCACCCAGGCAGGCAAAAACTTTGCGCCACTTCTCGAACGACAACGAACGGTGATCCAGATCCTGAAGGACGCGGGCGGAGTGGAATAGACGGATCTTGGGAACCACCGCATTGTGTGGGTGGAAGACATGACCGAAGCCTGCTGGGCGGCCCTGGGCAGCTCCATCGGAGCTCACAGATGCCCATGATGTTATAGTTATCGATCCTAGCTCTGGAGATTAGATATTTATCGTTTCGGAAGCGGTTATGGACCTATTATTCAAAGAGGTATGTAAATAACAAAGAAGAAGGGTAAATGAGAGAAAATGAAAAAACTTGGGCTATTAATTCTAATTTCGACTTGGCTTGTTTATTTAATAATGTGTTTTTCAAGAGTCTCCCAGGCTCAACCATCCCCTGAATGGGTGCAGATTAAACGACTTGCTCTAGGCGGACAGAAAACGGAACAAGTACAATGGGTTCGATCATGGTCTAAAGGCAGTGGTTTATGGATTTGTTGTTATGATGAACATCATGCCACTATCCAGTGGAAAGAGATATGGTATGAGGGTGGAACCAAAATTGCGGTCACGTGTACCTATTGGGAAACGGGTCAGAATGCTGGCAAATTCAAAACCAGTACCAGACAAAATGACGTAGAGATTCTAGACTACTATATATCAAACGAGGAAGGTATAAAATTGGGGAAACAATTTATTAACGATATTCGATCGTTTATTCGTTAAAAAAAAGGGGTGAGCTCAAAATAAAAAAGATTATTGGAATGTTGGCTATGGTGTTGGTGTTAACAACCCCACCTGTCTTTGCAGCAGACCTGCTCAAGGATATCCATTTTGACGTTGGTAAGTACGACATTCGCCCTGAGGATACAGAGATTCTGAAGGAAGTTGTAACCTTTTTGACGAAACATCCAAATGTAAAGATCCAGATCGAAGGGCATTGCGATGAAAGAGGGACCTTGGAATATAACCTCGCTCTCGGAGAGAGGAGGGCCAACAGTGCCAAAAACTATCTCATCTCTCTCGGCATTTCTGAAGATCGCATCTTCACAGTTAGCTATCTAAGAAAAGATGTGCCTTTAGACCCAGGCCATAATGAGGAGGCATGGGCCAAAAATCGAAGGGTCCATTTCATCATCTTACCTGAGTGAGAATGCGCATAAGCCGGAGGTCTTCAAGGATGGGACACTGTTGAGTGGTTTACGAGGAAAATTGAGATGGGAGATAAACCATGAGAAAGAAAGTTTTCTTAATTCTTCCCATTTTGTTCATAATAAATAGTTATGGTTTAGCAAACGAAATCAAATTTACAGTTGTTACGAAGGAACCAATAGGGTTTAAAGAGAAAAATGAGTTTTACCAACTCGGTACCCCAATTAATGTTTTTTTACGAAAATTTGGTCCAGCCGAAAAAGTAACAGAGGATAAATATGAAGGAGAGAGGATTCGCCTTTTTACGAGAGATGAATATAATCAGCATTATTTAGCAAACACAAGAACTCATTATTATGTGAATGATGGCCTGATGGTTACGGAAGATGGTTCAGGAATTATTAAGGCGATAATATTTTATTTGGTTCCAGATGGCGATCTTAAAGCTGCTCGTGTTAAAACAGATACAGGTATTTCTGTGGGTTATTCCGTAAGGCAAATTATGGAACTTTATGGAGAGCCATTTAAGAAAAAGGAATTTAAAGGGACAATTCTCGGACATACTTTTGAACAGGTCGAACTATATTACAAATATGGACAAAATGTTATTGGGTATAATTTTGACCATGGGATACTAAAATCTATATCATTAAATGCTGGGTATCTTAAATACCTTGAGGAGTTGCCATAGAATCAACTAGTCAATGCAGACCAATGTGTTGCTCTGCACTTGTACCCTGTTTGTTCGACGATGATCTGACGGAAGTATTCATTGTGGTAACCATGCGATTGCGATGGCCTGTCCTCATACGAAAAGCTGGTCGCATTCTTGAATTTTCATTGACAAAAAGAAGTTGAATGGGTAGGATTCTTACAAATTACGAATTGCAGTGTAATAATTGTTAGCCGTTATATCCATTATGGGCTGGTACGCATTCGACAGGGGAAAGAGCATCGGTCAGCAGGGCTCTGAGGACGGCATCATCGTTCGAGACGAGGAGCACAGTGACGGGGCACGCATCACGTTGGAGCGCGATGGACAAGCAGCACCTTTTGCCATTACATGCGGCATTTACGGTTGGATGGTTCACACCCGGTTCTTTGATACGGAGTTCGAAGCACAAGCTGAATTCGAGAGCATGAGAGCGGAGTTGGCCAGGATTCTAGCCACGCTTCCTCTGGCTGCAGACCCGGACATTGACGCTAAGGAACGAGTTGCGTCACAGCTGATATCAGAGTTTGCGGAGAGATTTCCATGATGGCTAACAAATCGATGCAGGCGATAGCCGCTATGCTGGGTAGTTTCACCTTTGATTTCAGTCACAACGTTGTGGTTGCAAGCGCGAGCGCGCTGCCAGCGGCTGTGCCCAAGCTCTGTCCTTATATTCGATTTTGATCGTAAATCCTCTGGTCATGGAGAGAGCTTATCCTAATTTTTTTTCGGAGATGAAAGAAATAACCGAAGGGGATCTGGCGGAACTCCCTTCTACGAAGGCTCAGTATCTGCTATCTATCTTCTGTTTTCAGGCAGGTAAAAATGTTTCGATATGATTTTCATCTTTTGTATTGAGCTACTTGATTTCTACCAGTAATCGTCGACTCTCAGAGTCATCCCAGACTGTAGACTTGTAGGTGTAATCGTCAACCAAAAGATAATCCAGTCTCCTCTCTTTACCGGATCACACCAACCCAACGAAACCGGCACAGGGGACTCGGAAAATACTATTCCAGTCGAATGTAATTTAAGAAAAAAATGTAGAGAGCTGGAGATGGGAAATAACTGTGCTGGTTGAATGATGAACTTCTACTCGAAAGGTTGGGGTAGGATATGAGATGATGTTCCCTCCCATTCAACGGTTTTGCCGTGGTGCTCGCGGTTAGTAGTTGTAAGGACCTAAACGAACGAATAGAGAAATTAGAAGTGGACATTTGAGATGAAGTATTTTCTTAGGTAAGGCAATACTGAGGGAATGGAGAGCTGAGGGGGGTGTGGTAAGTAATGGAAATATTAGACTACTAGTTCCAAAAGTAGGTCATTTATTATGAGAGTTTGTGAAAAGATAAAGGATGAGCCTGAACCTCAAGAATCATGTCCCTGCTACTCTATCTTCTATTTCCTCTTTTAAAACTCTTTTCCCTTGACCCACTTGACCCTTCTTTCGGGGACCGCCCCGCTGCGGATCTCCCGATAGGAGTGTTTACCGTCCATCGACCACTACAAAAAGTAACAAAGTTCAAGCTCGCCTTGTTACCCGTCCATAGATTGTTGTGTTAATGGATCATGGCGCTGCTCACCAGGACCTATGAACTTCAGGAAAATTTTCTGTCATTCTGGGACAGATATAAACACCTGATTGTCTCGTGGTCAAAACCTCTATAGTCATCGAGTTCTCCGCACAAGTAATCGATTTCAACCGTGACTCAAACTCTTGATAGTGATTATAGGGTATCTAAAAGTTATCAGTGCCGTCCAGTTTTTGCCTTAACCCACTGGTCGTCCAAGGTCTCGTTTCATTCCTTTCTGAGGTGAACGTGTCGCCTCGGGAGTGTGTGGTGGTTATATGTATATTTATTCTGGGTAAAAACCAAGATTGAATTTTTCCCATTTTATAGAGTCACTTTGTGTCATTGGAATTTTCCTCTTCTCCGAGGATTCTGGCTAATCCTTACCAAATGTCAAATCCTCCTGAGTGTCGGCAAAACTCAATAAATTTCCTTAGGATGTCTTCGCTGAAGTGGGTATCCATGTTGACAATCGAGAGCTCAGTTCTAAATCGCTCAACAACCCCTTGGTCCATCAACTCCTCAAGTCTATCTGCGATCGCCACTGCCGTCTCAGCGCTGATGATCT
>Ga0209777_10001728_pt1 | contig 30621 bp, 25 predicted proteins | sample FrelakmetHBP12HB_FD_187147 | JGI IMG/M metagenome (GOLD analysis project Ga0209777, IMG submission 187147) | Freshwater lake sediment microbial communities from the University of Notre Dame, USA, for methane emissions studies -HBP12 HB (SPAdes)... | ecosystem: Environmental > Aquatic >... | reverse complement strand
CGATCTCGCGCTGTGGACGGAGAATTGGCCCGGTTGGTACGACACCTTTGGCGTAGCGCATCACAAACGCGAGCCGCAGGAGATAGCCTACAACGTCGCGCGTTTCTTCGCGGCGGGCGGCACGGGCGTGAACTACTATATGTGGCACGGTGGGACGAACTACGGCCGCGAAGGGATGTATCTCCAAACCACCAGCTACGATTTCGACGCGCCGCTGGACGAATACGGCCTGCCCACCACCAAGTCGGAACACCTCGGCAAACTGCACCGCGTCCTGCAAGAGAATGCCAGGCATCTCCTGAATGCGACAGCCCAGGTGGAGGTTGTTGTCCCGCCCGGCGAAAAGGAAGCGCTCCCGCGCCTGGCGACATATCGTTACGCCCTGGGGCCGAGCGCGCTGCTTTTCCTCGTCAATTCCACGGAGGAGGTCAGAGCCGTGGCGGTGAATGGGGCGCCCGTCACGCTTCCGCCAAAGTCCGCGGCCATCGCCAGGGAAGACAGCGGACGGACGCAAGTCCTCTTTGAAAGCACGTTTGACGCCAAGACGATCAGGATTCAGCGCACCTGGAAGCCCACGCGCATCAAACCCGCGTTCAGGGGCCTCGTCGAACCACTGCCGGACAGCTTGCCGGGCCTCGAACGGAATTCCTTCGAACTTGCGTCGCCCGTTTCGATGTTGCCCTACACCCAGGACCGCACCGATTATGGCTGGTATCAAGCGGCGCTCACGAGCACCAAAGCGGCGGAAGTGACGTTGACGCTGCCGATGGTCCGCGACTTCTCGATTTTGTTCGTTAACGGCGCTTTCGTTGGCACGCAGCCTGAGCGGCTCGAAGAAGACCGCCCGAAGCACTGGAAGCACGAGTACAAAGTGAAGCTCAAGAAAGGTAAAAACCGTATCACGGTCCTGGTCGCTGCCTTCGGCCTCATCAAAGGCGACTGGATGATTGACGCGCCGATGAGCAAGGAGAAGAAAGGTTTGATCGGCAATGTGCTCGTTGATGGCAAGGCGCAAAAGCTGAAGTGGACACTCGCCGTGGGACTGTATGGCGAAAGGCATAAGGTGTTCGACCCGCTCATCGGCGGCCAGCACCAGTGGCGGGCCTTGAAGTCAGGCAGCAGTTCGCCCCTGCGCTGGTTCCGCGCTGAGTTTGGCGCGCTGAAGCAGGAAGCGGCTGGCTACGCCTTGGATGTGGGCAAGCTTCACAAAGGCCTGCTCTGGCTCAATGGGCAGTGCGCCGGCCGCTATTGGCAAGTGCCGGCCGCTGAGCCGGCTCCAGGCTGGCAGCACGGTTTCATCACGCTCACAGGCGCCGGCCAACCGGCGCAGCGTTATTACCACCTGCCCAAGGAATGGCTGCAAGAGCACAACGTGCTGGTGATTTTCGAGGAGACCAGCGCGGCGCCGGAGGGGGTGAGGATTGTGGAACGGGTGTGATGCGGCTCACACTGCTGAGGCGCGAAAGACGCAGAGAAGGAAATGGAAACGGCAGGCAGGTTGCGTTGCGGTTCTGGCTCTGGCCTGCCGACTTTCTTAAGGCGTCACTACGTGTTTCCCGCTCCGCATCGCTTCGATAAGAGCTTGCAGCGACTTCTCCAGCCGCTGGAACGCACGCAGATTGCGTTGCCGGACCTGGGCGAGGTCCACCAGCCGCGTGAGCACGGCTTGGTGGATAGTCGGCTTGTAGGCAATTCCAGCGTGCTGACTCAGCCACTTCTTGGCGTCACGCGGCGTGACTTCGAGGTCCCCGCTTGGAGGCTCCACATCCGCGGCAATCCTGCCAAGACTGTTGGGGAGCTCCACACCCGCGAGCGCACCCCTGCAATGAGCCAAGACTCAAGCTCCTGGCGTGCGAACACACTGGCTACCGAAAAGGTTGCGCCAGCACCCACGGTTCGCGCCCTCTCGGAAAGCGCCAGTGCACATAGGCCTGGGCAAAAGGGCTTGCCCTTGGCAACCAGATCCATATCTCCGTCAGCAAGAAGAAGCACTGCGCCCAAGTTTGGCCGCTTCAACGCAACACCAAGCCAGCGTTCCCAGTTGCGGTCTGTAATGGCCTTTGGGGTGACGAGTTTCTTTGCCCCTCCGGTTGGTATTACATTGCCGTCAATAAAGAGAACGTCCGCAGATTGGTGTTCTGCAAGCATGCGTGCGACAAGCGCGGGTACGGCAGTTTCATCGCCATCCCCTTCCACAAGTATTACCAGGCGTTTGGGGTTCATCTCTTACCCGGCAGCGACTGTTGCGGCGACTCGAGCCCGATCCACAGTCAACAGTTCGCCTGGCAGCAGCAGGTTCTCCTTCAGTGCAGCCATTTGCTCAGGCGAGACTGGCCCAATCCGCGTGGCGTAGCCCTGAAGCGCCACGACACGAATCGCGGTCGGGGCGAAGAGGTCAAGCAACTGCGGGCTGTGCGTTGTCATTACTACCTGTGCTCGGCCCGAGTCCACACAGCCCTTGATCTGGTCGGCCAGGGCGTTCAACGCGCCTGGGTGAATTCCTCTTTCCGGCTCCTCGAAGACCAGGGTCTGCTTCGGCGGGTACTGATAGAGCGCAACCAGGTTGATGAGAAAGCGGCGCAAGCCCTCGGATTCCTGGTTTAGACCAAGGGTTAGCACCTTGCCTTTAACGGTGTGGCCAACCCAGATACTGGATTTATCTGATGGGAGTGGCTCCACACTGGTAATGGTGTGGTTCAGACATCTCAGTGCCGCAGTGATTTCCTTCCAGTTATGGATTGCCTCCAGGTTATTGACGATAGCAGCAAAGGCTTCACGGTAGTTCTCGCCCGAGTCCCTCAACTCAGTCGTCTGCGACTCGCTGCTGGGACCGGCCTTCAAGACGTTGCTGGGGAAGTCGTAACAGCCGATGGCGCGAGTCAGATAAAGGTAAGCGACGGTGATTTCCAGTACACCTGAAAGCTTTCCCAAGATGGGTTTGTCCAGCGCGCCGACGCTGACCACTGGGGGCTGAACCAACAACTTACGATCTTTGGTGTGGAACAGAACTTTGCCTTCAAACGCAAGCCTCTCTTCGACCACAACACTACCTGCCTTGCCGCCGAACTCCCCAAGGAGAGAAGGTATTCGTAGCTGCCTTTGGCGTTCTTGACATCGAAGTTGACCTCAAAGGTCATCATTCTTGCACCCTCCGCGAACCGATGAACCATTCGCCCCCACTCGTTGACATCACTGAAGATACTTCCATGCGTGGCAAGATAGTCCCGCAGGAACCGCAGAGCATCCACAAAGTTGCTCTTCCCCGTCCCGCTCTGTCCGATCAGGACTGTCAGCGGATCCAATTCTACCGTGACATCAGCCAGGCTCTTGAAGTTCTGGATACGGATTCGCTTCAACATGGTGGCACTCTCCACTTTTCTGCCGAGTATAATGTTGGGCGACAACTACGCCACTTCATTCATGCCGCGCTGACCTTGTCATTCGTGCCGGCCAATGCCTGGCAGCACCAGCCTATACTCATCCTTCTGCAACCCGATCTGCTCGACTGGTATCTTCTTGAAGCCGAGTTTGAGCACAGGCGAATCATCTTTGAGCTGAAAATTTCCCGTGGCCGCGTCAACAAAAAGCGGGTCGCCTGTAGTGAGATTGTCTTTGATGGTGATTTTCTGATCGTTCAGTTTGTCTTGCAGCTCGATCCACTTCTTGCAGTTGAAGCAGACGTTGCGGACGACGGCCGTGCCTTTGGGGAAGTACGGTTCTTCGTCAAGCATCGTGGCCAGACTGGGATACTTGGTGCTGTATGGCGGCTGGTTCCACTTCACGTCCTCAAGCTTCTTCTTCATGCCCCATTCGCCGCCGTCCAGCTTGGCGAACTTGGCCGCCCAGCCGATGGCGCGGGCGTCAACGTGGATGCCAATGGCGCAGTCCACCAGGACATTGTTCTCGATGATATTGTCGCGCCCGCCGCCGGACATGAGCGCGCGCTTGACTTTGCAGCAAAGGTTGCCGAAAACGATCGTGCCGCTGGCGCAATCGTCCAGGTAAACGGCCATCACGTCGGTGAAGTCCTTCCCTCCCTTCACGCCCTCGAGATCATGAAAGTAGTTGTAACGGATGATGTTCCCGCGCATCGTCCAATCGCGGCCCATGTAGAACGCGCCCGCGTCGCCGGTCTCGGTGCAGACGTGGTGGATTTCGTTGAACTCGATGAGGTGTTCGTTGCCGCCCAGCAGAATGGCGTTGTGCGGGGCATCATGGATCAGGTTATGGGCCACGCGGCAGCCCACCCCGTTTACCTGCACTCCGGGCCTGTAGGTCTTGTCCCAGCGGCTGTAGTGGTGAATGTGGTTGTTGACGGCGAAGTTGCCGCAGGACGTGAGCGCATGGCGGTCGCCGCCGCTAAGGTCAACCCCGCCGTCCCCCGTCCCATGGATGTCGCAACTGGTGACGCCGTTGTCCTGACCACGTCTGATTCTCACCGCCGTGTTGCCGATATTCCGCAACGTGCAACCAGCAACCAGGTTGTTCGAGCCCCCGGCGAGGATGGCTGCATCCCCGCGCACGCATTCCAGTGTCAGGCCGCGAAGCGTAATGAAGGACGCACCCTCCAAGGAAACCAGCGGCTTGTCCAGGACGGACACCAGCGCACTGCCTTGCGTAAGCGGCGCCGGGGGCCAGAAGTAAAGGATGCCGGTCTTGCGTTCGAGATACCATTCGCCGGGTTCGTCCAGTTCCTCAAGGATGTTCAGAGCCCGGAAACGTTTGCCCGGAGTGTAGCCGTAGACGCCGTGCGGCGCTTTCGTCGTGATCTCCTTCTTGTCGGCGTCCAAGCCAGCAACTCTCACGTACGAGTCGGCCCAGTCCCAAGTCCAGTAACCGTGCAGCCAGACATCGTCGGCCCGCGTCCAGCGGCTGGGGCGGTCGCCTTCATACGCAAACTTGCCGCCATTCTGGCCGGCTGGCGTGGCCACAATCTTCATCCAACCCTCGTTTGGGTAACGCGCCAGGGGCATGGGCTTATTCTGGAAAAAGAGTTCCAATCCCGCCGGTCTGACGGGGCCGAAAGCGGCAAGGCCTTGAGCCTTGAGATCAGCCTGCAGCACCTTGCCGCGCGCCGCATCATCGAGGCGCTTGAGCACTTCCGCATCCGTGACGGGTTTGAAGGCCTCAGGCGGAATCTCCTGCCCGCCAATCAGCCGCACGGCCTCCTGTTCCGCGCCGCGATATACGATCGGCGCGTCCTTTGTGCCCGAGTCTTCTGCCGTCAACTTGAAGGTCGCGGCAATCGAATAGACGCCTCCCGCAATCCACACTGTGACACCGCCCGCGGTCTTCCCGGCGGCCTTCAAGGCGCGGACTTCAGCGCGGGCGCGTTCAAGCGAGGCAAAAGGCTGCTCTCTCGCTCCTGAGTTCTTGTCGTCGCCGTTTCGCGCCACGAATAACTCGGCGCCTGCAAGGGACGACTGCGGGGCCCAGAAGAACACCACAGACCAGGCCACACACGACAGCAGCCGCATTCTGCCCTCCGATAGTCTACTGAAGTCCAACGCTGGCCAGGCTCGTATGTTTCGCCCCTTCAGGCAGCAGTTGACTCTGCATCAGATGCACCTCGGTGGCAGCCCAATCACCCAGCGTGCCCAGCTTCGCACTCTGGATCTGTCCGCCGAGGCGTTGGAGCTCACGGAACGGAACGTTCCTCACCCGCCCGATGGTAAGATGTGGGTGGAACTCGCGCTTCTCGCCGTGCTCTGAAAGACCCGCGGTTTCCTTCTCGATCGCGGCTTGCAGCGCCGCCAGGGCGTCCACGTCCCCGCCCACCCCAACCCACACGACGCTGGGGCGCTGCGGCGTGGGGAAGCAGCCCAGGCCTTCCAGCGTCAAGTGCAAAGGCCCTTCAGACACGCCCTGGCACGCCCGCCTGATGGCGGCCTCAAGATCGCCTACAGCGGATGCGGGGATATCACCGAGAAACTTGAGAGTCAGGTGAATCTGGTCGCGCCGCGTCCAACGCACGCCTTCCAGTTTCAGCCGGCGCTGCTCCTTCTCCAATTCGTCCAGCAGCGCCGGCGCGATGTGGATGGCGATGAAGGCGCGAAGAAATGATGAATGATGAACGATGAATGATGAATTAACTTCCTGCTGCGTTATCCTTCGCCCTTCGTTATTCATCGTTCATCGTTCCTCGTTCATCGTTTTCTTGGGTGTGGCCGGCAGCAGTGAGGTCGGCTTGGATTCGGGGCCGTGTTGGCGTGCGCGCAGGTTCAGCACTACCAGCTCATGCACGCGCTCCTCCATATCTTTGTGCCGCGTATAGAACCCCTTGTCTTTGTCGGTGGTGACAAGAACCCCAAGCTCCGGCGTTTTCGCATTCTCGCCGCGACTGTCAATGATTACCTGAACCTTCGAATACTCGATGTAAGGCGCCTCCAGGACTGTCACGCGCCCGCCCTGCTCTTCCCTGTCAGTGCGCTTCACCTGTTCAGGCTTCACAGCCGCTTCGGCGGAGATGGCATAGATCCCGGCCTCCACCAGGCGGTCATGCGAGGCGGGGTATTGCCTGCTGGTGGTACAACCGGCAAGCAGCATTGAAAAGACGGCAGCCAAGGCAATCAGACAACAAGTCCGCATGGGCATTCCTCCCGAGTTTACTTCCCCGCCAGATTAGCGCAGGATGGCGGCAGAGGCAATGTAAGGATGAAGGATGAAGGCTGAATGTGGAAAGCGTCATTCATAGTTCATCATTCATCATTCATCCTTTTCTGCTCTCCGTCCGACCGCCCTTGCCCTTGACATTCCCCGGGGAAGGCTTGAAGGTGCGAGAGTCAAGCCAGTCTCTTGAAGGAGTTGAGGGCTGAAGGTAATGCATCATTTTCGCCGGGTCCATTTCGTTGCCTTGTTCTGGAGTTGTTCACTGTTCGCCGCAGAGTTTCAGATCGGGCCCGACATATCCCTGGACAGCCTGTCCCTGGCGGCTGGCGATTCCACTTACCTGGCCGTCTGGCGCGGTTTGGAGCCGGCGCCACGGATTATGGGATCCCTGGTCAGTACCACGGGCGCGGCGTCGGCGGCTTTCCCGGTTTCCGATGCGGCCGGCGCACCGCTCGAAGGCCCTGTCCAGCGCAGCACGGTCGCTTACGACGGCTCCAACTTCCTCGTGGTCTGGGCCGACAACCGCACAGGGGGAAGCGGCATCCGCGGAGCTCTGGTCACGCCGCAGGGCGGCGTCCTTGGCGGCGCGGATTTCCCGATTGCCCCAATCAGCGGCACGGTTGCCGCCGCTCCGCAGTGCGTCTTCAGAGGGGCGGGCTTCCTTGTGGCCTGGCAGGACGCGGCACAGAATTCGCTTGGCGGCACGCAAATCTTCTATGCGCGCGTGTTGAGCCAAGGCACGGCTGGCCCTGTGAGCGCCGTGGCACCGGCCTCCGGACAGGGATCTTCTCTCTCGCTCGAATTCCTGGTGGCCGGGTCCGCCAATGAAGTCCTGCTCGTCTTCCAGGATCTTGGCGCCTCGCCTAACGAAACCCGCGCCGTACGCGTGGAGTCAGACAACTCCATCTCCGGACCGGCCGCCGGGACGCTGCTCTTCAAGCAGGATTTCAGCCCGTTTGGTTTCGGCGCGCCCATCGGAGTTGCATATTCCGGCGGGGAGTACCAGGTTCTCAGTTCCTACGGTACGCAGATTGACTCCTCGGTCTTCCGTCTGCGCGTGCTGGGGGACGGCACGGTCATCCGCCCCTCGGCTTCCTTCGCGGAAGTTGGCCAGGGCACGACCGGCCTGGCCGAGAATTCCTTCCCGCGCACGTTCTACAGCAACAGCGGCAACAACGGCGGCGGCGAATTCTTGTTTGTGCGCAATGACGAAGTCAGCGACACGGCCTATCACCTGTTCACCAAGCGCGTGGGAGCGGATGGCACGGATCGCGACCCAAACATGACGGTGGTTGATTCCGCTTCGCAAGGCGTGCTCAATGGCGCTGTGGCCGCCGGCATAGGAACGCAATATCTCGTGGCCTGGATGGACGGCCGGCGTGGCGGGGTTCAGCCCATGGCGCAGTTGAACGTGTACGGATTTCTGGTGGACGACACGGCGCCGACGGACCTCACCAAGCCCTATCTCAAGGCCGTGGCGCGGGCTAACCCCATCGTCGGCTCCGCACCCTTGCTGGTCTACTTCGGGACGGCCGGCTCATCCGGCATTCCCGACATAATCCACTGGGACTTCGGCGACGGGACCTCAGCCGATGTCGGCACCACGAACCACACGTACACCAGCCAAGGCTACTATCTCGCGGTGCTGTCCGTCATTCGCGCGGGTTTGGCCATGCGCGATTTCCAGCGCATCGCCGTGGACGAGGACCTTTTTGGCGGAGCCGGTGGACCGCCACAAGGCGTAGGAGGAATCCTCGGGCCTGTCAGCAACGGCGTGAACACGGATGTCGCCTGCAACAACCTCACCGTTACTCTGAACTTCGCTAAGAGCAGCGCTGACGGCTTGCGTTTCTCCGGCTATCTGGATCCCTCAGTGATGCCGGTCTTGGCCACCGGCAAGAGCGGTTTGCTTTCCATCGCCGGCAAGACGTATTCCTTTGCCACCAACGTCTACGGCGCCTATGCATCGGACACAGGCGTCATTCCCATTGTCCGGTTCGGCGTAAACCAGACCACCGGCTACTTCGTCCTAACGGTCAGCAGTGACGACTTGCGCGCCTCCTTTGCGGCGCTTGGCGCAGGCGACCAGACCGTACCCAAGCCCGGCCAGCAGCTCACGATCCCCTTCGACTTCCAGTACGCCGGCCTGGAGCTCAACTCCTATGTGGCCGCCACCTATACCGCCACGGCAGGCAAGAGTGGCAACATAAGCTATCTCTTCGGTTCGAGCGGCTATCCGGGCAGCGGATCGTTCCACATTTTCGGTGCGAGCGCGGCCCAAAGCGGCAAGACGGCAAAGGTCCACGCCTTCACTGTCGCCGGCGAGCTTGGTTTTGGGGGCAACGCGGCGCTGGCCAAAGCTGATAGCGGCAACTGGCGCATAACTTTGGGCAATTGCTCCGTAGCCATCCCGGTCGCGAGCCTGGTCGAGAATAGCGGCATCTATACTTTCACCGCAGCAAAAGGCAAGACGGGGATCACCGGGTTTTCCTTTAGCACCAAGAATGGCAACTTCGTCGTTGTCTGGAAAGGCGTACCAGCCGACGGCGATAGCCCCTCCGGCATGTTGCTGGCCAGCAGCCCCTTCTGGCGCGCGGACATGGCCTTCTCAATGGACTTGGCCCTGCAGGACGGCGCTGAGTTCCAGGGCAGCGCCTATGTGCGCCTGGCGCGAAAGAAGCTGAAGGCGACCAAGTGGAAGCTGCGGTGAGCTCCTACGGCTTCGGACCCGCCTCCGCGGCCAATTGAGAGACTATATCACGCACGAGTTTGGCAGAGTTGCCTGCGGCGTTCTTGCTGAAGCTGGTTGAGTCCTTGATGGCGTTGGAGTCCGCCATGTCGCTGATGCTGCGGATTACCAGACAGGGCACGCCCTGTTGGCAACAGACCTGCATCACTGCCGCGCCCTCCATTTCCACCGCGTCCGCGCTGAAATCCTTCCGTAAGGCAGCATTCCTCTGTGGGTCAGCCACGAAAACATCGCCGGTTACAATGACGCCCTTGATGATCTTCGGCGCGCGCGCTCCCGCCGCAGTCTGGAATGGCTCCAGCTTCACGCGCGCGGCAGAAACGTCGGCCAGCTTCAGCAGCCCGGCATCGGCGGGGAAGAAGACGGGATTGCGCTGGCCAGTGATGGGATTGCGCGTGCCTTTCTGCTCCAGACCCTGGGCAGTCAGAATCCCGAAGTCGTGGTGCGCAGTCTTCACCGCGACGACGATGTCTCCGGGGCCCAGCTCGGGATTGATGCCGCCCGAGATGCCCGTGACCAGTACCTCGCTGGGCTTGAAGTGTTCCAGCAACAGAGTTGCGCCGATGGCCGCATTCACCTTCCCGATGCCCATCCTGGCAACCACCACGTTGCGCCCGTTCAACTTGCCTGAGGCAAACTTCAGCTTCTGGATGACCTGCGGCGACGGGTTCTCCAGGGCTTCAGTCAGGATCGCGACCTCCAGTGTCATGGCTCCCAGGATGCCGGTGACAGGAGGGGGATTATCCTCACCGGCGTGCAACAGCGCGAGGCCGAACAGGAAAATCAGGCCCGCCATGATTGGCAGGATTGGGGTCAGGCGCATGTTGTCACCCTCATTCCGCATTCCGTCCGGGACCTTCGGCCAGTTTGGCTCTTAGCCGATACTCGCATGTGGCGCAATGGGGACTCTTGAACTCCTCGGCGGCCTGGGCCTCAGTGCGCCCGCAGCAAGGGACGGCTGCGGCGTCTGAAGCGGGCTCTGAAGCCGGCGGCTGCTCGGCCACCTGCGCGCCGCGCAGCAGCCTGAATGAACGCTTCGGGTGCTGCAGGAAAACCGCGGCCGCCGCGGCAAGATAAAGCCCCGAGAAGAGCGGGTGCATTTGGCCTGCCCCCAGACCCGCGGGCGCCAGGGACGGAAAGGCCTCCACCAGGCTCGGCGCCACGAACTGGCCTGCGAACAAAGCAAACAGCAGAAGTGCTCCGCTCCGTGACAAGCGCAGTCCGGCCACGAGGAAGACGGCGAGCAGCGATTGGGCCGCCGTCAACATAATCTCCTGCATCTGGAGCCTATCCATCGGCAGCGGATGCTCCAAAGTGCCGTGCGATACCGCGAACACGCCGGGGATCATGCCCACCAGCAGGGTCCACTGGTTCAGCTTGGAGGAAAGCAAACTGCCGAGCGCCAGGCCTGCTTGCCCACGCCAGGCAAAGACCAAGGCCACGGTGAATTCGGGCGCTTCCGAGGCAAGCGGCGCCAGCCATTGCACGAGCAGGAATTCATTGATGTGCAGCGCCTTACCCGTGCCTACCAGGCCTTCGCAGAACAGTTCGGCGTTGGCGACAATCGCACCCGCGGCGAAAAGGAAGAGGGCTGCTGTCACCAGGCGCCGCTGGACTTTGGGCAAACGGATCAGGAACTGAGCCGGCCCTTCCGCCATGCTCTCCTCCACTGGCCGCCTCCTAGCCACCGCGATGTACCACGCATACAGGCTTAGAAAAACCAGGCCATCGTACCACGCCAGGGAGCCCTTCAGGGGAATCACGAACGCATAGGCTGTGGCCAGCCCCAGGAACAGGATCTCTGTGCGCCGCTCTTTCGATAGCCGCACCGCACGCCTGAAGCGCAGCCAATACAAGAGGACAATCGCGGCCCAAGCTACGCCGATGAGCAGGCGGTTGGCGCCTGTCATATTGGCAATGGCATAGTGAGCGTAATCGCCTTCCGGATGCTTTCCCGCCTCCCAGGTGAAGTACATGTCCACGGCATACTCCGGCAGGACGGCGACCAGGGCCACCACTGCCAGGGCAAGCGACTGCGAGATATCCGCTTGCGCCGCATCACAGGCCCACAACAAGAGGAACGACGCGCCCAGGATTGCCACGCCGGAGATAATGGCCATTGCGGCTGGAGCCCAATGGATCCCGGCCAGACGCAGGGCGATACCTGGCAGCGCCGCGAGAGCGGCAAGGAGAATATAAAGGTGTTCTTTGCGTTTCATCCTGTCCCCAGGTGCGCGGCTCAGACACAAGGCCGCGCGCCGCAAGACGCACAGCCAAAGGTCTGACACCCGGGCGGACCGGTCGCTCAAACCAGAAAGGAATATCCCTTCGGGACTGTTGGCTTGAGCGGAACTGGCAAACGCCAGTTCTGCTACTCCCCCTCGGCAGACAAAATACATATCACTCAACAGCAGAATTTCAAGTCGGATATTCCAGTGCCAGTTGCGGAACTCCCTTGCAAAGGTGGGAACTCGTGATACGATTCCTATCGGATAAGTAGGGAATGGGAGATGAAAATCTCGCAGAAAGTCGAATATGCAATGCGCGCAATGCTCGAACTGGCTCTTCACACTGGCCAGGAGGGCGTCGTGTGCAATGCGGACATTGCCCGCAGCCAACGCATTCCTGTAAAATTCCTTGAGTTGATTCTGGTCGAACTGCGTCGCGCCGGGCTGGTCTTCAGCCAGCGTGGGTCCGAAGGCGGACATCGGCTGGCACGTGATCCTGAGCAGATCTCCGTTGGCGACATCTGGCGCGCCGTTGACGGCTCCGCTGCGGAGACGGGAAATGGCGGCCAAAGGACCAAGGCAGGCAGCGGCCCGTTCCGCGTCGTTTGGGAAGAAGTAGACCAGGCGATTTCCGGTGTTGTGGACCAGACAACACTTGCGAGCGTGAAAAAACGAGTGGAGACTAAACGCGAAACGCCTGACTACAGCATTTAAGAGGAGAGAGGAGTGAGAAATGAGAAGTGAGGAAAAAGCCAGTGATGCTCACTCCTCACTTCTCTTTCCTCACTCCTCGCCAAAGGAGGGTAAGACATGGCCGGCATCTACAACGACAATTCGCTGAGTATCGGGAACACGCCGCTGGTGCGGATCAACCGCATCACTCAAGGGTGTGGCGCCACGGTCCTTGCCAAGATCGAGGGGCGCAATCCGTCCTATTCAGTCAAGTGCCGCATTGGGGCCTCGATGATCTGGGCCGCCGAGCGCGACGGGAAACTCAAGCCCGGCTCGAACGAAGTCACTGTCGTCGAGCCCACCTCCGGCAATACTGGCATAGCACTGGCCTTTGTCTGCGCCGCGCGAGGCTACCGGCTGATCCTGACCATGCCTGAGACGATGTCCCTGGAGCGCCGCCGCATCCTGCGCGCGTTCGGCGCGGAGGTCGTGCTCACCGAAGGCCCCAAGGCCATGCCCGGCGCCATCGCCAAGGCCGAGGAGCTTGTTGCCAGCGACTTGCGGAAGCACTTCATGCCGCAGCAATTCAAGAACCCCGCCAACCCCGAAATCCATTTCAAGACCACAGGCCCGGAAGTCTGGGAAGACACTCGCGGCAGTGTGGACATCTTTGTCTCGGGAGTGGGCACGGGAGGCACGATTACCGGCGTCTCGCGCTACCTCAAGGGCGAGAAGAAGAAAGCCATCACCTGCATCGCGGTTGAGCCAGCCAGTTCTCCGGTCCTGTCGCAGATTCGCGCCGGGCAGCCCGTCAAGCCCGGCCCGCACAAAATCCAGGGCATTGGCGCGGGTTTCAAGCCGGACGTTCTGGACCTGGATCTGGTGGATGAGATCGCCACCGTGAGCAACGAAGAGGCCGTCGAGATGGCCAAACGCCTCCATAAGGAAGAAGGCATCACTTGCGGCATTTCCTCCGGCGCGGCCATGGCGGCCGCCGTCAATGCAGCGCGCAGACCTGAGCACAAAGGCAAGACCATCGTCGTGATCTTGCCGGACTTGGGCGAACGCTATCTCTCGACCATTCTGTTCCAGGACATCCCAGCCTGAAGGGATTTTCGATTTTCAATTTTCGATTTTCGATTTGAACAGCCAGCCCGCTTCAATCGAAAATCGAAAATCCGTCTGACCTCCGGTGTATACCGAGTACGTCTTGCGAAGTCAAGACTTCGGGCTCAAGGGATGGCCTTGAGCAGCGGCATGGGAGGAATCTCGCAATGGTTAAGCGCGTGTTGGCAGTTTGCCTGTGGGCTTTGGGCGTGGCCGTGCTGGCCGCCCCGGCCTCGGCTGAAGACGTCAAACCGATCAAGGCCTTGCTGATAACCGGGGGCAATGCGCATGACTATAAAGGGCAGGCGAAGCTCCTTACCGAGGGCCTCAGCGCCAGGGCGAACATTGAATGGACCATCGAACACCCGGTCAACGCCAAGGGAGGCGAAATGCCCGGCAATACGATGATTGACATCTACAAGAAGCCCGACTGGATCAAAGGCTATGACGTGGTCGTGCATAACGAGTGCTATGCGGAGGTCAAGGACAAGGATTTCGTTGAGAGCATCGCCAGGGCGCATTCCGAAAGCGGCGTCCCCGGAGTGGTGATCCACGGCACGCTGCACGCCTACCGTGACCTCGACAAGCTCACCGATGCCTGGCGCCTGTTCCTGGGCGTGACTTCGGACCACCACGAAGCAGGCGGAAAGACGCTGGAGGTCAAGACCGTCAAGGCGGATCACCCGATCATGATCGGCCTTCCGGAAACATGGAACACGCCGAACGAGGAGCTGTATGTGATCGGTAAGGAATGGCCCCAGTGCGTTCCCCTGGCCAAGTGCAAGAGCGCCGATGACGCGACGAAGGACTACACGACTATCTGGGTGAATACCTGTGGCAAGGCCAAGGTCTTCGGCACCTCCATAGGGCACGCCAATACCACGTACCAGATTCCCACCTACATGGACGTGATGGCCCGCGGCCTGCTCTGGGCCTGCGACAAGCTCGACGACAAGGGCCAGCCCAAGCCAGGGTACGGGCCGAAGGCGAAGTGATGCAATTCCAGGCACTCAATCCGGAAACGGCGGGCGTTTTGCCCGCCGTTTTCTTTTCCCCTTGAAGCGTTTTGGCCAAGTTCATAGTCTATCTGCGCGAACTCCAGGAGATGACGCTCTGCGGGGCGATTCGGCCAACTGTCAACAGCTAGAAGTCGGAAAGGACACTGCGATGGCAAAGAAAACGATCTACCTGGTGGCCAGCGGCGACCTGCGGGCTGCCGCTAACCAAACCTGCGAAGCCGAACAGGTGGCGATGGAGCGGAAACTCTCCGCCGCCATCGAGAAGGAAGGCTTCAAGGTCCAGCGCGGCCACGCTTACGATCCGGCCAAGAAGCACAGCTTCATTGACAGCCAGAAGTACGGCCTCCAAGTGTTCCGTTCTATCCCGAACGACGCGCCGCTAATTGTGGCTGAGGCGGTCTGGCAATACAGCAACCACGTCCTTGCAGGCCTCAACACACACAGAGGCCCGATCCTGACCGTGGCCAACTGGAGCGGCACCTGGCCGGGACTGGTCGGCATGCTCAACCTGAACGCCTGCCTGACTAAGGCCGGCGTCAAGTACAGCACGTTGTGGAGCGAAGATTTCACGGACGACTTCTTCCTCCAGGGCCTCCGCAGTTGGCTCAAGACCGGCACGGTCAAGCACAAGACGACGCACGTCAAGCCCCTGGAGAAGCTGAAGGTCCCGGGCGATGCCGCCAAAGCGGGCAAAGCCTTCGCTCAGGACCTGCTCAAGAACAAGATGATCATGGGCATCTTCGATGAGGGCTGCATGGGCATGTACAACGCCATCATCCCCGACGAATTGCTCCACAGCACGGGCGTCTACAAAGAACGCCTCAGCCAATCCGCGCTCTACGCCAAAATGCGCACCGTCTCCGACGCCGAGGCCCAGGCCGTCTATGACTGGCTTGTGGCGCGCGGCATGAAGTTCAAGCTCGGCGCCGATGAGCTGAAAGACCTGACCCTCAACCAGGTGCTCCAGCAATGCAAGATGTACGTCGCGGCTGTGCGCATCGCCGACGAGTTCGGCTGCAACTGCATCGGCATCCAGTACCAGCAGGGACTTAAGGACCTGACGCCCGCTTCGGACCTCGTCGAGGGCATCGTGAACAACGCCGAGCGGCCGCCTGTGTATCACGAACAGACCGGCAAGGAACTGTTCCCCGGCGAGGCGCTGCCGCACTTCAACGAGGTGGATGAGTGCGCGGGCCTTGACGGCCTGGTAACTTACCACCTCTGGCGCAAGCTCGGCCTGCCTCCCGAAAACACGCTCCACGATGTCCGCTGGGCGCGGCATTTCAAAGGCGACGGCGTGGATGCCTACGTCTGGGTGTTCCTAATTTCCGGCGCGGTCCCGCCTGCGCATTTTATTGGCGGCTACCAGGGCGCCTCAAGCGAGCGGCAGCCGGACATGTATTTCCGCCTCGGCGGCGGCACGGTGAAAGGCATCTCCAGGCCGGGTTGGGTTGTCTGGAGCCGCGTGTTTGTGGCCGGCGGCAGGCTGAACTTTGACACGGGTTTGGCTGAGGTCGTCAAGCTGCCTGAGGCCGAGACTGAGGAACGCTGGCGGTTGACGACTCCGCAGTGGCCCATCATGCACGCGGTCTTGCAGGGCGTTACGCGCGACCAGTTCATGGCCCGGCACAAAGCCAACCACATCCAGGTGGCTTACGCCAACGACAAGCTCTCCGCCCGCAAAGCCCTCTTCGCCAAGGCCGTGGCCATGAAGGAACTGGGGATGAAGGTGGCGGTGTGCGGAGAAGTGTAAGCCTTGCGCCTTACGCCTCCATGCGGTAGCCTGACACACAGAGGGCGAGGCCATGCGGATCGAGGTTGAGAAGGAGAAAGACGGGCGCTGGATTGCCGAGGTGCCTGACCTCCCGGGAGTAATGCTCTACGGGCGCAACCGCAAAGAGGCGATCTCCAAAGTCGAAGCGCTTGCCCTGCGCGTGATCGCAGACCGCATAGAGCATGGCGAGAAGGTCCCTGAGCTGGACGAGCTTTTTGCGGTGTGCGCATGAGCCAGTGGGGTTCCGCCAAGGCGCGGCATGTGTTCGCAGCCCTGCTACGAATCGGCTGGGCTGTCAAACGGGAATCGGGCGGCTCCCATCGAGTGCTTTCGCGCGCAGGATGGCCTGATTACGTCTTCGCGTTTCGCGAAGCCGAGGAGATTGGGCCCCGGATGTTGGCTCGCATCGCCAAGAGAACGGGCCTGCGCCCTGAGGATCTTTAGTCCAACGGACAGTGATGCAACCACCGAAGGCCAGCAGAATAGATGCGTCACTGTCCCGGGGATTGAGCAGAATAGATGCGTCACTGTCCCGGAGATTTGGCTGACGGTGGTCTTCGCGGTCGGGTTCGTTTGGAGCGTGTGGCGGGACAGGAAGACGCTATGAGCAAGAAGCTAAAGAAGCGCCCCTGGTTCCAGTATCACCTTTCTACGGCCATCATCATGATGTTCGTGGCTGGAGGGCTGATGTGGCCGAACCTTAGAGCACATGTGTTGCCGCACGAGGAAGGAGATTGCCACTGCTTCGACGGACAGGAGTGGTATGGGTTTCCGTTTGACGCGGCTACCAATGCTGGATTCGATCCCGAAAATAATTTCAGAATAGATTGGGATGGTTTGCCAGCCGAGATCAGTATTACAGGGCCAACGGGTTACAAAACTGCCTATGTGTTGCCATGCGCCCTAGATGGCTTTGTTCTCCTGGCCACGGTCCTTATTGCCGCATTTCTTTGCGAATGGCGCATCCGCCGCAGGGAACCCCAACACAACAATACAACAATAATAGGCCGCTGCTGGTGCTCCCATATCCATGAAGATACGGTGACATGAGGATACGGTGACAAAGATACGGTGACAAAGATACGGTGACAGAGCACCACTCCCGGTAGCCGCAGGCACAAGAAGCCTTGCCCAGGACATTCCCATGCAGAAGAGGGCACCTTATCACCTGGAAGGCTCAAGGAAGGGCTTCTTGTGGCGAGAGGCGCGCCACCCAGCCCGTCGCGCCCTTTGGGCGCTCTGGGCTGGGCTACCCGCAGACGTACTGCATTTTGCCAAATTGCGCGTACCGCATTTCGCTAAATTGCCTTGTGCAGGGCAGCCTGTACAGCCACAATTTGGCAAAATGTGCTACGCCGCCAGCGTGCCGCACTTCGCTGAATTGCGTTTGCCTGTTTGTGTGCCCAGCAGACAATTCTGCAGAACGTCGCAGGAATGCGTCATGAGCAAGTATGCCTATAGGATGTCGTATCGGCGCACATTGCCGCATCTTCAGCCACCTGGGGCCACACTGTTCGTTACCTTCAGGCTTGCTGATTCGATTCCACAAGGGTTGCTGGCGCAGTGGGTGGCTCAGCGGGAGCGAGCACTCGCCGAGGCAGGACGGCAAGACAATGAAGCCGAAAGGACACGGGCAGCGGACCAAGCCCGCCGAGAGATGTTTGTGCGGCTCGAAGGCCATCTCGATAGCGTAGCTTCCGGACCGCATTGGCTGAAGGATGCGCGCGTTGCGGAGTTGGTCGCCGAGTGCCTGCGGTACCGCGACTCCAAGGTATACGATCTCCTGGCGTACTGCATCATGCCCAACCACGTCCACGTGGTGTTCACGCCCCGGCCAATGAGCGGCCACAATTTGGCAGAATGTGTTACGGAAGCGCTGGAAACTGACGGCCACAATTTGGCAAAATGTGTTACGGAAGCGCTGGGAACTGACGAACACAATTTGGCAAAATGTGTTACGGTGGAGCCGGTGCCGCAATACTGGTCGCTGCCGTCCATCCTGCACTCCTTGAAGCTCTACACGGCCATCCGGGCCAACCGTATCCTCCAACGCTCCGGTCAGTTCTGGGCCCACGAAAGCTATGATCATTTCGTGCGCGACGAGAACCAGTTGGGACGAATCGCCAGATACGTGCTCAACAATCCATTGAAGGCCGGGCTTGCAAAGAGATGGCAGGATTGGCCCTGGTCTTACAACATGTACGGCGCGCCGTAACGCATTTTGCCAAATTGCGCCGCAACTCGTGGGTGGCACGGACCAACGGGCCGAACTCCTTGCACGCGCCCTCAGCGACTTTGCGTATGTCATCGAGCGTCATGCCAGAAGCAAACTACCTTTTTCGGCAAGGTCAGGTGGCTTTGGCGCTTGCAGGCCTTGCACGCCGATTTTACGCTACCGGCCGGAATCAGCGGGCATCCAGTGAGCGCGGCAACCAGCAGGCGAGGGGCTCATGGGCATCAATCACTACATCGCAGTTGATCTCGGCGCGGAGAGCGGCCGGGTGATCCTGGGGACCTTGAGCGGCGGGCGGGTCGCCATTGAGGAAATCCACCGCTTCCCCAACGGGCCGGTCAATGTGTGCGGCTCAATGCGCTGGGACCTGCTCCGCCTCTTCGATGAGATCAAGGCCGGCCTGCGCAAAGCCGCTGCGCGCGGCGAGCGCATTTCCAGCCTCAGCGCCGACTCGTGGGGCGTGGATTACGTGCTCCTCTCAGGCAAGGAGCCTATGCTGGGCGCGCCCTATCACTATCGCGATTCGCGCACTGACGGCGCACTGAAGAAGGCCTTCAAGAAGGTCCCGGCGGAAAAAATCTTTGCCGAGACCGGCATCCAGTTCATGCAGATCAACACGCTCTATCAGTTCATCGCGGACCGCAGGCAGCGCCCGGAGTTGCAGAAGTTCGCGGACCAGTTCCTGACCATCGGCGATTACTTCAACTTTCTCCTCTGCGGCAAGCGCAAGGTGGATGCCTCGAATGCCAGCACGACGCAAATGTACAACCCGCGGACAAGGAAGTGGTCGCAGGCGCTGATCAAGGGTTTTGGCCTGCCGCGGCACATCTTCCCCCCCATTGCCCCGTGCGGCACGAAGCTCGGCCCTGTCCTCCCGGCCATCGCCTCCGAAACGGGCCTGAAAGACGTCCAGGTCGTGGCTTCCTGTTCGCACGACACCGGCGCGGCCGTCGCAGCCGTCCCCGCGGAGGGCCGCGACTGGGCCTTCCTCAGTTCCGGCACTTGGTCCTTGCTGGGCATTGAAAGCCCCGAACCGATCATCACGGAGAAGAGCCGCCAGTACAATTTCACCAACGAAGTCGGCTACGGCAACTCGATCCGTTTCCTCAAGAACATCATCGGCCTGTGGATCATCCAGGAGTGCCGGCGCGAATGGGCCAAGGCGGGACAGGAGTACAGTTACGAGCAGCTCACGCGCCTGGCCGAGGAAGCTCCGCCGCTCCAGCGCTTCATCAACCCCGCCGCTGCCCGCTTCGGCAAGCCCGGTGGCATGCCCGAGAAGGTGGCCTCCTACTGCCGCGAGACCGGCCAGGCCCCGCCGCAAGACCCGGGTGGAATTGTGCGCTGCACGCTCGAAAGTCTGGCCATGCTCTACGACAAGACGCTCAAGGAAATCACCACGGTCACCGGACAGACGATTGCCCGCCTGCACATAGTCGGCGGCGGCACCAAGAACGTTCTTCTCAATCAGATGGCGGCCGACGCCACCCAGTTGCCGGTACACACTGGGCCTGTGGAAGCCACGGCCATCGGGAACATCCTCATCCAGGCGCTGGCATTGGGGCACTTGCCCTCGCTGGCCACTCTGCGCCAGGTCGTCCGCGACTCCTTCCCGGTCACGCTCTACCAACCCAAGGACGCCAGCGCCTGGCAGCAAGCCAAGGAACGTTTCCAGAAGCTGACTCTTGGCTCTTAGTTCCCCGGTCCTCTGTGCGTAATCACATCCCCTTCGAATCAGCCGTTGGCCCGTAGACACTCGGCAGCGGCACATCCTTGAGCCGGAGGTAGACGCTCAACTGCCCGCGGTGATGGAAAACGTGGCTGAAGACCATCACTCGCAGCACGGCGATTCTGGGCATGGTGAAGACTGTCTTGCCGTGCGCCTGCAGCGTCCAAGTCTTCAGGAGCTGATCGTCTTTTGCGGTCTTCATTGCGGCTGAGGCGTCGGCTACGTTCTTGTCAAAGGCCTCGAGGATTTCCTTGACCGTCTTGAGATCCAAGGGCTTGTAAGATAAAGGCTTGCCTGATGCGGGATCTATGTCGAAGACTTCCGTACTCAGGGCCTTGCTCGCAAAGGCTGGCATCTCCGCGATGTGCGAGGCGAGCCGCCCCAATGACAAGGACTTGGGGTGCGGCTTCCAGCCGAGGTGTTTCTCGGGCAGGATTTCAAGCATCTTGCGCGTGGTGGCCATCTCCTGCGCGAACTCCGCCAGCATCGGATCAATCATGCCCATGTGCGCCCTCCCTCCATCGCCGCCTGGATAACTTGCCACGAGCCGCTCCGGCGGCCCGAACAGCACGCGATTCTGCCAACCCGATTTCTTCTGGCAAGCCGATAATCGCTGGCTGGTACACTGGCGGCAGAGCTCGGCAGCCTGTAAGCTTGGGCACACCCATACTAAAGGAGGATTGACGATGACTGGTTTCGATGGTTTGGTCTGTGACCTGAGCACGTTGTGCCGGCTCTCGCCGGCCCAGACTCGCTCTATCAGCGCCGAGAACTTCAGCGGCGCAAAGGGTAAGGGCGGCATGGCCACCGAAGGCACGGGCAAGGCTTGCGCCCGCGACCTGGGCCAGGGCTGGAAGATTTCGCCCTGCGTGAGTATTGAGCCGGGCCAGACCTTCACTCTGGCCGACATTCAGGGGCCGGGCGCTATTCAGACGATGTGGATGACCGGACAATTCCAGCCGCGCTTCACCATTTTGCGCATCTACTGGGACGGGCAGGAACAGCCCAGCGTCGAGTGTCCTGTCGGAGACTTCTTCTGTAATCCGTGGGGCCGCTACGTGCAGCTCACCTCCATGGCCGTCTGTTTGAACCCCGGCAAAGGCGCGCTCAACTGCTACTGGCCCATGCCCTTCCGCAAGCATTGCCGCATCACCCTGACCAACCTGGACACCGAGAAACTGACTTGGTTTTACCAGATCAACTACGCGCTTGGCCAGGTGCCGGAAGACGCGGCGTATTTCCACGCGCAGTTCCGCAGGGTCAACCCTCTTCCCTACAAGAGCGTCTACACCATTGTGGACGGCATCAAAGGCCGCGGCCATTACGCAGGCACGTTCCTGGCCTGGGGTGTCAACAACTCCGGCTGGTGGGGCGAAGGCGAGATCAAGTTCTACCTGGACGGCGACAGGGATTTCCCAACCATCTGCGGCACCGGCACGGAGGACTACTTCTGCGGCTGCTACGACTGGGACGTGGGCAAGGAGAACGGCGGATACCGCGAGTTCTGCACGCCCTACGCCGGCATGTTCCAGGTGCTGCGCCCCGACGGCCTTTACCAGTCGCAGCAGCGCTTCAGCATGTACCGCTGGCACATTCCCGACCCAGTGCGCTTCCAGCAGGATCTGCGTGTCACCATCCAGGCGCTGGGCTGGCGCAGCGGCGGACGGTATCTGCCTGGCCAGGACGACATCTCAAGCGTGGCGTATTGGTACCAGACGCTGCCAGCCGCGCCATTCCCGCAACTCCCTGATAAAGACTACCTGGAAATCATCTGAACATCTCAGGTGGAGGGGAGCAGCTAATGTCTGGCGAGAGCAAGCGTGCGTGGCCCGTCCTGACACGGTACGATCAAGAGCACCTCGGCCGCATCGCCCTGCCACTCGGCGGGATCGGAACGGGCACGGTTTCCCTTGGCGGCCGTGGCGATTTGCGTGACTGGGAGATCGTCAACCGGCCGGCCAAGGGATTCGCCCCCAAGAACGCCTTCTTCGCGCTCTGGACGAAGACCGCGGGCCAGAAGGCCGTCACGCGCGCCCTGGAGGGGCCGCCTGAGCCGTGGCAATACGAAGGCCCCTTCGGCTCTCCCGTGCCCAACCACAGCCTGCCACGCTTCAGGCGCTGCTCGTTCGAGGCGGCTTACCCGCTCGGCCAGGTGTTGCTCTCAGATCCCGATGTCCCGCTGGCCGTGCGCGTGCAGGCCTTCAACCCGCTTGTTCCCGCTAACGCCGCGGACAGCGGCTTCCCCCTCGCCGTGTTTCGTTTCGTCCTGGCCAATAAGACAGCCAAGACCGTTTCCGCGGCGGTATGCGGCAGCCTGGAGAACTTCATCGGCTATGACGGCAGCAACGGCAAGGCGCTTCAGAACGTCAACGAGTTCCGGAGGAGCGCTGCGCTGGCAGGCCTTCTCATGCTCTCGGCGGGCGTGAAGCCCGACGCTGAGCAGTTCGGCACAATCGCCCTGGCCACTCTCGCGCAGACGGGCATTTCGCACCGCACGGCCTGGGCAAAGCTCAGTTGGGGCAATTCGCTGCTGGACTTCTGGGATGATTTCAGTGGCGATGGAACGCTGGAGGAACGGGAGGGGGGTGGAGTTGATTCGCCGGTCGGGTCGCTCTCCGTGCGTTTGGCGCTGCCTCCGCGTTCGGAAAGAAACGTGACGTTCCTCTTAACGTGGCATTTCCCAAACCGTCAGACTTGGACGCCGCGGCAGAAAGAGGAGAATTGTTCCTGTACGACGGGCGTCTCGCCCGTTTCCGGCGCCGCGGGCGCGGCGCCCGCCTGCAATCCCGATTGCATCGGCAACTACTACGCCAAGGTGTTCTCGGACGCTTGGGACGCGGCTGAGCAAGCCGCGGCGCGATTGCCGCAGCTTGAGGAAGACACGCTGCGTTTTGTGCGCACTTTTTGCGGGAGCGCTCTGCCCGCTGTGGTCAAGGAGGCGGCGCTCTACAACCTCAGCACCTTGCGTTCACAGACCTGTTTCCGCACTGCGGACGGCCGCTTCTTCGCCTGGGAAGGTTGCGGAGACAAGTCGGGCTGCTGCCACGGTTCGTGCACCCATGTCTGGAACTATGAACACGCCACGGGATTTCTCTTTGGCGAGCTGGCTGGCTTGATGCGCGAGGTCGAGTTCCTCCACGCCACACGCGACGACGGGCACATGAGTTTCCGCGTCAGTCTGCCGCTGGAGCGCGCGGCGGAAGCGCCGCTGGCCGCGGCGGATGGGCAGATGGGCTGCCTGCTCAGACTCTATCGTGAGTGGCAGCTCTCAGGCGACGAGCGCCTCTTGGCCAGACTGTGGCCCCGCGCACGCAAAGCGCTGGAGTTCTGCTGGATCAAGGGCGGCTGGGACGGCGACCAGGACGGCGTGATGGAAGGCTGCCAGCACAACACGATGGATGTGGAATATTACGGACCCAATCCGCAGATGTGCGCCTGGTATCTGGGCGCGTTGCGCGCCGCTGAGGAAATGGCGCGGCATCTTGGGGACAACGCTTTCGCCGCACGCTGCCGCGACCTGTTCCAGCAAGGCAGCGCGTGGGTGGACCGGCATCTCTTCAATGGCGAGTATTATGAGCACCAGGTTCGGCCAGTGCGGAGCGAAGCCGAAATCGCGCCCGGTTTGCGCGACGAACAGATGGGCGCACGGGACCTCGCCGCTCCGGAACTGCAGCTTGGCGCCGGCTGCCTGGTGGATCAGCTCGTAGGCCAATACACCGCTCACGTCTGCGGGCTGGGCTACCTGCTCGATGCGAAACGCGTCCGCATGACGCTGCGCAGCATCCTCAAGCACAACTTCAGGAAACAGCTCTTTGGGCACTTTAACCATCTTCGTTCATTTGCGCTCTGCGAGGAATCCGCGCTCCTGATGGCGAGCTACCCCAAGGGCCGCAGGCCGGAGCAACCCTTCCCCTACTGCAATGAGGTGATGACCGGTTTCGAATACACGGCTGCGGTCCACATGCTATACGAGGGGCTGACCGCCGCTGGCCTTAAGGTGATCGCGGCCATCCGTGAGCGCTACGACGGCCGCAAACGGAGCCCGTTCGACGAGGCGGAGTGCGGCCACCACTACGGGCGCGCCATGGCCAGTTGGGCGGCGGTTCTGGCACTGACCGGTTTCCATTATTCCGGCGTTTCACAGACGCTGCGCTTCAAGGCGGCACGGAAGCGCCAGCGCTGGTTCTGGTCCACCGGGCATGCCTGGGGAGCATTCGGGCAGGCGCCTGACCGGGCGGGCATTCGCGTGAGCCTTCAGGTCATGCACGGCACATTGAAGCTGAAGACAATTGAGCTGGAAGGTTTTGGGGCGCTGGCGCTGCCTTCGCCCCTTGCGCTAACTGCTGGCCAGACAATCGAAGAGTTCGTGCCCCGGACGGGGAATCCACTGCGCAAGCACAGGTAGCCGCGTGGCCCACAACCTGCGCGGCTACTGCATGCTCTTGGCTGTTCGAGCCGCTTCGGTGTCGGGAAACTGCTGTATCAACTGCTGCAGGAACGCCTTGCCCTGCGCCTGCTTGGACTTGATCGGCGACTTCAGGAAATTGGCGGCGATGTTGTCGAGTGCCAGCTTGGCCTGCAGTTCCTGAGTGACGGTCTTATCGCTGCGCAGCCTGGTCATCTCCGTGGCGGCGGTCTTGGCTTCCGGGTAGTCCTTGAAGTCCGTGCTAAGCGCCTCGTAGACCTTGAAGGCAGGCCATTTCTGCCCGCCGTCGGCCAAGCTCTTTGCCTCAGTCATGCGGCGCGCAATGTCTTCCTTGATGGAAGTCTGAAGAGCCTGTGCGGCTTCCTTGACTTTTGCATCCGAGGTTTTCAAGGCTGCGGCAATCACCGGCACCGCCACAAGCGCCTGGCCGAATTCCAAAGCGCGCCAAGCCGGCTTCAGGGCCTCAGGAATGCCCGCGGGGTCAACTTTCCACTTGGCGCCCCCCAGCGCCTGCTTGAGCGCTTCGCCGGGGTTCGACCAGTTGCCCTGGTGCAGGATGCCGCCGGCATCTGCTACGCAAGCCTGCATGGTGTTTTGCAGGCTGATCTCCTTGCTGAGCAGGCCCAGGGCAATCAGTTTCTTCTCGTAGGAACGGTCTGCGTCCACATACACGGGCCAACTGACTTTGTTGGTCTTGACGTAGCTGTTCACGTCGGCCTTGGAGCCGCCGGGAAAAATCGCCACGAAGGCCGCCGGCTTGTCCTGAAGTTCCTGTTGGAGCTGACCCAGCCCGGGCCAGCGAGCGGCGCAGTTGCCTCACCCCCTTTCCATGAGAAAGATCAGCACGGCCTTGTCTTTGAGTCCGGCTTTGACATACGGACCGCCGTTCACCCATTCGCCGGTGAACTCGGGCATCGTGTTATCCGCGTGCAAAGCGGCGCAAACCAGCAGCGCGGACGCAAACACCCAGAGTTTGTTACGCATCGGTTCCTCCAGCAACTTCCCAGCCTGCGTTGACGATTGCCATATAACCTGAGCCGGACGGTTTTCAACGGCTATTCGCGAGCCGCCCGCACAATTACTTTAGCAGCACAGTGAAACCGGCCTGCTCGAAATGGCGGTCTCCCGTTAGCGCTTCCGTGAGCCCTTGCTGGCGCATCACCACGAAGGAGATGCAGTCCGTAAGGGACCAGTCCTTGTCCGGGCGCTGGGAGTATAGTTCGAGGCCTTGGTCGAACAGCTCTGCCGAAGGCGGGATAATGGTCACGTCTGCTGCTGAACGCAGTATGGAGTACAATGCCAGGAACTCGCCCCGGTCCCTTCGTCCTGCAAACGCGTCGGCTACCTCAATCAGCACCGGCCATGTGGTAATGACCGGGTTGGGAGCTTCCCGGGACCATTGCATGGCCTTGTCGTGAACTCGATCCTGTTCGTTGAGAAGCGCCAGGAAGTAGAAAGCATCTGCAAAAACAGGATTCATGGGGCTGTTCGCTTGGGCGTGCCGTGGATGTAATGATCATGGTTCTCAGCGAGATCCGCGGGCATACTCTTGACAGTTCCCGCCAAAGCCAAGAGTTTCCTGCCGATTGGTACAGTCACTGCCATCGCGGAAGCTGGCGCTACCCGTACCTCCACGCCCTCCGCCAGCGGAACTGGTTCGTCGAAGACCACGACCCCGTTGGCCACGTGGCCGCGGTATTCGGTTGGCGTAGCTGGTGTAGTGGACATGCCGTTTCTCCCTCTACCTGTAACATCCATATTACCACAAAGTTCACATGCAGACAACAACGCCAACTTCACGGGGCGGCCTTCTGCGCCGGCCTGACGCTGTCCTTTCTCCTGGGCCGCTCATCGCCGCGGGTCTGGTAGAGTTTGTACTCCACGCTATCCACCAGCGCGTGCCAGCTTGCTTCGATGATGTTCTCGCTGACGCCCACCGTGGTCCAGGTGTCCTTGTGGTCCGAGGAGCGTATGGTGACCAGCACCTTCGCGCCTGTCGCCTCCCTGGGGTTGCAGACGCGCACCTTGTAGTCCGCCAGATGGACGTCCCGCAGTTCCGGGTAAAACTTTTCGAGCGCCTTGCGCAGCGCAATGTCGAGCGCGTTGACGGGGCCGTTGCCATCCGCGGCGGTGTGCTCGACTTGCCCTGCAACCTCGATCTTGATGGTGGCCTCCGTGTTGCCCTGCCTGCCCTCGTCAACCATCGTCACGACGCGGAACCCGTGAAGGTCGAAGAAGGGCTGGTGCTTGTTGAGGGTTTTGCGCACAAGCAGCTCAAAGCTGGCCTCCGCGGCCTCGAAGGTGTAGCCCTGGTTCTCCAACTCGCGCACACGCAGCAGCACCTTCTTCAAGTCCTGCGGGCGCTCGTCGAGGTTGAACTTGCGGCCCATCGCCGAGACAATGTTGCTGCGCCCGGAAAGCTCGCTGATGAGCACCCGCCGCGTATTGCCCACCGCTTCCGGCGGGACGTGCTCATACGTTGCCGCCACCCGCGAGACAGCGCTGACGTGCACGCCGCCCTTGTGGGCAAAGGCGCTGTGCCCGACGTAAGGCTGGTTGTCGCGCAGCAGCAGGTTCCCGACTTCATAGACGTGCCGGCTGATCTCAGTCAGCCTGGCCAGGCTGGCGCGCCCCAGCAGACAGTCATAGCCCAGCTTCAGTTGCAGGTTGGCCACGACCGGAAGCAGGTCCACGTTGCCGCAGCGCTCCCCGAAGCCGTTGATGGTGCCTTGCACGTGCCGCGCGCCGGCCTGCACCGCGGCCAGCGCGTTGGCCACCGCCACGCCCGCGTCGTTGTGAGGATGAATGCCGATGCGCATCCCGGCGAACTCCTGGGCCACAGTCCCGACTATGGCGCTGAGCTCCGAGGGCATCGTGCCCCCGTTGGTGTCGCACAGAACCAGGCACTTGGCGCCCGCGGAGGCGGCGGCATGGAGCGTCCTCAGCGCATACGCAGGATTGTGTTTGTAACCGTCGAAGAAGTGTTCCGCGTCATATAGCGCCTCCTCGCAATGCGCGGCCAGATACTTGACGCTGCTTTCGATCATCGCCAGGTTCTCGTCGAGCGAGACGCGCAACGCGTCTGTGACGTGGAATTCCCAGCTCTTGCCGAAGATGATGAGCACCGGAGCGCGGCTGGCGGCCAGCGCCTGGAGGTTGGGGTCTTCGCCGGGCGAGCACTTGGCGTGGCGCGTGGAGCCGAACGCGGTGATGCGCGCGTGCTTCCATTGCTCCTTGCGCGCCTGCTCGAAGAAGGCCGCATCCTTGGGATTGGCGCCCGGCCAGCCGCCCTCGATGTAATCCACGCCGAATGCGTCGAGCTCATGGGCGATCTCGAGCTTGTCGGCGAGCGAATAGGCGATGTGTTCGCCCTGCGAACCGTCGCGCAGCGAGGTGTCGAAGATCTCGATGCGCGGCCGGGGACATGACCCGATTGCCGGCTGTTTGGCAATCGGGATCGTGTCCCCGGAGCACGTCTGCGTAACCGCTTCGAGATTGCTCTTGGTGCTCGTCTTCATTTTCCCGTCTCAGCCTTTCACTCTCCCAACCTGAGTAATTTACCACAGAGCACACAGAGAGCACAGAGAATAGAGAAGAATTGGGCCTGGCCGGGGACATGACCCGCTTGCCGGCCGGGGACATGACCCGCTTGCCGGCTGTTTGGCAATCGGGATCGTGTCCCCGGAACACGCCCGCTCGTCTCGGCTGCTCCAATAAGTCCCATTACTCCCATAGTTCCCATCTTACCACGGCTGGCTGTCCTTCATCCTTCATCCTTCATCCTTCACGCGCGCGGCTCGGACTGAAAGGTTACCAAATTCTAAGTTTTGTGGTGTTCTTGTGGATTTTGCAGCTTTGGTGTGGTAGTGTAGTAAAAACACCAGTGGGCGAGTAACCGAATGCGCTTTTGTGTTCGGGTAAAGGAAGGGAGATGCCTCCCCATGCCTGGCTCCGGCCCGCCATCTCAAGCGGAACTGCGGCTCGCGCGCGTCAACCGCATGCTGAGCGCGCTGCGCAACATCAACCAACTCATCGCCCGCGAGAAGGACAAGGGCCGCCTCTTGGAGCAGTCCTGCCGAATTCTTGTCGAGGCTAAGGGTTACAAAAGCGCATTCATTCAGCTTTGCGGAGCAGCCCCGGGGTTCTTCGCGGCGGGAGCGCCCGGCGCGGAGGCATTCCAGGCGCTCGCCGGGCGCCTGCGTCAGGGGCAACCTGTCAGGTGCACGGCCGCAGCCCTGGCCTCGCCAGGTGTAGCCGTCATCCAAACGCCTCGGAAGGCTTGTCCAGAGTGCCCGCTGGCGCCTGAGTACTGCGGGAGCGCCGCCATGGCGGTCAGGCTGGAGTATGCCGGGAGAGTCCACGGCGTGCTCTCGGTTTCGTTGGCGGCCGGCGTGCGGCCGGACGAGGATGCGAAGTCGCTGCTGGCTGAGGTGGCCGGCGATCTTGCCTCTGCGCTCAGCGCCATCGAGCTCAATGAGAAGGCGGCGGAAGCCGAAGAAGAAATCAGGCGGCTGGCGACTTTCCCCACGGATGACCCGAACCCCGTGCTGCGCGTCGCGCTGGACGCCAGGCTGCTATACGCCAATGCAGCCGCGGCGCCCCTCCTGGCCGCCTGGGGATGCAAGATTGGAGAATGCCTGCCGGAAAAGTCCAGGGCGTCGCTTGCAGGCGCGCTGGAAGCCGGGAAAGTCACGGAAACGGAAGAGGTGTATGGCGAGCGGGTGTGGTGGTTCGGCTGGACGCCCGTTCCTGCCGCCGGGTACGTCAACATATACGCCCGCGACATCACCGCGCGCAAGCGGGCGGAAGAAGCGCTGAAGAGGTATATTCAGCTTTTGAGGGATACCGGAGAAATGGCCCAAGTCGGAGGCTGGGAGTTTGACCTCTCGACCCAGGAGGTCCTAATGACGCAAGAGGTCTGTCGGATCCACGGAGTCGCGCCGGGATATCGGCTGAAGCTGGAGGAAGCCCTGAATTTTTATGCGCCCGAATCCAGGCCGGAGGTGGAGGCAGTAGTGAAGAAAGCGGCGGAAACGGGCGAACCTTACGCTCTTGAATCCCTTTTCATACCGCGAGGCAGCAAAGACAAGATTTGGGTGCGGTCGCTTGGAAAAGCCGTTTACAGCGGCGGTAAAATCGTGAAACTTTCTGGGACATTTCAGAATATTGATAAATACAAAAGGGCCGAGGAGGCGCTGCGGGCGAGCGGGGAACGCTACCGCTCCCTGTTCGAACATATGCCCAGCGGCTTTGCCCTTTGCCGCATGCTCTATGAAAATGGAAAGCCGCAGGATTGGCTTTATCTCAATGTGAATCCCGCCTTCGGGAAGCTCACCGGCCTCAAAAACGCGGTCGGGAAAAGGGCCAGCGAGGTCATCCCCGGCCTCGCCGAAACCAACCCGGAATTACTCGAGGTTTATGGTCGAGTGGCCAGGAGCGGCGAGCCGGAGGGAATCGAGACTTTCCTCCCCGTTCTTGGGATTTGGCTCTCCATCTCGGTCTACAGCCCAGAGAAGGAACACTTCGTTGCCATGTTCGAGAACATCACCGAGCGCATACGGGCGGAGGAGGCGCTGCGGGAGAGCAGGGAGCGGCACAGGACAATCCTCCGGACGGCCATTGACGGATTCTGGCGGACGGACCTGCAAGGCCGTTTGCTGGAAGTCAATGAGGCCTATTGCAGAATGAGCGGCTATAGCGAACAGGAACTGTTGGCCATGAGCATTCCCGACCTGGAAGCCGTCGAGACGCTTGCCGAAACCGGCGCTCACATACAGAGAGTTCTGGCGCAGGGCGAGGACCGCTTTGAGAGCCGGCACCGCCGCAAGGACGGGAGCAGTTTTGTCGTAGAAGTGAGCGTCCAATACAAGCCGGAGAAAGGGGGGCACCTGGTTGTATTCCTGAGAGACATCACCGAGCGCAAGCGGGCGGAAGCGGAGCTCCAGGCATCCGAAGACCGGTTGCGCGCGCTGACTGCCCGCGTTCAGGCGGCTCGCGAGGAAGAGCGCGCCGACATCGCGGGCGAGATCCACGATGAACTGGGGCAGGCCCTCACGGGCCTGAAGATGGACCTGG
>Ga0209777_10001727_pt1 | contig 30638 bp, 35 predicted proteins | sample FrelakmetHBP12HB_FD_187147 | JGI IMG/M metagenome (GOLD analysis project Ga0209777, IMG submission 187147) | Freshwater lake sediment microbial communities from the University of Notre Dame, USA, for methane emissions studies -HBP12 HB (SPAdes)... | ecosystem: Environmental > Aquatic >... | reverse complement strand
AAATTAGGCCGGCTGCCTGCAGGGCGAACCCGCAGGCAGCAGGCGGTTTTTCTTAAGGGGTGTAAAAAAAAGCGGTAATAGAAGAGTGGGCGGGCGGTGTGCGGCTCTGTTTTCAGGAAACGACCCAGGGATGCAGCCCTATTGTCCGCTCTTTCGGACAATGGGACACCGTGTTCGTTGCGACGAACACGATTGCCCGCGTCTGTGCGCGGTCAATCCCTGGGCTCACCTGGCAACCGAGTTTGCCCAGGGAGGCCCCGCCTTGACCTCCGTTGGGTTCAATATCGCGAACAAGTCCAGGTCCTGAGGCCTCGACCTCGCGGATTCCGGACTGGGCGGGTTCCTTGTCCTCGGATCACCTCTCTCTGCGGTGAGCGCTTCTATCTTTTTCTGCTGCTCCAGCACTATCGCGAGCAGCATGGATTCCGAGAGCCTGAGCGTGCCTGCGCGGGCGCATGCTGACGCGTGCTCCTTCGCGTACCCGAGCAGCTTGTCGAATATCTCCTTGTCCTCTCCGCTGAGCGCCTTCCGGTAATCCATGAGCGAGTCCATCTCCTTCACGGCCGCAGCTTTTTTCTCCATAATTTTCACCTCTCTTTTTTGTGAGTATGACGAGGTCCGCGTCCGGGCCCCAGCATTTTTTCCGTCGGGCAAATCCGCCCAAAAGGCTATAGAGAGGCTGCGTTTTTCCGGCTTTATAAAGGATTCGCGGGAGGGTGGATTTCCACGGGAAAGACCCTTCCGCGGGTTTTTCCCGGGGCCGCATGACCTGCGAGTCACTCTGGCCGCGGGGAAAAACATTCCGCGGGAGAATCCGGCAGGGCCAAGGCTCGCGCTGTCCGGCTAAGGCTGATCATTGATGAGGCTAACAATGCGTTCTGCGGCGCTTAGAGGGAATGGAAGTTCCCGTCCTTGTCCCTGTTGTACCTGTGGGCGGGGTTGGAGGGGCAGACGTAGACGCCTTCCTTGTTCTTCTTCAGCTCGAAAAATATGCCCTTGTATATATGGCAGTTCGGACAACCTGGCATGGGGATCACTTCTCATCCCTTTATTTCGGAATGTTTAAAAAGAATCGTGCGAAAAGCCGATTGGTTGATGTTATGGACGAAGACGAAGTGACCGCTTACAAGTGCACGGTCTGCGGCGAGCTGTACGCGGAAGAGGAGGAAGCGGCCGCGTGCCACGGCAGCTCCGAGCCGGTCGACGCGTGGGCGTGCGGAAGGTGCGGAAGCATGTACGAAAGCAGGGAAGAAGCGAGGAAATGCTGCTCGGCTGTGTGATCCGACTGTCTTCCCATTAGCCTGCCTTTCATCGTTCTCTAACTGTTCTCTTAGAAGACGTCGTCTTCGGGTCCTCTCGCGCTCCGTCAGCCGTTGGGTGTGATTCAACTGTCTTCCCATTAGCCTGCATTTCATCGTTCTCTAACTGTTCTCTTAGAAGACGTCGTCTTAAGCCCTCATCGTGCTCCGTCGGCAATCGAGGTGCCCTGCTTCTGAAATTGAAAAGAAGAAAAAGAGCTATTTTATTTGGTTCAGGGGAGCGCGCTTCTTCGCCCTTTCCAGCTGTTTGAATACCTTGGCGCTCAGCCTGCATCGTAGCCCGGTGCTTCCATTCTGGTCCAGCTCGTGCAGGGCTACTGCCGCTTCTTGCCGGATCTTCCTGTCGCTAAGGGCATCCAAAAGCGCTGGTACTGCCGTCTCGTCGCCAATTCTTCCGAGCGCCGTAGTCGCAGCCTTCCGGACCTCGATTTTCTTATCCTTTTTCATCGCCTTCACCAGGGCGGGAACGGCTCTCTTGTCCCTCGTCTCCCCGAGCGCCTCGATGACCAAGGCCCGCACCATCCAATTCGGGTCGTTCATTGCCCCGAGCAGGGGGCCGACCGCTTCCGCGGCTTTCAACGGGTTTATCTTAATAATTTTGTGTATCTTCATTGCGGCCTTGCCCCGCACATCGTCATCCTCGCTCTTCAACCCCTCATATCTCAGGTCCCCGGACGCCTTGATCGCGGTGAGCGCGCTGGAGATGCGGCTCCGGGCATTGCCATCCGTCTCTTTTGACGCTGCGGCTTCCTGCAACGCCGGAACCGCGGGCTCTCCTATTTCAACGATCGCATTGATAACCGCGACAATCGCATCAGGATTGTCCGAGGTGTTCAATACGCTGATCAGGACAGGGACCGCGGAAGGCCCGGTCTTGGCGATCGCCCTGATGGCCGCGGATCGCATTCCTGGATCCTCAGAATCCAGCAAGCCCGCAAGCCTTACGAGTATCGCGTCCCTCGCCTCAGGATTTCTTTCCGCGATCTTTCCGAGGGCGGTTATAGATTTCACGCGCATCTCCGGATTTTCCGTGTTTCCCATCACCCTGAACAAATAAGCTATCGCCGGCTTTCCTATCGTGGCGAGCGTATCCGTCGCGGTATCAACAACATAATAACTGGAATCCTGCTTTTTCTCGCCCAGCATTCCGACCAGGGCCGGGACCGCCTCGTCCATCTCGGAAGTCCTCGGGCCAGCGAGCGCGATCGCACCCAGTTTTTTCGCGGCGTCGCAGCGCGCGCAGGCGTCGCCCTTTTCGATGCCCGTCTTCAGCGCGCTTATCCTCTGCGCTATCTCCGGCGCGGCCTGGGATGCCGGGGCGGTTATCTCTTCCTCCTCAAAGGGAGCTGATGCGGGCGCTGACTCCGGCTGTGACGGGCTCGGCAGTGTCGTCGGCGTCGGCTTGCGTATGTGCTCCACATGCCCGCAACCGGAAAATGCCAATGCCGCAGGTGTAACCAGCGTCACGATTGTCTTTGCCAGAATCTGTTTCGTCCTTGCCAAATATGTCCCGCGCATAAAAATATCACCGCGTTATAATATAACTAGTAACTTTTAAATAAGTGTCGAATTGGGGGTTCCAGCGTTGATTCCTTTCAGCGTGCGTATTCCGCCCGCTCTATCCAGGCGGCATTCTGTGTTCATAACTTATTATTCATATTATTTCCTTCGCAGGCGCTTCAGGGGACATGTCCTTGGCATGGTCGACCGCCCTCATTTTTCTGGTTCGCCTAAGGGAATGCCGTCCTTCGCCTCTTCCGGAGACTGGATGCTCTCCATCGCCTCTTCTGCCGCAGCCCTGACCGCCCTGCTGTAATCGTTTATCCTGACCTTGTTGAGAGCCGGAAGCGCTGTTTCGTTCCTCAGCATCCCGAGCACTTCCGCGGCCGCGCGCCTCGCCTCCCACTTACGGTTCCCGAGCGACCTTATCGCGTCTTTTGCGACCGGCCCCGAGAGCTTCTTGTTCTTCGCCACCTGCCCGAGTATGCTCTCGAGCGCCTCGTTCGCTCCTGCGGTTCCCGTCTCGTCCTCGTGGCTGAGCGCCATGCCGAGCGCTCCAATTATCTTCAGCAGCTTTTTCACGTCCGATTCCATCGCCTTCCTGAGCTTAGGCTCGTCTTTTTCGGTATCCATGGCGACGTCTTCCAGCGCAGAGGCCGCTTCTTTCCGCACATCCGAATCGTCGTCTTTCTGCAGCACTTCCGCGAGCGTGTCTATCGCCTTCATGTCCCCGCGCTTGCCGAGCGCCTTGACCGCGTCCTTCCGCTTGGATGGGTCTTCTATTGCTCCCAAAGGCCCGGGTAGCTTCTTCCCAGGCTCCCCGTCGCCTTCCTTGAGCTCACCGACCGCCTTTTCTGCTTCCTCCCTCACTTCCGCCTCCTTGTCCTTGAGCGCGGCTGAAATGATGCCGATGACCTCCTTCCTCTTTTTCACGTCATCCTCGGGTGCATTGAGCTTCAATGCGCGGATCGCCGAGATGCGCACCACCGCGCTGCTGTCCTTCAGTTTTTTCGCGAGCGCGGGAATCTCGCTGGCGCCGCCCGCCTCTCCGACAGCTTCGATTGCAGCTTCCCTTACCTGTTCATCCGGGTCGTCCATTGCCGCAATAAGCGCGGGCAAGGCCTTCGGGCGCTTGAGAATCGCCAATGCCTTTGCCGCTGCCATCCTAGCCTCCGGCTTGCCTCCGTTTCGCAATATGCCGATGACCTCGTCGAGAAGTTTCTCGTCAAATGCGACGGTCCCGTCCAATCCGATGGCCGCGAGCGCCACGGCAGCTGGTTCCACCCCGTCCTTCAGCGCCTCGATTAACGGGGGAATCGCCCTTTTGTCACCGAGCTTTCCAAGTACGACCGATGCCGCCTCCCTCTCTCCCGGCTTTCGCTCTTTGTCAAGCATCGGAGTGAAAATCCCGAGCAGGCCTTCTTTGTCAATCCCTATTTTCAAGAGCACGTATACGGCATTTCTCCGCGCGATATTTTCCAATGGTGAAATAGCGGAAGGCATGGGCGATTTCAGGAATTCGATCAGCGCAGGAACCGCCGGCTTACCCATTTTCACAAGGTCTTTGACAGCTTCATCCGCTTCCCGGCTAAATCTCCCCAATGCCGCGATGAGCTCCTTAACGCCCCTCGGCTTCGGGCTTTGCGCGGCCTGCGGTGCCGCCACCGCCGCTTTCGGATGCGCCGGTTCAGGCGGCATCATGCATCCCGATAGCTGCGCTGCGAGCGCCCCGGCGACAAACAGTCTCGTTCCCCTGGATAAATATCTCTCCCGCATAAATACTCCCTTATTATGCTATAATTAGTAACATTTTAAATATGAGTGCCGCGGGGCTCCCGCTTCGGGTCCCGGGTTTTGCCTGCCTCGCTTACTCCACTCTATCTTTCGGCGGGGCCCCCGGTTCCAGGGGCCTCTGGCCACCGCGGGATTTTTATATTCCTCATCGCTTTTGCAGCTTCCTCCCTGACATCCTTATTCGGGTCGTTATCCCTCACTTTTTTCAGCGCAGGAATCGCATTCTTGGCCTTGAGTTCCCCGAGCATTCTTGCAGCCGTGCGCCTCACCATGCTGCTGGGAGAACTGAGCGCCCTGACCATGGAGTTGACCACCTGGGTGCGGGCGTTCTTGATCCGCTCCGCAAAGTCTGCCAGCCGATTGCCCTCATATTCGGTAAACAGATGTTGTTCGGCTTTCTTGCGCACTGATTCCTCCCCGTCATCAGACGCCATAAGAAGCGAGTTGACGATTTTAAGGAACTTTTTCGCTTCTAATCCGGTCCCGGAACTCATTGCAATGAGCCACAACGATTTAACGGCCGCCCCCCGCACTTTGGGCTCCTTGTCTTTTGCCAGCGACTCGGCCAGCGCATCCACCGCCTGTGCGTCTCTGAACTCTCCGAGCGCCACCGCAACCGCTTCACGTATCCAGGGGTCCCCATGTTTGAGCAATTTGATGAGCTCACCCACCTCTTTCGGAAGCTCGAATACTCTTCCATCCTTTTCTGCCGCGTCCGCCTGCGGTTTCAACTCTTGCGTGGCAGGCGCGCTTTGCGGCTGGGGCACTCCGTCACAGGAGCGCTGCCAACGTTCCGTGACACCGGAAATTTTCCAGGTTATCGTAGGACAGGAACGTGTCCAGGTTATCGTGAGCGGTGGGGAACCCTTCCAAGTTATCGTGACCGGCCCTGTCGATGCCCGGGGCGCAGATGCTGACTGCCTGTCCTTCGGCGCCTGCCGCATCCCGGCAGGCGTTGCGGTTGTGCGGACCGGCTCAGGGGGCATCATGCACCCTGAAAGCTTCAGCGCGAGCGCCCCTGCAATGAGCAGCGTTGTTGCTCTGGATAAATGTTTCTCCCGCATAAACACCCCATTATACTATAAATAGTAACTATTATTAAGTTGGCGGCGTCAGGGGAAACAAGTGTTTATCTCGCGTATTCCGCCCGCTCTATTATCTGCTTCGCGGTCGGAAGCGAGATGTCCGTGGCCTCGGCCAGTTTCGACGGGCTCTCGGGAAGGTCGAAAACCGTCACCATCTTCCTCTCCAGCAGCTTCACCGCGACCGTCCTGGACATCGGAATGACGGTCACCGGCCAGCATTTGCGCTCCTCGATCAGCCGCTCGAGCCCGCGCTCGAACGGATAATGCCAGCCCAGGAGCGGAAAGCCCATGCATGTCGCATAATCGACCACGTCGCTGGAGAACTTGGTGTTGCAGACCAGCCAGGGCTTCGTGAATCTCCTGCACCTTCCGAGCTTCGCGCCTTCCACGAGGTCGAGGAAGCGCGCGTAGGTGTAGAGTGCGGTCTGAACGCGGCATTTGATGCCCCCTGAGTTGTGGAACTTGCACTCTATCATGTAGGTGCCGTCCTTGTTCGCCGCCACCACGTCTATCTCGTGCGAGACGCATTTGCCCTCGAGTATCTGCCTGACCTCCGTCTTATATCCGTCGAGGCTCAGCAGCCTCGCGGTGAAATCCTCGAACTCGTACCCCGCGGGACCGAGGTCGGTAAGCGCCCGCTTGAGGTTGAACTTGTGGGCGGCCTCCGGCCTTTTCTTATCCACGATCCTGAAGAGCGCGGCATATATCTCCTTCGTGGTTATGCCGTCGTACAGTTTCGGCTCGAACTCCGAAAGCGCGTCATGCGCGACCTTCGCCGAAAGCCCGGCCCGCCTGAGGGCGTCCTCCACCTTCTTCCGGTCGTACGGCTCGCTCTCGCCCGACTCCTTGCGGACCATGATGGCCTTTTCCTCGCTCGTCATGCAGAGGAATCCGAGCGAGCGATTATATTGTTTTCGGGCATCGCGCCCGCCCCGCGCACCTTACTCAATTTTAAATATTATTACACACAATGTCTGATTATGCCCACAGCCAGGACCAAGGCCGGGCCCGGAGACGCACGGGTCCTTGATTTCAAGAAGGCCTACGCCCAGGTGCACGGGAAGGAGCCGGAGGTTCCCGAGCAACCGTCCTCCATTCGGGTTCCCAGCCCTCCCCGGGGCATGTTCCGTGACAGGCAGATCAAGGAGCAGCTTGATGCGCTTGCCGCGCCCACCGGCCACAAGGGCAAGCGGGTGATAGCCGAGCTGGACCTGGAATGCGATGGCGGGAAGCGCGGGATATTCAAGACGATAGTTCCGGGCGACTCGGTGATGGTCAGGGCGGCCCGGTCTTTCGCTGAAATCGTCTTCACCGGCATCAACGAGCGCGGGCTGCTGGTTTGCATGCGTTTCAAGAACGGCGAGGTGCCCTACCCCCACGAGATCGATTTCAGCGAGTTCGAGCGCCCGGCGAAGGTCTGGGAAGGGACGCTGATGAACGGAACCTATTTCAAAGTCGAGGTCGCGCGCCTTCCGATATACTCCTTCGAGGGCGGGGTGGTCGCGAACGTGGACATATCCGTCATCATCGAAAGGAACCCCCTGACGAGCCATCTCGATTTCTGAACCGCCGGGCGGCGCGGGCATCCGTTGCAACGTTTATATTCCTTTCTCTCTAAATCTAATTCCACTTGTTCTGACGAGTTATACCGTTAGAATGGCTTGAATGACGTTAACCAATTAGGTGAATCTACATGGTAAAGAAGGAATTCGTGGTAGAGGAAGTGCAGAGGCTCATGGACAACCAGGACCAGGTCCGCAACGTCGCGATTGTCGCGCACGTGGACCATGGCAAGACCACGCTCACGGACTCTCTCGTGGCGAGGGCGGGGCTCATATCCAAGGAACTCGCGGGCGAGCAGAGGGTGATGGATTTCGACGAGCAGGAGCAGGCGAGGGGAATCACCATCAAGTCGGCGAACATCTCGCTAGGTTTCGCATTCCAGGGCAAGGACTACCTCATCAACCTCATCGACACGCCGGGCCACGTGGACTTCGGTTTCCACGTCGTCCGCGCCATGCGCGCCGTAGACGGCATCTGCCTTGTTGTGGATGCTGTCGAGGGAGTGATGCCGCAGACCGAGACAAACCTCAGGCAGGCGCTCAAGGAGCGCACCAAGCCGATCCTTTTCATCAACAAGATCGATCGCCTCATCAACGAGCTGAAGCTGGACTCGAACGCGATGCAGCAGAGGTTCGTCAAAATCATGACGCAGGTGAACAAGATAATCGAGGCGAACGCGCCGGAGGACAAAAAACTGGACTGGCAGGTCCGCGTGGACAAGGGGAACGTCGCTTTCGGCACGGCGTACAACAAATGGGCGATATCCTACTCGTCCATGAAGAAGTTCAACATCGGGTTCAAGGACATATACGACAAATGCGTGGCAGGGGAGCACGCCTGGCTCGTGGAGAAGAGCCCGCTCGACGAGGTCCTTCTTGAGATGATAATCCTCCACCTGCCGAGCCCGAAGTTCGCGCAGCCGTATCGGATCCCGGTCCTGTGGAAGAACGGCGACCTGAACACCGAATACGGCAAGAGCATGCTCGCGTGCGACACCAACGGCAAGCCGATAGGCGTCTGTTTCGGCATCGTCTATGACGAGCACGCCGGCGAGGTCGGGGTCGTCAGGCTCTTCTCAGGCACGGTTGAGAAAGGGACGATGCTCTATGTCTCGTCCAAGAAGACCTATGCCAAGGTACAGCAGGTGGGCGTCTACATGGGCCAGGACCGCGTTGCGGCGGAGCGCGTGATCGCGGGGAACATCGGCGCGGTTGTCGGGCTCAAGGACATCTACGTCGGAGAGACCGTGTCGGCCGAGCCCATGGAGCCCTTCGAGCAGATAAAGCACTACTCCGAGCCGGTCATCACCAAATCCATCGAGGCCAAGGAGCAGAAGGACCTGCCGAAACTCATCGAGGCGCTCAGGAGCATTTCCAAGGAGGACCCGACAATAAAGATCCAGCTCAACCCGGACACGGGCGAGCACCTCATCAGCGGGAACGGCGAGCTGCACCTCGAGATAATAGAATACAAGATAAGGATTGAGAAAAAGGTGCCCATCATCACCTCGCCGCCCATCGTCGTCTACCGCGAAGCGCTGCTTGGGGGGGCGGGCCCTGTGGAGGGCAAGTCCCCGAACAAGCACAACAAGCTCAAGGTCACGGTGGAGCAGCTCGAACCCGCGATAATCAAGGCCATACAGGACGGCACGGTCCCGGAGGGCAGGCCGAAAGGAAGGGAGGTCTGGGAGAAGCTTGTGGAGCTCGGCATGGACCGCGACGAGGCGAGGAACATCTACGACATCCACAACGAGAGCGTGTTCATCAACGGCACGAAAGGCATCCAGAGCCTCAACGAGGTCGAGGAGCTGATGATACAGGGGTTCGAGGAGGCGCTGGACTCGGGGCCCATGGCCAAGGAGAAGATGTCCGGGGTCAAGGTCACGCTGACGGACGCCACGCTCCACGAGGACAACGTCCACCGCGGGCCCGCGCAGATGCTTCCGGCCATCCGGAGGCCGATATACGCCGCCATGCTGATGGCCGGCGTTTCCCTGCTCGAGCCGAAGCAGAAGGTGCTCATCAACACCCTGCAGGAGTACTCCGGCGCCGTCATAAACATGACGAACGGCAGGAGGGGCCAGCTTGTCGGCATGGAGCAGGAGGGGGAGAACACCGCCATTTCCACCCTGTTGCCTGTCGCCGAGATGTTCGGCTTCTCCAACGAGCTGAGGGGCGCCACGCAGGGAAGGGCGATATGGTACCAGGAATACGCCGGCTACCACCCGATGCCCAAGGAGCTCGTGTCCAAGGTCGTGCGCCAGATAAGGGAGCGCAAAGGCGAGAGGCCAGACCCCCCGACGGCCGCGTTCTTCTTGGAATAGGTTTTGCCGCGTCCGACGCATCGGACGCGGGCATGCTCGCGGTCGGCGAACCGACCGCGATATCTTTCTTTATTCTCTTTATTTCTGTTTTTCGTCATGTTCTTTCTGTTTTCAAGGGAGCCCTAATGTTCGGCGCACCGAACATTGGGCGCCTCCCTATTGTTCCAAAGGAACAATGGGCACCTTGATGCCCGAGGCATCAAGATTGTGTTCGTTGCGACGAACAAGTGCGATGCAGTCTCCGGTCTGACTAGCGCTGCATCGGTCGGCCTTTGTGCTTGACTTATGCAGCTGCATCATCCTGCCCTTATGTTTGACCTCTGCGCCTTCTTCTCTCCTTTTGCGCGTATAATGGTATATGTTATAAATACATGTTCATAAAATATCTATGTGGGTGGGAACATGAAACTGATCACTGACATCAACGAGATACGCGACTTCATAGAGAAATTCCTGGAAATCACCAGCGGAACCCTCATTGTCCCGGGCAGCCCGCTGAGGGTATCGAGCGCCGCATACCACCGCTGGGGCATAGGAATCACAAGCGAGAACCTGGAACAGCTCAAGGAGATGGCCGAGGACGCATACCTGAACCAGGTGCCCGTGGGCGAGGAGCGCTCCGATGTGGAGAGGACAATCAGGCCGAAGCTCCGGGAATGGGTCGAGCCGAGGATGGCCAGGTATATGGGAGACACCGTTAAGGAGATGCTCAAGTCCATAGGCCTCTCCGGAGACAAAATCTCGATATGCGAGGTTCCGGCGCGCGATGCGGAGGTCTCCTGCGCGGCGGCCATGGCCATAACGTTCGATTCCGAGACCGCAGGCATGATGCAGAGGACCGAATTCCACATGGTCGACATTTCGAAAGATAGCCTGCAGGACACCCAGCGGAACATGGCCATGAGCGGCGCGTCCCACGTGCTCCACCAGGAGCTGGACCGCGTTTTTCTCGCCGGGGTCGCGCCCGGGAGCATAGATATCCTCATCTCGCTTTCGCATTTCCACCACAAGCCTTTCACCGACCATCTGGCCCAGATACACCGGGCGCTGAAGGACAACGGCGTCCTGCTCGTGGGCGACCGCCACTCCGCGATTTGGGACCACCCGGTGAACGCGTATCGGATCCTCCAGCGCATGGGCGCCGAGGATAACACTCTCGGTGCGTTCAGGAGGCACTTCGGGTTCAACGGCAACATCAGCGGCGACCCCAACGTGACGCTCACTTCGGAGGAATGCAACGCCATCGCCCGGCACCTGCAGTACTGGGAAGAGATCGGCGACGCCGTCAGGCAGCTGTATGGGAGCAAGAAACGGCGCGTCCGTTTCCTTGAGGCGAACGACACTTCGGAAGCGAGGAGGCAGAAGCTCGAGTGCGCCGGCTTCACGACCGACCCCGACATGATACGGAAGGCGTTCCCGAGGTCCAAGCTCAGCGAGCTGCCGAAAAAGATCCTGGCGGATTCAGATTTCGCGGTTGTCATGGCCGCCGTCAAGAAACCGGCGCCGGGAAGGGGTTGAAAGGATGCAACCCATCAGCTCCATCAGGGAGCTTGAGGCCTTGGACCGCCGCCTTGCCTATCTCGCGAAAGACCTCAGCATACGGCCCGGGAGCATTTTCCGCATCGCCTGCCAGTATCTCGGCAACTGGGGGATCGAGCTCAATGAGACTAACCGGAAATGGATAGAAGCGAAGTCCGTGGAAAGCTACATAGCGGAATGGAAGTATGGAGGGAAGGGCCTTGACGACGCCATAGAGAGGGCGGTGAAGAGGGCGGGCCTCTCGCGCGGAAATTTCGACCTCAACACCATGCTCGCGGAGATGACTGTCCAGATAATCCTCTCGATGCACGATGAGAAGCGCGTTTTCAGGATATGCGACATAGGCGCGGGGGCCGGTTCCACGAGCGAGGCGCTGCTGGACCGGCTGGCGACTGTGATGGGCGAGGAGACAGGCAGGCAATTCGCCAGGCGATTCATCGAGCTGTACCTCGTCGAGCCGTCCATGGTGCGCCTCAGCGAGGCCTTCGTCAAGCTAGAGGGCAACAAGCTCAAGCCGAAGAACTGCGAGCTCATATGCGCCCCGCACACCCATATAGGCAGGCTTAGGGACGGCGAGTTCGATTTCGTCATCTCGAGCGCGGTGTTCCACCACATGTCGTTCCCCAGGTACCTGTCCCAGACAAGGCAGAAGCTCGCGGAAGACGGCGTGATGGTGATAGGCGACTGGTATCATCTTCTGTGCCATCATCCGGCTTACATCGTCCCCCTGCTCCTGGCCCTTGAGATAAGCCCTGAGAAGCTGATGCTGTTCAAGCACATCTTCAACGTTGACGAGGGCGACGAGGCAAGGATAGACGCGATGCTCACCCCGCAGCAGCTCGATTCGAAGCAGAAGGCGCTTCTCTACCTCGCCGCCCTCGGCGAGGAGATGAGGCCGGTGAACAACGCATGCTTCATGTTCCTGGAGGCCCTCGAATCTTTCGGCGACAGGAAGAGGAAGATAAAGGAAGCGGGCTTCGAGACGGATATCGCCGCGCTGAGGAAGGAGCACAAGGGCTTCATATCGCTCACCTCGAATGTCAGGCGGGCGTATCCGAACAACGACATCACGAGCGTGATTTCGGCTGCCAGGGTTCCGGCCGGAAAAAGGAAGCTGAAGATGGCCGTCTGAGCCCCTCAACAAGAGATTTTTAACGGATGCCATCGAAATCCCAGCATGCTGAAGCTGTTCGATACCCTGAGGGGGAAGAAGAGTCCCTTCCGCCCGCTCAAAGGCAACCTCGTCCGCATCTACACCTGCGGCCCTTCTGTCTATGCGTATTCACATATCGGCAATTTCAGGACCTATCTTTTCGAGGATGTTCTCGTCCGCTACCTGAAGCACAAAGGCTATGCGGTAAAGCGCGTTATGAACATCACGGACGTGGAGGACAAGGCAATAGAATCGGCAAGGAGAGAATGCAAAACGCTCGGCGCCCTTCAGAAAGACAAGATAAGAAGATTTTTCTCGGATTTCGATGCTCTCGGGATGCTCAGGCCGGATGTGGTGGCGAAGGCTTCGCTGCACGTGCCGCAGATGTCCCGGCTCATATCCCGCATATGCGGGAGGGGATATTGCCTGATAGAGCTGGACGGCGTGTATTTCAATGTCCGGAAATTCCGGAGATACGGCGCGCTCAGCCATATCGGGAAGCCGCGCTATATGGGAACCGCGCGAAAGGACGATTACGCCAAGGTGGGGGCGCGGGATTTCCGGCTCTGGAAAAGATGGACGCGCGGGGACGGCGGAACGTCCTGGGAAAGCCCCTTCGGAAAGGGCAGGCCCGGATGGCACATAGAGTGCAGCGCGATGTCCATGGCGTACCTCGGCGAATCGTTTGACATCCACTGCGGAGGGGCGGACAACGTTTTCCCGCACCATGAGAACGAGATAGCGCAGAGCGAATCCGCGACCGGTAAAAAGCTCGCCAATTTCTGGCTGCACGCGAGGCACCTAACCATCAACAAGCGCAAGATGTCCAAGCGGACAGGGAACGTGCTTTACGTGGGCCAGCTGCGGAAGATGGGCGTGCCTTCGGGCTGCCTGCGATTCTACCTCGTATCGGAGAGATACCGGAAGCCCCTGGATTTCACGATGAAGCGGTTCAAGGAAAAGGTCTGCCAGTGCCATGAGGCTTCGGGACTCGTCGCGAAGCTCAGGAAGGTCAAATCACCCGGGAACGGGAAACGCGGGAAGATCATCGCGGGGCGGCTCCTCTCCGGATTCGAGAGCGCGATGGACGACGACCTCGACACCGGCCTCGCGTTCAGAAGGACATTCCGCATCTTAAGGGACGTGAAATCGCTCCTGGAAGCGGAAAAATTGTCAAAGGCCGACGCAAAAAAGATATGCGATGCCATAGACAGGATAGACTCGGTGCTGTGGGTCTTCTAGCCGTTATTTTTTGCAGAAGAGGCTCTGGAGCCTCTTGTCATACTCCACTTCCCGGAACCCCGCTTCCACGAGGCGTTTCGTGACCTCGTCCGGGATGCTCCTGCCACGCCCCTTGCCGACCGAGCCGACATAATGGAAGAGCTTTCCGGTGTGCTTGAGGCAGCGGTGAAGCTCCCTGTAGAAAGCGAGCGAATAGAGCTCCCCTGCTTTCGAGAACCTCGGTGGGTCGTGGATGATTGCGTCGAACGACACATCATCCATCTTCTTTATCTCTTCCGAAATGTCGCCTTTGATGATCTCTATTTTTTTATTTTTGAAAAGCTTCTTGCTCCAGGGGTTCCATTCCGCGAGCGCGAGCACCGCCCTGCTTATCTCGCAGGTCACGACCTTTTCCGCGGCAAGCGACGCCTCTATGGCCGTGTAACCAAGGCCCGTGCAGGTGTCCAGCACCGTGTCCCCGGTCTCGACCCCTAACTTTTTCACGTCCGCCTTCGAGTAATCGAGCGGCGTCTTGAAGTCCTTCACGAGGTGCATCCTCAGCCCGTCTATTTCCAGGATGGGGACCCCGTTATATAGCCTCAGCTTGAAGAAGTTATTGTCGAACACCGCCAGCTTGTATAGCTCGCCGCCCTTCCTCGCGTACATGAACCTGTCGTCGCTGAAATACTCGACCGAGCCGTCGGCTGATTTCGCGATGCTTCTCATCGGGATTACTACGGTAGCAAGGAATTTAAAATGATGGTAATAATAATAACTATGTGTTAATATGAAAGCAACGGCACAAACCGTCCGGGGGGATGGTAGCGCGAGTGGAACGAATGGAGACCATGACGGGCCCGCCACATCCCTGGCAGAGATAGAAAAGCTGAACCAGGCTCTGATAACCGTGACGCAGGGGCTTCCGGTCTGCATCGGCAGCGTGTACAAGGTCGACAGCCTGAGCTATCCGAACTGGGGTTTCGCGGTCACGGAGGACAACATCGATGCCATCAGGCGCCAGGCAGAATTCTATTACAATAAGGACTACGCGGAGCGGAGGCTCAACGGCAACATAGAGTACCTGCTGAAGACCGATTTCACGGTAACCCATGAGAAGAGGATGACGGAGTTCGTGGCAGTCACGATCCGTGAGATGATGCGCTCCAGGGACAACGGAAAACGCGAGTTCCACATATGCGACGTCCCGGCCCGCGACGGCCATCTCAGCGCCGCGATAGCGCACGCACTGCGCAGGGACAGCGATACCGAAGGCATGCTTTCGAGGACCGTGTTCCATCTCGTCGATATCTCATGGCAGAAGCTCGACAAGGCGCAAGAGACCCTCAGGCAATTCGGGGCGAAGTCCGAGAAATGCCCGATCTCGGACGAGGCGCTCTTCAGGCAGCTTGACGCGGGGAATTATGACCTCATCGTCACGCTCGGCCATCTCCACCACAAGCCCTTGCTCGTGGAATACCTCAAGGAACTGAACAGGATTCTCACGGACGACGGCGCGCTGGTCATCGCGGACTGGCACTCCCCGCTCTGTTCCCATCCCGCGAATGTCCTCTCGCTGCTCCAGTACCTGTGGCTGGAGCCGGCAAGGCTCGACATGTTCCGCGGGATAATGGCAGAGCAGCTGGCGGCACAGAAGCCGTATCTGGAGCCGGATGAGATGCATTCCCTGATGAACCACATACTCCATTGGAAAAGCGTGATGCGCAGGATTTCTGAGAACCCTTCCCCGAAGATGGCGAGGCTGTATATAAGCGCGGCTTATGATACGAGCAGGCAGAGGGAGAGGAAGCTGGAAGATGCGGGTTTCAGCGTGGACCTGGCGGACGTGAAAAGGGCATTCCCGAAAGCGAGGCTCCCGCAGTTCTCCGGCTCGACGCCGAACATAGCCGCCAAGAGGCTCGTCGCGGGCTCGGATTCGGCCACGGTAATGGCCGCGGTGAAAAAGAGGTAAACGGTGGCGGGATGAAACTAATCAGCGAGATCAACGACCTGAAGCGGCTCGACGACTTTCTCACAGCGCTGTCCGGCAGCCTAGCCATAGAAATCGGCAGCTGGAGCAGGATCGCGCACCAGTATCTCGCCAACTGGGGCGTGCAGGTGACCGAAAAGAACCGGGACTGGATAAAGAAATGCGCGGCAAGGGCGTTTTTCAAGGAATGGAGCGCGAGCAGCGACAAGGCGAACCGTGCCATAGAGATGGCGATAGGAGAAGCGAAGCTGGACATAGGCAACGAGGGCCTGAACACCCAGCTTGGCGAAATGGTGGCAAGGATACTGAAAAGCATGCACGACGGCAAACGGATATTCACGATCTACGACCTGGGGTCTGGCGACGGCGATACCATCCTCGCGGTGCTCGACGCCCTGGACCTGTATGAGGACACCCAGAGGATCGCGCCTTACTGCAATCTCCGGCTTCTGGAGCCTGGAAGCCAGCGGCTCAAGGTCGCGGAGGAGAGGATCTCCGAGCACAGCCTCTATCACTCGCTGGCCGACCGCCCGGTCTACCTGTGCGGCTCCTACGACTATTTCGAGTCCGACGTGGGCAAGGGCGCCGTCGACATATTCATATCCAACGCGGTGCTGCACCACTTTCCCTTTCCGGACCATTTCCACGTGATAAGGGAGAAACTAGCAGAGGACGGGGTCATGGTGACCGGGGACTGGCACAACACGATATTCAGCCATCCGGCGTTCGTGGTCCCGCTCCTGGAAGCAGTTGGGGGCAGCCCGGAAGTCATAAACGAGTTCAGGAACCGTTTCGGCATCAAGGAAGGCGACCGGAAGCAGCTCGAGGCGCGCCTCACGCCGAGGCAGAAGGCATGCCACGTCGGCTTCATAGATTTCCAGAGGGCGCTCAGTATCCGGCTTAGGGAAATCAAGGAAAAACTATGCATGATCGAGTGCCTTGAGACCTTCGAGGACAGGGTCAATCACATAAAGGACGCCGGTTTCGAAACCCGCGGCGACGTCCTGAGAAAAGGGCACCCTGGTTTCCGCAATGTGGATGATAACAAAAAACTCGTGTTCCCTGACAACGACCTTGCCGGGGTCGTGGCGGTCGGAAAAATACCCCCGCCGAAGAAAACGATTCCGGACGCCCATAAGCCCAAAGGCAGGATGCTTGCGCGCGCCTAGAACTCGATTGTCTCGAAGCCAGCGAACTCGCGGAGCGCCTTTGGCAATACCACTGTCTTCTTGTCCTCCTGGCAGTTCTCCAGTATGGCGATCAGGGTGCGGCCCACGGCGAGCCCGCTTCCGTTGAGGGTGTGCACGAATTCCAGCCCGCCCTTTTCCGCCGAACTCCTGAACTTAATGTTCGCCCTCCTTGCCTGGAAATCCGTGCAATTCGAGCATGAGGATATCTCGCGGTACTTGTCCTGGCTCGGAAGCCACACCTCTATATCATACGTTTTCGCGCTCGAGAAGCCGATGTCCCCTGTGCACAGCTCTATGACGCGGTAAGGAAGCCCGAGCAGCTGGAGTATCCTCTCCGCGTCCTTTGTCATGCCTTCAAGCTCATCAAAGGACCTCTCCGGGTGCGCGAGCTTAACAAGCTCCACCTTGTCGAACTGGTGCTGGCGTATGAGCCCGCGTATGTCCTTGCCGTATGCGCCCGCCTCCCGCCTAAAACACGGGGTGTATGCGGTAAGCTTTATCGGCAGTTTCGCCTCATCGAGTATCTCGCCCGCATAAAGGTTGGTGAGCGGGACTTCCGCAGTCGGGACGAGCCACAAATCCTCGTCCTGTATCTTGTATTGGTCAAAGGCGAACTTCGGGAGCTGCCCTGTTCCGGTTATCGTTTTCGTGTTCACCAGGTAAGGCGGGGCGAATTCCGTGTACCCGTTGGACGCCTGCACCGAAAGCATGAAGCTGACAAGCGCGCGCTCGAGCTTCGCGACCGGCCCTTTCAGCACCGTGAACCTGTGCATGGCGAGCTTCACCCCGCGCTCGAAGTCTATCAGCCCGCTCCTCTCGCCCAGCTCATGGTGGTCAACGACATCGGCGCTTCCCTTCTCCGGCTTCCCGTGCTTCCTGACCTCGGGATTCTTCGTCTCATCCGGCCCCACCGGCACGGACTTGTCAGGGAAGTTGGGCAGGAACAGCATCAGCTCGTGGACCCCCTTCTCCAGCTTCTCGGTCTCCTCGGAGATCGCCTTGATCCTGGCGCTCACCTCGCCCGAGCGCTTTATCTGCGCGCTCGCGCTCTTGCCGGCCTTCTTCTCGCTGTTGATCTCCATGCTGAGCCTGTTGCGCTCGGCCCGCAGCTCCTCCTCTTCCTTCTTCCTGCCCCTCCACGAAGTGTCGAGCGAGATTATTTTAGTGAGGACGGCGGACGTTTCCTGGGGGTAGTTCCTATCCTTTAGCATGCTGAAAACGGAATCCGGCATCTCCCTGATGAGATGGATTGGCAACATGAGCGTGAATAAGCGTGGAAAAGGTTTAAATGCTTGGGAGAGGGTACGGGCTGGCGGTGCCGTTCACGGCTGGAGCGCCCTCAGGAAACGCAATGCGGTCCGTGCGTGTGCCAGCGGCATCTCCTGGCCCGGCTTGTCGAAATGCCCGTACACCATGGGGCCGAAGGCGAATGCGGGGCAGAGCCTGCTGTACACATGCGCCTCGTCATGGCCGGAGAGGCGCCTGGCCGCGACCCTCGTGTCCCCGAACCGCCTCACCAGCGCGATCCCGAGCTTCCGCGCGTCGCGGCGCGAGTAGCCGTCCAGATAAGCGTGCGTCGCGTCTTCCATGTCGAAGATGTCCTCCTCTTTTTTCGACCAGTCCGTTCTCTCCTGCGGCCGCAGGAGCCGCGGGTGCGTGACGTCTATCGCGACGCAGAGGTCCGGCTTTATGCCGCGCCTCCTCAGCTCCCGCAGGACCTCCCTCGCGCTCCTGCAGTAGCTGCGAGGGCTCCTCTTTCCGGTCTCTTCCGATGCTGTGAAGACGTATATCGCGCGGCCTTTTTTCGGCCCCGCCCGGGCGAGAAGCACGTTCAGGTAGCAGCCCACCGCGTTGTCCAGCACCCCGCCTATCACGCGGCTCCCGCCCACAACGCCCTGCCTGAAGGCCAGTTTCCGTATCTTCGGGTCCACGTCGAAATGGGACGAGAACAACACGGTGCGCCTTCCCGAGCCTTTCTCCACCCAGATGTTCCCGAAGCGGTCGAGCGAGGGGCGGCATCCGCGCCGTACGAGCTCGCGCAGCAGATATGCACGGCGCTCGCCGCGCCTGCTATCTCCGCTGAATTGCCGCATCGCTATGCCTTTGAGTATGTCTGCCACACAGGATTATCGGAGACCTCCCTTTTAACCCTGTTTCTTCCCGCCTATTCCAACATTTAATTATATAAAATACCAAATGAATAAATACAAGTTCGGTGCAAAACAGCTAATGAACGGAAACCAGCAGCCGGAAAAGCAGGAGAAGCCGAAGATCAAATTCCTATTCGTGTCGATCGAGGCACTCATCGGGGACCTCGCGTGGCAGGTGAAGAAGGAGGGGCACGAGGTCAAGTATTACATCACGGAAAAGGAGCAGAAGGACGTCTGCGACGGCTTTGTTGACAAGGTGGACGACTGGAAGGGGCTTGTCGAATGGGCCGATGTCGTTGTTTTCGACGACGTCGGGTTCGGGGACGACGCGGAAAGGCTCAGGAAGGGGGGCAAGCCCGTGGTGGGCGGCTCGCAGTACACCGACAAGCTCGAGATGGACCGCGAGTTCGGCCAGTCCGAGATGAAAGCTGCTGGAATAAACATCATCCCGCGGTGGAATTTCACTAATTTCGACGATGCCATAGAGTTCATGAAGAAGAATCCGGACCGGTACGTGATAAAGCCCAGCGGCCTCGCGCAGAACGAGAAGGAGCTGCTCTTCGTGGGCCAGGAGGAAGACGGCAAGGACATAATCGAGATGCTGGAGCGCTATAAGAAGAACTGGGGCAAGAAGATAAAGGAGTTCCAGATCCAGAAATACATATCCGGAGTGGAGGTCGCGGTCGGCGCGTTCTTCAACGGGGAGGATTTCATCCTGCCCCTGAACGTGAATTTCGAGCACAAGAAGATGTTTCCGGGTGAGCTCGGGCCCAGCACGGGAGAGATGGGGACGAGCCTTTTCTCCACGAGCCGCAGCCCGCTGTTCGATGCCACGCTCGCGAAGATGAAGGACAAGCTCGCGGCTTCCGGTTACGTGGGGTACGTGGACATAAACTGCATAGTCAATTCGAGGGGCATATATCCGCTCGAGTGGACAACGCGATTCGGATTCCCTCATATAAGCATACTCATGGAGGGAGTGCTGAGCGAATGGGGCGCGTTCCTCTATGGAATCGCGAGGAAGCAGAAGCCGGAATTGCGGACCAAGCGCGCGTTCGTGGTCGGCGTCGTGATCGCGGTGCCCCCCTTCCCGTTCCACGACCCGGACGCCTTCGAGAGGTATTCGAAGGACGCGTCCATCATATTCAAGAAGCCGAACTTCGAAGGCATCCATCCGGGCGACGTGAAGCTCGACGAAAACGACTGGAAGCTCGCGGGCAACAGCGGATACGCCCTGGTCGTGACGGCTTCGGGCACGACGATGGACGAGGCCATGAAGACCGTCTATAACCGGGTGAGGAACATCACGATACCCAACATGTTCTACAGGACGGACATCGGGGCGAGATGGTTCCAGGACGGCGATAGGCTGATGATGTGGGGGTATATGTGAGCGCATCACATGTTTCCCTCATGTTCGTCGCAACGAACATGGGGTCCCGCGAACGGAGCGCCGTTCGCGAGGTCCCTTTAGTGCGGCATTTCGTTGTTTTCTAACTGTATTCTAAATGCACGTCGTCTCCGGTCATCCTTAATGCTCCGTGGGTCCCTTGGTATTCCACTTCGGCACTAAGAAAACGCCCGACGACTTGCGGAGCACGGGTTGTATCTGAGACGACGCATCCCCAGAAAACAGTAGGAAAACAACGAAATGCCTGATAATGAGAACACAGAAGCTTCACTTCAGCAGGCTCTGGAACCTAGCGGTCGCCTCTTCGGACTTGCCCTGGCGGTTGACTATGACGACCGCCGGCGCGCCGGTGAACGCGGAATATGCCGCGAGATAAGCCCTGTTCATCTGGTCGTGGAGCGCGATGTCGTCCACGTCGCGGATGCGCGTCGGGTCGCTGGTCCGCCTCGCGGCCACCTCGGCCACGTCCGCGGTGATGAGCACGAGACCGTCGACCTTGAGCATCTTGAGATATTCGAAAGGAAGCCCGGGGAAGAAGCCCTGCGGCGTGCTGATGGAGCAATGGGTGTCCAGGATGAGTTTTCCCCTCTCCTTGGCGAGCTCCTCGTACACCTTCTGCTGGGCCGCCTTCTGCTTGTCGACCGGCAGCCCCCGCATCTCGTCCCGCTCCTTTATGCCGTACATCCTCTGCTCGACCGCCAGCATCATGTCCCCGAAGTTTTGGATCCTGTAGTTGGTCTTCAGGCCCTTCAGCACGGTCGTCTTTCCCGCTCCCGGAAGCCCCATCACGATTATCATGCTATCATCCCTCGCTGTTCACTCGACCAGCTTGCCGAGTGCAGGGTAGAGTTCGAATGCCTGCATCTGCTCCATCTGCTCGTACATCCTGTAGAATATGCCGACGCTGAGCAATATGCCCGTTCCGGTGCCTAGCGCCCCTGTCAGGTCAGCCAGCCCTGCCAGCAGCCCCACCGAGAACGAGCCCAAAATGGTCAGCGGCACGATGTGCTTGCTCAAAATCGTCTCGAGCATGCGCGGGTCGCGCCTGAAACCGGGTATCTGGAGGCCCGATGACGAGAGCTGCCCTGCCACGGATTTCGAATCCATGTTCGCGGTCTCCACCCAGAAGAACCCGAAAAGGACCGAGGTCATGGACAGGAACAGGACGTAGGTTATGGCATGCACCCATTCGGGAATATTGTAGATGGGCGTCACGCCGTCCTTGATGAAGTTCCAGTGCCCGACCGTTCCGCCCGATACATATATGGGCGTGATGAAATAGACTATCCCGTCCCGGATCATGTTGTTCGAATCCACGAAGCCTACGATGGGAAGGTTCGCGTGCGCAAGGATGGTGCCACCGAAAAGCTGGATGTTGAGCAGCAGCGCCGAGGCGAAAATCACGGGTATGTTCGACACGTAGAAATATTTGAGGGGAAGCTTCGGCACCATGCCCCTGACCTTCTCGAAAGCTATGGGTATCTCGACCTTCACGCTCTCGGCGTACACGCACGTGAGGAAGACGATTATCGTGAATATGAACGGAAGCAGCGCCAGCACCGCGTTCGGGAGGCCCTCTGCCCCTCCGCCGGTCACGGATTGGATGACGCCGTTGGTGCCTATGACGAGGCCGACGACACCGGAAACTATGGATAGCGCGACACCCGCCGCAATGAACAGGCTTATGCCGGAGCCGATGCCGTATTTGGTGACGACCTCGTCCAGGTAGAGTATTATGACCGAGCCCATGGCTATCTGAAGTATGACAATCGCTTCGACACCCGGCAACGGGAGCCCCGGAACCGCGGCCAGGATGGTCCTGCCGCTGATGACGAATATCGCGCCTTCGGCGAAGGCGAGCAGTATGCCCAGGATCTTCTGGACCTCGAGGAATTTCTGCTTGTCCTCCCTGTTCTTGAGGTCGAGCTTTATCACGCCCGCGCCAGTGAAGAGCTGGAGGAAAATGGACGCGAGGACTATGGGCCCGATGCCCGCGGTCAGGAGGGACCCTATTTTGGACGCCGTTATCGTCTGCAGGAAATCTATGCCGCCCTCCTTCTTCACCACGCCGAACGCGGTGATGTTGTACATGATGAAGAAGATTATCAGCGCGGCCCCTGTCCACATCAGCCGCTCTTTCGTGCTCGGCGGCTTCTCCGGCGCCTTGATTTCCGGAAGACCCTTGGCTATCGAGTGCAATATGTCTATTACTCCCATCGGAACACTCTTTGAAGATTAAGCTTATATACCTTATGCCCCTACGCGGCTCCGGTGGCCTTGTCTCCGCCGAGCTTCTCCATCTGGCCACCCGCCTGCTTCACCTTCTCTTCCGTCTTCTTGCTCCAGCACAGGGCCCTTATCAGGAGAGGCACGCTCGCGTGGCCGGTCCCGAGTATCTTGCCCTCGAACTCGAAGTAATACTTGCCCTCCCTTTTCTGGAGCCTGTCGGTGAGCGCCTTCTGGTTTATGTCATAGAGCTGCGAGACAGGTATCTCCCTGCTGGTCGGGTTGACGAACCCGTGCTTGCCGAAATAGCCCGGGGCGTACTTGGCCACCCACGTGCCCTTGTGCTTGCAGCGGCCGGCGTTTCCCCTGCCGCCCCTGTTCCCGCTGCCCCTCCTGTTCTTGACATCACCGGCTCCGAAATGCCTCCTTCCGAGGTATTTGGATTTCTGTTTGCCTTTCCTTCTGGATACCATGCGATCACATCGTCTTCATCGCTTCAAATCATCTTCCGTATGAACGCGTCCATGTCTTCCCGCGGGCCGAGGACCCCGGCCGGCCAGGGAAGCTTTATGTCCTTCATGCCTTTCTTCGGCGGATGCAGCCGATAGACCGGTTTCCTCTCACCCACCTCCGGTTCCCTCGGAACCGGAGGGCTTGTGCTCTTCGGGCGCACGGCCACTGGTTTCGCCTTCCCTCTCTTCGCGTCGAGGGCGGACAGTGTCTTGTCGCTCACCTTGCCGAATGTGACATAATCCTTGACCACGTTCAGCATGCCCATGGTCTGCGGCGTGGCGTCCACGACCACGCAGTGGTTGGGCCGCTCGATCCGGAGCAGCTCGAACGTCTTCTTCTGGCGCGGCTTCATGTTCCGCACGCCCCTTATCCTTATTATCGCGATCTTGTCCGCCATGCTCATGCGCCTCCTTCCGGCATCGGCTTCAGCTTGTTCAGGTTGTCGAGGGCGTCTATCGAAGCCATGGCCATGTTGTAGATGTTCCTTCCGCCGCTCATCGAGCTCCACACGTCCTGCATGCCTGCCATGGAGAGCACCTTCCGCACGACCGCGTTGCCTGCCAGGCCAAGCCCCTTGGGCGCCGGCCGAATCGTGATCTTGGTGCTGCCCTCTTTGCCTACTGTCTTGGTCCTCACGGAGTGCTTCCCGCTGCACCTGCATTCCCAGGAGCCGCAGCCCATGCTAACGGATATCATGTTCTTCTTCGCTTCGCGCCCGGCATAGTCCAGGGCGGGCTTTATCTCCTCGGATTTGCCGACTCCGACCCCCACATGACCCCTCCTGTCCCCGACGACCACCACGACCCTGAACTTGGTCCTCTTGCCCGAGTCGGTGACCCTCTGCGTGGTCTTTATCTGGAGCGTCTCGGCCTCGAGTTCAGGCATCAGGAAATCGATTATCTCGGGCTCGATTATGGGCTTGCCCATGTCTATTATCTGCTCGAGCGTAGTTATCTCGCCTGCCTTCACCATCTTGCCGATGGCGCTCTTGGGCTCCCACGCCCCGATGTCTATCCGCCTTAGTTTTTCCGCCATATAATCACCTTGCGCCCTTCGGGTGCGGGGCCCCCGGTTCCATCGGAACCGGCGCTCCCATGATCCTTCGCTTGGCTTCCTCGAACGCCGCCTTCATCGCCTCGGGCGGGTTCTTGAGCTTCTCGAGCGGAACCTTGTCCTCCTTGAAGCTGGTGCTCAGCCCGGCGTCCACCGCGCCTTTGAGCGCTGCGAAGACCAGGTTGCCTTTGGACGCCGTGTACCGCCCGTTGTCAAGCACGAACTCCTTCACTCCCGCCTTGGCGGCCTCCTTGCCGGCGTAAAGCCCGCCAAGGTATGCGCTCCAGGCGTTGCGCTTCGAGGGCCACTTGAACAGCTTCGCCAGCTTCGGGCCGTCGACCGTGACCAGCGTCCTGTCGCCTGTGGGGTCGAATTTTATGAACTGGACCAGGATGTACCTGTTGCTCCTGCGCACCACCATCCTGGGCTTGCCTGATTTAACGAGCGCGAGCCTCTTGCGGTAGTCCGTCCTGCCTTCGCGGCGCCTCCTGAATGCCACCGTGTATACGGGGCTGTTGGCTCTTGTCATACCCTATCCGCCTCCTTTCTGACCGCCGCAGGTTTCAGCGCCGGCCTCTGCTCGGGCCTTTTGGCCTGGATACCAGATGATGCGGCAGGCTTCGCTGCTGCCGGGGCCTGCGCCGCCTTCACCTGCTTGGCCTTGGGCTTCCACTCCACCTTCTTCGGCTCGAAATCCTGCTTCACCATGCCGGCTTCTTTCAGGTAGGCGAGCATCGCCCTCTTGCTCCTGAACAGGCCGGATTTTATCCTCATGTATATCATTCTCTTGCGTGCCTTCTCGAGCGCACCCTCCTCAAGTAGCTGGAAAAGGAACCTGCGTTGCGACCTCACCTTGTCCATCCACGCCTCTTTTCCGCCGCTGCGTGTCTTGGAACTCCCTCTCCTGCTGCCGATGGTCTTCCTCTTCCTGCGCTCCTTGGTCCTCCTGCCTTTCACCTGGACCTTTGTGATTATGCCCTTTTGTATGAGGTCCCTGACATCCGAGCGCGTCATCGCCTTCTCGGCTTCCTTCGCTCCGTCAGGCTTTATCCTCACCCTGTTCTCGCCGATGCTCATTATGTCCGCCGCGAGCCTTCTGATAGTGCCCATTGTCATTCGCTACCACCTTTGATTTGGGGGCCCGGAGGCTTCGGTCCCTCTGGTTCCGGAATCTGGGGCGCCTTGAGCGGCTTTGAAGCTTTCGGCTCAGGCAAAGCCCCTTTCTTCTCGTCTTTCGCCTCTTTTTTCTCCTCCTTCTTCTCCTTGGGCTTCACTTTCCTTGGATTGAGCACAATGAGGCTTGCGGCCCTCGCGACCTTCTCGATCTCGAGGGCTTTCCTCACGCCCACTCCTGAAGCGATCCTTATGACCATTCCTTTGATTCCCCCGAGCTCTGCCGGTGTAGCCACCAGCATCTCCGGCATGCCCAGCGGGTGGAAGCCCCGGATCGAAGCCGGGTTCTTGTATCCCACGCGGGGCGAGGCGCCTGCCCAGTCCTCCTTTCTCCTCTTCTTGTTGCCGACTCCCCTCGGTTTTCTCCATCGGTCCTTGACCTTCTTGCGGAAACCGAGGTTCTGCACGTTGAATTTCGGTTTGTTTTTCTTTTTGACCATTCCAACCATTTCAAACACCTGCAATCAACATCACATACCTATCGCCGAGCGGGCGAAAAACACCAGCATTCCGATGACCGACGATCCTATCAGCCATACGATGACCGCGGCGGCGGCCCTCACGTTGTCCAGGTTCGGATGCACCGCGTGCGCTATCGCATAATACAGGTAGAGCACGTAGAGGACGAGCGCCACCCCGCACAGCGAGGCGACGATGCCCACGAACGGGACCATGTTCAGCAGCATGATCGGAGCGTATATCGCCCCGAACGAGAGCATGAGCATCGAAGTCACGTAGAGCTGGTTGCCCAGCCTGCCCGTCCCTCCGAGCGCCCTGCACGCGCCGTAGAACACCCAGAGGCCGATGAAACTGGAGAGCATCGAAGTGACGAACGTGAACGCGAGCCCCGCAGGAGTCAGGAACATCTTCTGCTCCGATGCGAGGAGGCTCGCCATCGAAGCCTGGACCTCCGGCCCGTAGTCCCCCATCTGCCGCATCACGAGCATGAAGACAGCCACGGACGCCGCGAGGCTTATCAGCACCGACAGGGTGATGTGCACAGCCGACATCCTGTCGTCCTCCACCTTCGCGAGGCGTGGGATGGCCTCCTTGTACCTCTTCGGATGAATTATGTCTATGTACCTGCCGAGCTCGAAACCCATCTTCTATCCCTCGACCTCGTATATGCCGTCCTGGAACACGCGCGCGTCCTTGTCGTTTATCTTCATCGCCGAGCGCATGTTCGCGATCGTCTGGCCGACGGCTTCCTTGTCCGGGCCGTTCACGGTCACGTTCTGTCCCTTCACCGCAATCTTCGTGTCCCCGACAAGCCTCGCCTTCCTGTTCTGCTTCTCGCCCTGGAAATTCTTTATGATTATGTCCTGCCCCTTGACCTCGATGGATATTGGGAAGTGGGCGTAGATGAGCTTCAGCTCCCTCTTGTAGCCCTCGGTCACGCCCTTTATCATGTTGTTTATCAGGCTCGTCACGGTGTTCACGTGGACCTTTTCCCCGCTGATTGCTATCTCCCTGCCCGACACTTCGACGCTCACCATCGGCCCGAGCGACTTCTCAGCCTTGCCTTTCGGCCCTTTCACGCTGATGACACCGCCCGAGAGCCCCACATTGACACCGTCTGGAATCGTAACCATGCAAAACACCTAATAGACGTAGGCGAGGAGCCTGCCTCCTAACCGCTTCTCGTCCGCATCGCCGTTCGTCATTATGCCGCTGGGCGTGGACACGATCAGCAGCCCCACGCCGACACCGGGGATGAACTGCTGCTCCCATCTCGCCCAGTCGGTCCTCTTGACCGCGGTCCTGGGCTTTATGACCCCGCAGTCGTTTATCCTGCCGTCGAGCATGACGTCGAATACCCCTCCCCTTCCGTTGTCCACGAGGGTGAACTCCTTCAGGTAGCGGTGTTTCTTGAGCAGGCCGAGCACCTGCGCCACGAGCTTCGTGGCGCGGACGGTGCAGCGCTCCTGCCCGACCATCTCATGCGTCTTCATCGTGTTCAAGGCATCAGCCAGATGATCAACCATTTCCTCACCTTCCGTATTTCCTGAATCCCAGGCTCTCGGCCATCTCCCTGAAGCATCGCCTGCATACGCGCAGGCCGTATTTCCGGATGAGGCCGCGTGAGTTGCCGCAGTTCCGGCACACGCGCCTTCCCTTCCCTTTGAACCTGTCTTCTGTCTCGAGTTTCATAGCATCACTCTATCACTCGACCTTCGCGTTCAGGGCCGATTTGGCGAACTCAATCGCCTCATCCCTGCTCACCCTGTGCTTTCGGCCTATTTTGGCCTTCATTATCTTCCTGTTCGCGACCCGGAAGCCGCGCCGTATGAGCGTGACCGCCACGTCGAAACCGAACATGCCTATCGCCGGGTCGTATTTCGCGCCCGGGAAGTCGATGTACTCGGCGACCCCGAAGGCGAAATTGCCGGTCTTGTCGAAATTCCCCGAGCTGAGCATCCGCCTCCTGGCGGTCAGCGCCTTCTCGAGGAACTCCTTGGCAGCCGCTTTGCGCAGCGTGACCTTCGTGCCTATCGGGAGCCCCTTCCTCAGCTTGAACACCGGCTCCCTCCTCTTGGCCAGCGTCTCGATGGGCGTCCTGCCGGTCAGCCTCTTGAGGAGGTCCTTGGCGAACTCGAGCCTCTCGCCCGGCGCGCCGACGCCGATATTCACCGTGACCTTGTCTATGATTATCTCCTGCATGCCGCTCATCCTGACACCCCGTATGAATTGTCGACCACGAAGAGGTACTTCGCGACCGTGATGAACTCCTCCTTGCCGCTCGCCACCTTCGCCTCGTTCGGCCTGCCCGCCTTTCTCTGGATTATCTCGCTGAGCGTGACGACCTTGCCGGCGTGCTTGCCTTCCCGGATGAGGCACCTCGCGCCCGGCTGGAGCTTGAGGTGCTCCTTCATCTTCACTTCGGGGAGGCTCACCATGACACTGTCCCCGCAGCGGACATGGTTGTCCCCGGCCATGTTCTTCCCGTCGTGGAACGTCAGGGTTATCTTCGCCCCGGGCGCCACGTGCTTTTTCACGACCTTGAGTATCTTCATGCTGGCCTCAGCCTTCTTTATCTCGATCGGCTTCAGCCTGCTTTTCCAGTCCACGGCCATCCTGTAGTACTTCCCCGCTTTCGGCAGGCTCACCACGTCCATGATGCCGACGGGAAACTTCCCCTCGCTCCTCACCACGCCGTCAATCTCGACGAGCCTCTGGACGAGTATCGACCTGGCCTCCCTCGCGGTCTTGGCCACTCCGAGCACGTCGCGCAGCAGCACCGAGAGCGGCACCGCGCCCATCTTGGGGTGCGGCCCCGGCCCGGTCCTGGTTATCCACGTGCTGGCTTTCTTGTCTGTTATCGGGATTGCCTTCGGTTTCGCGATCCTTTTCTGGTGTTTGCATTCTCCTTTCTTCGCCATCGTTTCACCTCTTGGGAGCCCCCGGCTTCTCGGGGACGACCTCTGCCTGCACGGTCGCCGGCCTCATGGCCTCGGTTTTCGCGCCCGCGGTTCCGGGCCCTGCTTTCACTTCCGCAGGCTCGGGCTTCGCCTCGGTCTTGGGCTTCTCCGCCTTTTTCTCAACTTTCTTGAACGCTTCCTCGCTGAACAGCTCCTTGCGCTCCTTGGTCTGCTCGAGCTCGACAAGCAGCAGGTTCGACGGCTGGAGCGGCCTCATGAGCTCCCGGCCCTTCGCGGTCCGGATGGTCACGCCTTCGGCGTACACCTTCATTTTGAGGTGGCTCACGCGCGCCACTTTCGCGCTGGTGCCCCTGCCCGGCCCGCGCATTATCCGGACCTTGTCGCCCTCGCGAACGAGCACGGCGCGGCGTTTCTTCTTCAGCTTCGCCCTCAGCTCCTTCGAGAGGTGCACGTGCATCCTCTTGGTCTTCTGGTGGAGCTTCGCGTTGTAGAATCGTTTCCTTTCAGTGTCTGATTTCATCGTTTTCACCGCTTTGTCCATGCCCTTATATTATCCCCGCGGATATGGCCGAGACCTTCGGGAAGCGCTCGAATATCTCGCGCGCGACCACTCCCTTCACCTCGGTCCCGACCGGAAGGCCATCGTCGGTCACCAGCACCGCGGCGTTGTCCTCGAAGGACAGGCGCATGCCGTTCGGCCTGCGGTATTCCTTCTTCTGCCGGATTATCAGCGCCTTCACGACCTTCTTCACCATGTCCGGGTTCCCCTTCTTCACGGACGCTATCACGACCTGGCCCACTCCGGCGCACACGTACCTGCTCCTCACTCCCTTGGCGCCCACGACACCGAAAATCTCGAGCAGCTTCGCGCCGCTGTTGTCGTGGCAGACCAGTTTCGTTCCCGGGATCAGCGCCCTCGTCACCTTTCCTGCAAGCCCTTTCATAACCATCAACCCCTTTCCTGTGCTGCTATGACTTCCATCACGGTCCATGCCTTCGTCTTGCTTATCCTTCTGGTCTCCCCGAGGACCACCATGTCGCCCGGAGCCACCTTCATGCATCCCGGCAGGTGCGCAGTGATGTGGGAGCGCTCCTTGGCGCGCCTCTGGTATTTCTGGAAGAATCTCGTGATGTCCCGCTCGATTATGGCGGTGTTCTTCGCCTTGGTGCTCACCACCCTGCCGGTGAGCCTGCCCCCGCGGACCTTCAGCCCGTGGTGCTTAAAGCATTTCTTGTCCGTGCACGTTTCTGCCATGGCATAACCTCTTCTGTTCCCGGACCCTGCGTTTCAGGGGGCCGGGGTACCGAATCATTCCCATGGGGCCGCACCGACGAATTGGAAGATTGGTGCGTTCCCACTTTTTCAGCGCGCGAATCTCCCCCCATCGGGGAAAGGTGTTCGTGCGCCGGCCGCAAACCCGAATGGATCCACGGCAGAGTGTTCTCAGTGGAAGAAGAATATGGACAGGAAAGCTTATAAATATGCCCGGGACGACGTCGCTGCGACTCTGTTGCACAACCATATTCCCATTAGTCCGTACCGACGTGGTCTTCTTTCAGTTTTCTGGGGAGACGTGGACAACTATGTACCTGAAGGCCACGTCGGTAGTCGCGGTTTGACTCAGGTAATCATTCACCACGGCAGTCACTGCGAAAGGAGATGCGGAAGCGGCTGGCGCGCGTTCGCTGAGTCGGCAGCCACAGCGCAACGTCGCCCATAGGCGGCCACCGCATAACAAGCCTTATAAGATTTCCCTGCTTTTTCCTATCGATGTCGTCCTCGCGCAGAAGGCCCAAAATCAGGGCTTCGGGTTCCCCAGCCTTCCGCATCGCATCGCTTCTCAGGATGATGAAAAGGCGCAGGTACGGCTCTCTTGCGGAATACTACTCCAAGCTGTCAGCTGCCACGGACGCCTTCGGCAACGCCGCGGCCGCGATCTCCCAGATAGAGGCCAGCCACATGGCCGCGCATCCCGGCTCCTCGCTTCCCAAGCGCAGGACCCTTTGGGTGAGCCCGACCGGCGACCCTGGGCAGGACTTCCCAAAAATCCAGTCCGC
>Ga0209777_10001726_pt1 | contig 30640 bp, 30 predicted proteins | sample FrelakmetHBP12HB_FD_187147 | JGI IMG/M metagenome (GOLD analysis project Ga0209777, IMG submission 187147) | Freshwater lake sediment microbial communities from the University of Notre Dame, USA, for methane emissions studies -HBP12 HB (SPAdes)... | ecosystem: Environmental > Aquatic >... | reverse complement strand
AAACTTGACAGATAAAGATATGAAGAATTGGGACTGGCGGAACAATAACTGGTTTGAATTTTTTGACCCTGAGCGTGGGGATATCGTGGGGGCTGATGTAGCCGGGACATATGATGAGGCGATTAAATGGGCGAAAGAGATGGTCGTGGAAGACGAGTATTGGAGTGAAACTGGCCTTCTCACTCCGCCTATCTAATATTGGGAGAGTAGGAGGAATAAATGGATTGGTTCAAACCCGAATTGAAACCGAAGAAGGAAAAGGATCCAATCAAGGAAATAGTGGCAGCGTTCTTTAAGAAGAAGGAAAGGGCAATAGAGGCAAAGTTCAATGGGTATAAAGGGTTTAAGTTCAAACACGGCAAGATGGTGCGGAACACCTTCGCCAATGCCAAGAAGGCTTATACGAATGCGATCTATAAGTTAGAGGAAGCGATCAAGCGGGGACACGATAAAGATAAGGCTTTAGAGTATGTCGCTGACACTGTGCCAACATTTGGTGAAGGCAATATTTATAGAATGAGAACGTTAGTTGAACTAATGAATCAAAACTTGGACTTTTTTCAACAAAGAGGGATGTGGCGATAATGGATAAGAAGGCTAGGTCTTATGGACCAGTTGAGTTTAGCCGGGATGCCTGGGTCAGGATATTTGTATCTGAGGAAGACTTAAAGGATAGTGCTAAGTTCGACGAGATCATCCATTCAGACAAAGACCTGACGGAGAAGTCCCAGTTGGTGGAAGAACTGATTGTTGAGTTGGCTAACGACAAATTGTCAGAGGCCTCAGTTAATGCGGAGAGAACCTTTGGCGTGAAGATAGACATTGAATCGGTAGGGCACGAACAGATCGCTTCCCATCCGATCAATGTGCCGGATCTGGTAGAGGAAGAGACGGCTGAATGGAAAGAACTCCAGGAGTATAGGGAGACCAAGAAGTCTTCAGCTAAAGAGAAGAAACCTCCTTATTGCTCTTTCTGTAAAAGAGAGACGGTGCCTAATGAGCAAGGGAATTGCTCTTTCTGTTATCAACCCTTGCCGCAGAAAGAGGCTGACTACACTAACAACAATCAGGATATGTCTAATTGGTTCAACGAGACCAAGCCGCCTAGCGAATCTATAGACAGACTGATAGACCCACCTAAGACCGCTACTGACGAAGAAGATATCGCAGTAGGCGACATTGTTATCCTGGACGACTTCCAGAGAGGTCCGGTAATGTCTCTTAACGAAGATGGAACAATAGATGTCCATGTGGCAGATGCTCACCAGGGTCCTGTGATAGATACCTTTGATCGTGGCCGGGTGGTAGATGTCATCAAAAAAGTAGACCAGACCTGGCTAAAGAAAGAGGAGGCCATTGATCATTTGGAACAGGATGCTCCAGGCTGGAAGGCTGAACCGCTAGACGAAAGATATATAGAACCTATGGGCTCGCTCAATGAGGAGGAGTAATGGAAACTAAAGAGGCTATCTTGGCAGCCATAGAAGAAGCGTATCAATATTTTATAACCAATGATATGGTGCCGGACAAGCATGAGTTTATAGAGAGGGTCTGCCAGATAATGAATAGGGGTGAGACCTCTACCTATAATTATGAGACGATGATCAAGCTTGTGGATAAGTTCGCTCCAGGGAAGATAAAGGAATTGTTTGAAGTTGACGAGGCTAGCATAGAGAAGGATAGCGATGGCTATAAGATCTCTCAGTCTCCCCAGCCAAGCCAGAAGAGCCCGGTTCAGATAGGTTACGATGCGGTACCTCCGCAGCCTGAGGAGTACCAGGAGCGGGTTGTAGACAATCCGGATGACCGGACGACTGATCAGATGCGGGAACCTGAGGACTTCAACAATACAAGATCGTATGCGAAGAAGGACCCAAGAAAGCAACGGTGGATCAAGAAGGAAGAAATCGAGAAAGAGTCTGACAGCGGCAAGCCAGGGGACGGGCAATTCCCCGGGCAAACGTCGGACTTATCGAATGAACGTGAAGGAGACACTCACTATTCGTATTCCGCCAAGGAAAACGAGGCAAAGGTGATGACAGTTATAAACCCAGAGAAAGAGAACGTAGAGGACTGGCAGGTATTGAAAATGATTAAAACAATGCTGCCGTTCCAGCACAGCCGGGAAGAAGTAGAAAACATAGCGGATCAATTGAAGATGGATAAGGAAAAGGTTAATGTGATTGTGAAGGATCTGATCAGCCGACACATACTTGAACACGGCGAGAGTGGTTATGCGTTGACTGCGGCACACGGGTCGGATATGGCCGAACCGAGTTATGATCCCTTAGAAATATAATGGAGGATAGGATGCGGAAGATAGCTGGCATATATAAAGAAGCTGGGAACCAGGTTATTGAGGATGTTCGTAAGGAGTTTGGTGTCGATCTGGGTGTTCAACAGGCTGAGGAACTAAGGGAAGTTCTCCATGACACAAAGATTACGATGGGTGGCCGGGCAGAGCGGTTTACTGACTTTGATTGGGCAGAGATTGTGTTTAATTTCTTAAAGGGTAAAGGGTTATTGGACCTGAGCAAAGGGGACAGTTGGACAAATTATGTCCAGGGATCTCTTAAGAAAGAGTCTGTTGGCGGCGTGGCTTATGGGAAGACAGTAGGGAATGATGTCAAGAAGTTGTTTGGGGTTGAACTGGATCAAAGAGGGATTGAGGAATTGACGCAAGTAATTTCTAGGAAGTTGGAATATTTTAAAAGTAGCAATCGGCCTTTTACTAAAGTGGAATGGATGGAGACCGCTTTTGAATATTTGAAGGACAATGGCTTGGTAGAAAAAGAACATTGGATTGATTATATAAAGGGATCTCTTGATAAAAAAGCTAGCGAGTCAGGGAAACATTTTGGAGACTTTTTAAAAACCCATTCGGTAGACTGCGATATAATTATTGGTGGGGCAGAGATGCCAGCGGGGTTTGTTTGGGATAAGGACGATATGGGGTTTACAGAAGAAGGACAGAAGCAGTTTGCGGAAATCCTTAACGCTCCTTATGAAGTTTATGATAATGGCAATATAGAAGTGAAGTCTAAGAGTTGGCAATTAGGGGAATATTTTGTCTCAGCCCTAGCAGGAGAAGTCTCTACAGCTGCTTGGAATGAGTGGTTTGTTGATAAAATGAATGTGAGCAGTGGGAGTGCAAAGGAGGCTGAGCAGAAAGACTTTAACTCGGTTGTCTCCCGGATCCAGAAGATGGTAGTGGAGAACAGTGTATCTCTTGAGGAAGTTCTAGATAGTATCTATACTTCTGCCGCAGACGGGAATACCGAAATGCAGGCCTTGGTGAGAGAGATCCATAAGTATGGTCTGGAAAATATAAGAGAGAAGATAAACTCAATGGAAGTAAAGTCCTATCTCTTGAAAGGCGACGTGCCGAATCAGGACGAACTGAAAGATATAATCGAGACTATAGTGGACGACTACAATCAGCAGTTTAAGGTGGAGGACACCTCTTCTCCTAGTGCTCCAGACACATCCAAGTTTATGGCCACCAGTGGCGGATGGGCAAGAGTACGGAATAAAGGGGAAGAGTATGTTTTGGAGATAGGCACCTCGTTCCCTAAGGCGAAGGAGCTGATTGCAGAGCTGGAAAGCTCTATCCCTAATATGACAGTTCGTGAGCGGTCGCAAGGCACAAATTATAACACTTATATTTTCTTGATTAAAGCTCAGGATCTAGATGGGGAGTCTGGCCATAAAGTTATAAATGCGGAGGATATTGGAGGGCTTCACGACTTCCATGAAGTAGAAGAGTATTGCCCAAACTGTAAGACAAAGATGAGCATGGGTGCCAGCCATCAGGATACTGGTGGGCTGCAATGGGAATGCCACAAGTGCGGGTATACCCGGGAAGCGGTTATGCAGAAGGAAACCGCTAGAAATTTCAAGGTGGGAGATGAGGTAAGTTATTTTATAGGTGATGTTAGGTATGAAGGAAGAATATCTGGAATTGAAACGCATAACGGTAAAGAATTCGCTACTATGGATAATGGGGATACTGCTAATTTAGATTATGCTGTATCTGGTATGGAATTGGTGAAAGCTTCTCTACAAAAGAAGTCTGATACCAACATCCACATAGAGAACCTGACTGTGGACAATGGCAGTTCGGTTAAGTTTAAGGAGATGCCGGAATTGAGCAAGGGTGTCAACCTGAACGTGGAGCGGGAGGAAGAGGAAGAGCCAAAAGGCGAGAAGAGAGAAGAATTGGAACAGAAGGTTGAGGAGAACAAGGAGAAGGATCTGGGGAAAGAGGCTGCTCAGCCTTTTATGAAAGATGAAGAGGCCATCAGGAATAGGCTTAAAGTCTTGTATCGGATATTGAAGAGAGATAACAATTTTGCTGATCGTAGTGAGGCAGAGACTTTAGAGAAAAAACTCCAAGAATTAAAGAAGAAGGATCTTGAGGGGGAAAAGAAAGCTGCTATCCAGAAGGAATCTGATGGCGATGAAACCTTTGGTGAATACTTAAAGGGACACACTCTGGATTGTGATTTGATTCTTGCGGGAGCTGAGACCCCTGCTAGTTTTGTTTGGGATACTAGTGTGATTGATTTTACAGAGGAGGGCAGGAAGCAATTCTCGGAGATTCTTGATTCTCCATTTAAAGTTTTAGAGAATGGAAACATAGAAGTTTTTTCTAAAGACTGGAAGCTGGGTGTCCTTTTTGTAGAGGCTGCGGCAGGCCTAATTGGGGATCAGTTGTATAAGATCTGGTTTGAGGAGAAGGATTTGGAGAAAGAAAGCAGTAATGGCGACAGGCCCTGGGAACAAACAGACACTGATATTAAAAGAGAGGTAAATATGAATGTGGCAGATGTGCCGGGGAAAGATGCGGCAAAGAAAGAGAATCTTCCTGAGATTATAACTATATTGGTTAACGGCATTGAGTATTTGATTGAAGATGAAGATATCCAGACTAATAAGAAAAAAGGTGAGACTGCGGAACAAACTAAGAAGAGGATCCTGAAAGGGCTACCAAAAGACTTAGAGGTTGAATTGGTTCTTGGGGAAGAGGATATAGGCACTAAACAGGAATTGCAGGATTGGCTGGATCAAGAGCTGGCGGATAGAATTAGCGACGAGACTGGTTGGCTTATAGAGATGTTTGGTTACGATCTTATGCCTGATCCCTTAGAGAAAAAGGAGTCTTCAATGGACATACAGAGTAAAGATGGGGCAAAGGTGTTTGAGAAGGGGGATTGGGTTGCTTTTGAGAATCCTCGCTGGGATCCTTCTAAAGGGAACGAAAATAGAACAAGGGTAGATGAGGGTACGATTTTTAAAGTTAACAAAGAGAAAACCCCAGTTACTTATGAGGTCAATTATATAAACCAAGAAGGTGATTATAAAACTATAGTGTTAGAGGAACAAGATTTAATGAAAATAGAGAGATCTAAGGAGTCTTCAATGGACATACAGACTTTAGAAAAGAATGAGGTTGTCAATCTGGTCAAGAAGTCCAAGAAGTTTAACTGCGGTGATTTGGATAAGAAACCATCTTGGAAGCTGGAAACAGCCAAAGACGGCAAGAAGCAGATTGTAAAAATAAATTCTATGGATCCGGCAGTTCTCAGGATCGTGGAGAACAATGGGTTGAGATACAAAGACGGTCAGAATGTTTTTATGACCACTAGTGGTAGCACAGCGGAACCCGTATCGGTAGTTAAGTATGCGGGCGACAATCAATATATAGTAGCGGATGCCGCCGGGTATAAACGCCAGGTGGATAAAAACTTACTATTTGAGGGAGTTGAATAACATGGCAGACATTAAAAAGGAAGCGGGACGGAGCGGAGATCAGGTAACTAAGACCCTTATGAACATCCAATGGGCGGGTGCTTATAATCGGGAAGAACTATTACAGCTGGAAGAGAACCTTCGCTATATGCTTGATTCTAAGCAGTATGGATATAAGTATATAGAGAACTATCTTTACGGTTTGGGATTCTCTCTAGATCTTATCCGCAAGGCATTCATGCGGATCACTGGGGTTTGCCCGCTCCAATATATTAATAATGATGCCTTTATGAATACTCCGGCCAGCATGCCCAGGCTGAATTATGGTTGGGGAGAATCCAAAGATAAGAAATATGACTACTATTTTATTATGGGTTGGAACAATGATGCCTCCCCCTCCCGGTTTGGATATAGCATATTTGGTCAAAAGGGAGATGCTATCAGAGACGAAGTAGAACCATTCATAACCTTGAATGAAGCCAGGGCAGCAGCCAAGAAGATGGTAAAAGATTTAATCTTCCTGGATATGCCTTTGGATATTGATCTAGATAAGCTTGAGGAAGACTATCAGACAGTAGATGAGCCAGTGATCACGGCAGCCAAGAAAGAGAAAGAACACGAAAGTGAAATTCTAGTTGGTAATACAGTCAACGTTGCTTTGGACGACAAGGAAGCAACTTGGGGATCTATCAGTGAGTATGCTACTGTTCGGGAACTGAAAGGGCAGAAGGCGACAGTAGAATTTGCCAATGGCACAACCCGGGAAGTCTCATTAAAAGATATAACCAAAGTGGCCGCTGAACTGGAGCCAGAAGAAAAGAATAAAGTTGTAGACCAAATGCAGGAAGAAGTAGAAGACACTAAAGGAAAACCGTACGACGAACTCGCCAAGAGCGAGTCTCCGCAAGAACTCTTTGAGGATAGCCTGGCTGATCAGGATGCTAAGATGGCTGAGACTATCTCCAAGAACATAGAAAAAATCCTCGATTATGTCAAGAATAAGGCATCGTCATTCCACGCCTTTAAGATCTCCATTAAAGATTTCAAGTACAACAGAAAAGAATTGGAAGAAAAGATCAAGCGTACTCCGGAAATAGCGGGTAAGCAGGTAGAGGAGTTCTTTGCCTCTACGGCGATCGTTCCTGTGGTTTTGGAGATTGAGGACGTAACCCTGCCAACAGATATCAACAAGAAGGGTGGGCTGATCATCTTCTCTATCGTGGATGGCAATGTTACCAGCTCAGACAACTTTAAGGGTGAAGATAACAAGTTGTATGCCCTGACAGAAACCGGGCTGAACGAGTACTTCAGGCAGGAGCGTATGGAACATCCTAGTGAGCAGCAGAAGTCTCTGACGGTAGATGAAGGTGAAAAGCTCCCGGCTGAGGAGGAAGGCGAGGAGAAGATAGAAGAGAAAGAGAAAGGTGCTCCTGAAGTTCCACCGTCTCCACTTGAACAAGAGACGGTTAAGCCACTTATAACTTAATGAATGAAAGGTGAATGAAATGGTAGAAAACAAGGATTCTAAGTTTGTCAGGAAAGCACATAAGGCCTTAGATGAAACGGAACCCGTTCTTTTCCGGGCGAGTTTTCACAATGACAAGGAGCCGGATAAGAAAGCCGATCTGGTGAAGCAGGCTCAGATGATGACTTGGGAGGGCGGTGCAACCAATGTCCCCCGGGTGCCTTTGCTCTACATGGATCCACTTATGGATCCGATACTCTTTCTCTATCCCAGAGGCGAGTCCAGGGAATCGGTAAAACAGATCAACGTAAGGTTGAGACACTACTATGAAACCCACAGACTGGTGGGCAACATAATAGATCTCCACAGCGAATTCCCTTTATCTGATTTTACCCTGAGGACAAAAGACCCGGCCATCACGAAGTATTACAATGATTTCAAGGATGATATGGGGCTATTGCAGGATATGATCTGCTGGCTGAAGGACTATTGGCTGTTAGGTGAAGCGATTGTCTATGGCAACTGGGACCCGATAAATCGTAAGTGGAGCCACTTCAACCAATATCCGCCTGAGTCTATTGAGATCCGTTCTACCTATAGTGGTGGTGGAGCGATCTATCTGTTGTACCCGGATGACGACCCGGAGTTAAAACGTATTTGTATGAGTGCGGATCCGATTGATGAGGCTATCCGGAGACAGATGCCGGACGAGTTTGTGGAAGCGGTCAAGGCTGGCAAGCCCCTGGTGTTGGACAATTCCCGGGTGATGCACTTTGCCAGGAAGCCGAACAAATATGCCAGGCGTGGCGTATCCATTGTTCGCCGGGCAATCAAAGACCTGATGTATGAAGATAAACTGAGAAACTTACAGCTGACTTTTGTAGACCGCCATATGTTCCCGATTAAGGTCTTCAAATTGGGCGACAAAGGTTTAGGCTGGATCCCTTCGGCGAAACACTTTTCTAAGTTCCAGGCTTTGTTAGGGCAAGCGGCTAACGATCCAGATTTTAACATTATCTATCACTTTGGCTTGGAAATTGACTATGTAGGCACTCATGACAAGATCGCCAACTTGATTCCTGAGTTTGACTTTGTGGAGAAGGCTATTCTGCTGGCGTTGTTTGCTAACGACACAGTTGTTCATGGAGATATGACGACTTATGCCGGGCAGGCAATCTCTATGCGGGTTTTGTTGAATAGATATTTGACAGTGCGTACTCAACTGGAGAAGGAAGTTTGCAATAAGATCTTCCTGCCGATGGCCAGAGAGATGGACTTCAAAGACAAGGAAGGTAGATATATCCTTCCAGAGTTTATGTGGGAGAAGACCAATCTGTTGTCTAATACCACGCAGCAGGACTTTGTGTTGTCTATGCGGGACAAGGGCGACTTGCCGATGGCGTTGGTTTGCGACATTTTTGGTTGGGACAAGAAGATCATCCAAGAGCAGATCAAAGAAGAGATGGGCACTGTGTTTGATCCTGTTTGGAGAGATATATATAAAGAGAAATCAAAGGATGAGTTTATTCAGGAGCAAATCTTCAAGGGAAAGAAGTATGATGAATGGCAGGCTAAAGAAGAAGAGGCAGAGAAAGAGAAGTTGCAGACTGTTGCTCCTCCTTCTGAGGGCAAGGGGATAGAGAGAGAAAAGAAACTGGAAACGGAAGAGCCGCCATTCTTAGGTGGTAAGGAGATAACCTGATGAGATTACATCCACCGTCGCATACTCGCTATGCGGAATCTGATCAAGAGATAGAAATGCTCTCAGGAAAGATAAAGAGCTGTGTGGCTGAGCTTAGGAGAATTGCCGAGGAGCTTGATTTGGAAGTGTTTACTTCTGGCCACTTGCATGTAGTAGAAGGGGCGTTAGACAATTTCGTCCAGGACGCTAATGGGGAAATTGAGGAAGCAGAAGAGGAGAGGGAGAAAAATGAGATGGTCAAAAGCGGAAGGTAAGAAGATGTTGACCCCACAACTGGTGAGCGAGGTCGCTCATTTGTTGGATATCCAGGAGACTCTTGCCCCTTATGAGCAAAAGCTTTTGGACGCTTGCGACGAATGGCTACAGAACTTCAATCGGCGGAAGTATGGTGCGGCAGAAGAAACCTTCAAGACTGACGAAGAGATCGCTGACCAGTTTGAGGGGTACAAGATTAGGAATTTTGACCTCAACCCTAGCGGGATCAGTGGCAGGATAGAGATAGAATTTCCTAATGCCGGGGAGTCTGTGGCAGGCGGTACTGATTATGTGGTGGAGAACTTTATCCAATATAAGGATGGCCGGATTGCCTTTGACAACTGGTATCCGCAAAAGATCTACCTGGAACTGGCTGAATACGTCAAGAACAAACAGAATGAAAAGAAGAGGTGATTGAAATGGGGTTATGTTTATGTGGATGTGGGAATTACACTAAATTCTTACAAAGTAAATATTGTTCGGGACATAACTCTAGAGTGAGAGAATCATTTATTAGTGGACATAAAAGAAGAGTAGAAAGAGAGATTCGGAAGTGTGTTTGTGGTTGTGACCAGTCATTTGAGTGTAGGATAAACTCTAAAAAGAGATATATTCATGGTCATAATAGTTGCAAATATGGTTCTTATATAAAGAAGGTTTCTCAACTTTGTGCCTGTGGTTGTGGTCGTATGACTAGTTTAGGTAAAAAATTTATTAGTGGCCATAATATGAAGGGGGTTAGGATTAAGTGGTCTGAAAAAAGTAAAAAGTTGGTAAGTCTTTTGAGAAAAGAACAATGGCAGAACCCAGAATATAGGAAAAAGAATAAGACTTCTACAGGAATGAAACATACTGATGAGTGGAAGACCAATCATAAAAGGTTTACTGAAGGGAAATGGCAAGACTCTGATTATCGGAAAAGTGTTTTGAGTAGAAAGGGAATCTCTTCTTTTGAACAAAAGACTATAAATCTTATAAAAGAAAATAACCTTCCTTATAAATTTGTGGGGAATGGAGAGGTAAAAATAGGACATTGTATCCCAGATTTTATAAATATTAATGGAGAGAAAAAGGTGGTGGAGGTTTTTTGGAGTGGGTATAAAATAAAAGGTTATGGGTCTGTAGAGAATTATATAAAAATTAGAACAGAAGAGTTAAAGGAATATGGGTATAAAGTCGTATTCTTAGATGAAAAAGATTTACGCAGGAAAGATTGGAAAGAATGGTGCGTGAATAGAATTAGAATATGAATCGGGGTGGTGAATATGTTCTTCAAGACAGGTACAGTAGAAAAAATTCTTGGTATATTTAAGTCAGGGAAAAAAGAAGAGGCTTCTTCTAATGCCATTGTTTGTGACAAGTGTGGTCAAGTGGTAGAATTGAATGTCAAAATGGCGAAGATAAAATGTTTATGTGGTAATGAGATAATTCTTCCAAAGGAGATACAAAACTAATGATTTACCCTTTGAGTTTTTTTAGAGACAAAGATAATAAAGCAGCAAGAGAGTTTGCCGAAGAGTATGGTTTAGAGGCTACAGAGAACCATCATTTGACTGCTGAAGGTTTGATTGCCAAGATGTATGAATGGAATGAATCAGAACATGAGGTTGAGGCATATGTTTATGATTTGACCAAGAAAGAGTTAGAGAGTATGGGATATAAGATGCCAAAGGATATCAGGAGAGTAAAATAACTATGTGCGACAATTGCCTACAACGTCAAGCCAAAGCCCCAGTTGATCATAGCTATTTATCTTTGGTGGAACTACAGGAAGAAGGATATACGGATGTAAGGTTTGTGGCCAGAGACAGAGCGTGCCCTGTATGCAGAAGGGTACACAACCTCAAGGTAAAGATTGAAAAATTGATCTCTGAAACTCAGTACGAAGCTTCGATATATACACTGGCTCATCCAGGGTGCAATTGTTTCCTGGAAGTAAGTGGATTAGGATTAAGGACAGTTAAGTTTGACTACAGAGGATTGCGATAGGGAGGAATAAATGTTTATAAGACTAGGAACACTGACAAAGGTTAGCGTTCTCCAGGGGTTTAGAAAAAATGCGTCATTAGCGTCTGAATGGCGGGACATCGTTGCTGGCAGGTCTTATGTCCAGCAGAATGATGTTTTCGATTATGATACAGAGAACTTCTTATATTTCCGCTGCCGGGCAGTAAGTCCTGGTCCTAATGGCAATGGGGACTATTTCCCGCCGGAAGAGATCAAGAGGGCGTATAAAACTTTTGTTGGTAAACCTTTCTGCATTGAGCACGATTCGGACACTGCGGACAAGGCCAGGGGCGTTATCCTGGATGCCAGCTTACATGAAGAAGGAGATTTCTATGTAGAGTGTCTGGTGGCCGTAGACAAAGTGCGGTACCCGGATATTGCCAGGAACCTGGAACTGGGGATCCTCAATTCAGTTTCTATGGGCTGTGTATGCTCAGAGGCTGAATGTTCTATCTGCGGCAATGTGGCGAAAGACACTGAGCACCTGTGCCCGCATATGAACAAAGACAACATTAACTATGTGAAAGGGAGATCCAACGAGGCCTTTGAGATCAACCGGGGCATTACCTATGTGGAACTGTCGGGCGTAAGGAACCCGGCCTTTAATGATACAAAGATCTTTGAAGTAATGGCATCACAATTGAACGACAAACTAAAGAACGAGCTGATGAGATATGCGAGTTCAAAACGGGAGGAGGCGGATGAGAATATGGCAGTAGGAGCTGAAGGGGTTAAAGCAAGTCAGAATTCAGGCACTTCAAAGTTGCGTAAGTTGGTGAATAGTATTTCTGGCATCAAAGAGAAACTTGCCAATGGGGAGTTTAACCTGGGGGATGGTAATGTTTTAAAACCCTTTAGGGCGGCAGACAACAGAACTTTAATGCAATTGTTCAAGCAAGGGCAAGCTGAAAATGTGTTTATTGAGCCTATCTATGGAGACTTATCGGAAGAGCAAAAGGCGAAGAAATATAAGGCGGCTCTGAATTTGGAAGCAATGAAATGTCCTAAGTGCGGGAAACAGATTAAGGAGAATACAGAAGGCAATGAAAGATATTGCCAAGGGCATTCTCCGTTAGACGAACCAATCAAGAAGGAAACCAAGAAGGAAGGGGCGACACAACCCAAAGAAACCTGCAAACAAGCAGAAAAGGAGGAAGTGAATATGTTCAATTTAAGTTATGTAGAAGGCACTTCACTAGACACCAGTTATTTCCTGGCTAAAGAGGGAGATAAAGAGCACAAGGTTAAGGCTAGCGAAGTTGTCCCGAAAGAGGTACAGGAATCCATTCTGTCTGGCAAAACAGATACCGTTATATCCCCGGAACAAGCTGTGGAACAGATTGTTAAGGAATGTGGCAGCACTCTGCAAGGCTTCCAGAAATGGGCTTTGATGGAGAAGGTAAAGAACATCCGTCGGGCGAAAATGAAAGATCTGAAAAAGAAAGATGTCAAGAAAGAAGAGGCTGCGGAAGATGCGGCAGCCAGCAAGAAAGCAGCCGAAGAGAAACCAGTTGCCAAGACTGCTGAAGCTCGCAAAGAACGGATCAAGGCCATCATCGCAGCGGCTCGGGCTCGTAGAGCTGCTAAGACCGCTGAAGCGGCTAAGCCAGCAGAGAAAGTGGAAGAGAAATCTGCTGAAGCTCCGAAGGTTGCTGCTATCACTCCGGAACGTCGGAAAGAATTGGCTGCTCGTGCTCATCGCAGAGCGATCATTGCTCGGATGAAGATGAGAAAGAAAGCCAACTACATGGATATAGAGAATTCTTCTATCCGTGCGGAAGAGAAAGCTGACAAGGGCGAGACGATTGCCATAGGCACCGACCAGGTTGCTCAGAACGTGAAAGAGCAGAAGGCTGGTTGGACAGGACCTACTGGCAGTGCTGGTAGTAAGGTGAAAGAGTATTACAATAAGCTCGGCAATCCAAGCGGTGGAACTCCCGTCCCAGGCGACAATTGGGCGATGAAGACCTCGGCTCTGGAAAAAGAGAACGCTGATCTGAAAGCGAAATTGGCTTCCACTGAAGCCGAGAAGACTTTGCTTGAGAAGAAAGCCGCAATGAAAGATAAGGCTGAGATGATTGACCAGATCATTGCTGGGCTGGACTTCGAGAGTGAAGAAGAGAAGAGCAAGACCATTGAGGAATTGGCCTCTATGGATACCGAGAAGCTGCAGACCACTCTGCAATTGAAGGCAAAGACCGCTAGCAAAGTAGCTATGCCGAAGACTGCCGGGTTGGAAGAGGGCAAGAACATCCCGCCTGTGTTTGCTGGCCAGGATTCACGCAGCACAGTGGATAAGATGTCTGACCTGTTAGAGAGCGAAGTTCCGAAAATATAGTTAAACACTATATAACTAACTGAATGGAATCCACGATTTGAATCTGGGAATTACTAAAAAGCAAGGAGAGTGAACACTATGTTGAATGTAGATTACAAAGTGTTAGAGGATGCTACTCGTAGCGTCAACGCTGCGACCACCCTTACTGCTGGCGTTCCTGTCAGCATTAACTCTTCCGGCGAAGTGCTTCTGGCTGCTGATGGCGTCTGCGTTTATGGACTGTCAAAAGTGGACAAGAACGCTTACCGGGATGAGACCTCTGGACTTCCGGCTGGCATTTATGGCGGCGGGAAAGCCTCAGTGGTGGTTACAGGTATCGTTACTGTTAGCCCAAGCACCTACACTACTTCTACTGGTGCCGATGCGACAATCAATGTTTACAACACCGCTTTGAGCTATTGGATTTTCCAACCTCTGTATGCTAACGCTGGCTTAATCAGCAACGTTAACAGCGGATCGTTGAAGAAAATCGGTTGTGTATTGATTCCGCCTACTGCTACTAATACTAGCATGCAGTTGATCATCGATTCCAGCAAGTTGATGTAGTAGAACCAAAGCTCCAGCACCACCTTAGAATTGAATTGAATGATATTTGAATTGACTGAAAAAGACTCAACTTTGAAAAATGGAGATCACAATGTCTTTTTCACCCCGTGAACAAGAACTGGTCAGCCTGATTAAGAGTCTGGCTGACAAAACGGGTGGATTCACGAAACAGGCATCGTCTGAGGAAGTTCCGATCCAGGTTAAGGAACGGATGTTCTCAGAGATCTGGCAGGGTCCTAACAGGCTTTTCCGTGTAGCCCAGATGTTTCAGAAGCCTTTAAAAAAGCTGAATGATTACTATGGAGTTGCTCGGAAAGCCCTGTTCGTGGACACAATGCCAGCAGGTGAGATCCCAGCGTATGACAAAGATATCCAGGAATTCGCCAGTGTAAAAATTGCTATGAAGGGTGCTCCTCCGCAAGTGGAGCCGAACATTCTGCGTGTACAGTTCCCGACCTGGGACTTGTCCATCACAGAAAGAGTTCGGTATTCGGATATTCAGATTGTGCGTTACCCGGCATTTGATAGGGCGAAAGAACGTTGTGCCATTAACAGTAGTGGCTTATCAGAGTGATCTGATAATGAAAATTTGGGAAATTGCTGGAAAACCTGAATTAAGAAGGAACTCAAATGAAGTGTGAATGTGGTTGTGGTGTTGAAATTCTCAAAGGGAAGAAGTTTGTTCATGGTCATAATACCAGAGTAAAACTTCCTACTCATAGTTTTGCTGTAGGTTCAAAACCTTGGAATGAAGGTTTGACGAAAGAGAAAGATGCCAGATTAGCAAACCAAGGGGAACAGCATTCTTTAATTATGAGAGAAAAGTTTGCTTCAGGTGAAATTGTGATATGGAACAAAGATATTACTTCTTCTGATAATCCTAATTTATTAAGGCCGAGCAACAAGAATAACTTCCTGAAAAATGGGAAACCTTGGAATGCTGGGCTCAACAAGAAGGATAATCCAGATAAAGTAACTTATGGATGTGCAAAAGACCGTCATTGGAACTGGAAGGGTGGTAAAAGAGGGAGTAAGACCTTCTTAACATCAGCTTATGGTAAGGAGTTTGTTGAGAATGCTGATGAAGAATTTCGTTCTAATCATGGCCAATGTATATTCTGCGGTAAAGATTCTGGGATGTTTGAGAGAAACCATGTTCATCATTTTCTGCCATTTGATCCATTTGGGATAAACGCTAGATGGAATCTTATGGTGATTTGTAAGGAAGAACATCCAAAGTTTGAGAGGTATTGTATTAGGATGTTTAATTCCTTGTTTCCTTTCTTAAAAGGCAATCAGCAGCCGAGCCTTTAGAAATAAAGGAAGGTTCAGAGACTATTTTAGGTAAGGCAACTTATCTAGATGCCCCAAACATCTCAATGAGATGGTGATATAGTCCGAGCTTACTGGAAACAGTAAGAGCTGGCCGGAAACGAACCAGCCTCTCGATATGAGAGTAACAACCTGTGCCAATGCTATTGGCGAAGACGAACAGTTCTTTGCTTTGTTGCTTGCCGCTACCACAGTCGGTCCGAACACCAATTTATCAGCATCTTCTCTAACGAGAAGCATCCTGGCGGATGCGTTTGGTACCATCCTGGCGAACCAATTAACCGTTGGTTCTGTCATACTTAATCCTTGGGACGCAAAAGATATCCTGAAGTGGACTTCAACTGATCTGGATCAGGTCACATTGTACAACGTGACCACTCAGGGTCTGTTGGGGCAAATCTGGAATGCGAAGTTCTTAGTTTCGACTAAGATTCCTCGTGGTTCAGTTTATGTCTGTGCGGTTCCGGAGAAATTGGGCGTATTACCTGAAAGGAAACCTGTGGAGGTCAAGGTATTTGACAATTCACCTGGTTTGGAATTCTTGATGACGGCTTGGAGCCATATCGGTATGGGCATACACAACACCTACGGTGTTGTTCGTATTGACATTACCTAGTCGGTTTTGAGTTGTTTTTGAGAGTTGTTATATCCTCTGTAGCCCTGCTCTGTGAAGGGCAGGGTTGCAGAGGCCTTTATGAAAGAACTCAGTGAATGAACTGAGAATCTATTTTAGGAGGAACGAATATGAAATTCAGAAATAATACTGGGAACCGTGTGGCGTTAGAAGTGATTACTCCGTCAGGTAAGATAACAGATTATGTTCAACCGTATGATTTAAGTATGGATTATGAGGAAAGTGTAGTGAAGAATTCCAGAGACTTCCAGATTTTTCGGGCGAAGAACATTTTGCTCCCAGTAGTTGAAGGAGCAGATCAGGGATCAGCAGAAGCAGAAACGCCGATAGTCATCCCGGAAAAAGTCATAAGGGAGACTGTTGGGGAAGGCGAACAGATTCCGACCACGCATATAGGGACTGCCATTAACGAATCTTCAATTGACATTGAAGGCGATTCTTCAGGTGGATCTTCGGTTATCTCTAAGGCACCGAATGAGACTTTTGCCAAAGAGAAGACGATTGTTGAAATGGCTACGGAACAGATGAAGACTGCCAGCGAAGTGGTTAGTGGGGTTCTGGACAATAAAGACGAACTGGTACGGCTGCAAGATGCAAAAATAAAAAAGGCGGTAGAGGCGGGCATAGCTACAGATACTATTGGCGGGCAACAAGTAACTAATAGGATCTCTAACTTTAACAAGCTCGGCTACTTTGCCAAGAAAGCGGAGATCTCCAAAACGACAGACAGGGCCTTCTTAGCAGAAGTGCTGGCCTTTGTACCAAATGAAAATGTAAAAGCCTTGGCGAGAGCTCGAATCCAAGAGATTGGAAATAAGGGATAACAAGGAGACCTACATATATGATGACGACTAAAATGAAGATTAGGTTTAGAGTATATGACAGGCCTACAGAACGCCTAGTTCTTCTGTGGGATGGGCAGGCCTTGACAGAGAGACAGAAGAGCAAGATTGAACTTGCCATTGGGGATGTTGATGGGGCGGACGAAAGACCAGCAATATTCAAATTGGCCTCTGAAGAGGAGATCCGGGAATGTAATCTTCCTAAAGGTTTGATGATGGCGGTTATAGATCATAAGGAGAACAACCTTGACCCTAAAGAACCTTGTGGAGTCAAACTGATTCTAGGGAACGGCAACGATATGATTGTCGAATCCTTGAGGATTCTCCCGGCAGGAACGCTTCCTATGACAGAGTGCGATAATCGGTATAGGAATGCTCACCTCTATTTATTTAACGACAAGATCAACAAGTGGCAGAAAGCTATAGGCGAAGAAGACGAAGACGGACGGTTCAGGCTGCTAGTCTCGTTTAAATAAGGAGCAATATGTCTACCTATTTCTATTGGCAGGTTTCTAGTGCGGTACAGACAACGGGATATGTTTACTGGGATAAGGCGAATCTTTATCGTTCTCCTGTGGAGAACGCCCTGGACCAGTATTCTTTAGTTGCTTCCATACCATCTGTGGTTGGTTCTGTTTGGACAGTTAATTACACCGATGCTACAGTTGGCAATGGCACAGACAAATTTTACATTGTGAAGTATTACAATACTGCTGGCAGTATTGAAGATGTAAATATCCAAGTAACACATTTCCCGTTTTCTCCTAGAGAAGCCAGGATCGTCCAGATCACGCAGCATATGATGGATCCCCGGCTGACAGTAGGTATGCAGGACTATGACTTCTTGCAGGCGATTAATATGTCTCTGCAGATGTTTAACTCTTATCCTCCCCCAACTTGTTTTACTTGGGACAATCTGCCTTATGGGTATGAGTCGATTATCTCTATGGGTGCAATGATTGCAGCTGTTCTACAAAGATTCTTGGGCGTATCTATGAGAGATTTTGATTATAGTGATAATGGCTTGGCATTACATTTGAATTTGCAAGATAAGATGAAAGGTGCAGTAGATGAAGTCTGGCGATTGTATGAGCCGATGATCAAGCTGTTCAAGTTGGAAGAAGCTCCTCAGGGAATGGGGATTGGTTCCTGGGCGATCCCACTTGGTGTGGGAAGGGTGAGTAGTGCATTAATGAATGTGCTCGACCTCTACCGCTCGTATTCCTACTAAACTGGTAGAGATTATTTACCGACGAGGAATTGAAATAAAATGTCATAAAGTATACCAAACATATAGACATTGAATTGAATTGGAAGGAGAATGAAAATGAAATGTGAATGTGGTTGTGGAAAAGACACTATAAGGGGGAATAGGTTTATAAATTATCATCAACTTAAATTGATAAAGCATAAACCTCATTCTGATGCGACAAAAGAATTGTTGAGACAGAAGACTTTACAGATGCACCGGGATCATCCTGAGATGAAAGCAGAGATTGGTGCGGCGACCAAAAAGTATTTCAAAGAACATCCAAATTGTATGAAGGAAAGAGATAGGCTTCATTCTATCAGAATGTCTGGTAAGAATCACCCCATGTTCGGTAAGCATCATTCTCCTGAAACCTGTGCTAGGATGAGTAAGATAACAAAAGCCTATATGGACACTCACCCGGAGTTTGCCAAGGAGAAAGTTCGCCAGATGAAAGCCAACTATTCTTCGGAAGACCATTCCCGGGTACTCAAAAAGCTCTACAAGAACCCAGAGTTCCACGATAAGATTATGGCTGCCCAAATGCATAGCCGGAAGATGTCTTCATATGAACAGAGGGTTCTGGATTTGATCCAGAAGTATCATTTGCCTTACAAGTTCGTAGGCAACGGGGAAGTATGGATAGGGCAGAAGAACCCAGATTTTATCAACACCAATGGTGAGAAGAAGATAATAGAGGTGTATTCAGAGTATCACGTAGGTTTTTGGAAAGATAAGGATTATGAAGTTAAGCGGAGCAGGCTCTTTGCCAAGTATGGCTTCCAGACGATCTTCCTGACTGAGCAGGATTTGTTTGCTAGGGATTGGGAAACTATCTGTTTCTCCAAGTTGGGGGTGCAGATATGAAGGAAATAAAAGCACCGAATGTGCCGAACATTGTTGGGAAGGCTATCTTTCTGGCGGGAAGCATAGAGCAAGGCCGGGCAGTTAACTGGCAATCTAAAATCACCAAGGCATTGGAAGATATGCCTGTAACCATTCTCAATCCCCGGAGAGACGACTGGGATTCGTCCTGGGTGCAAAGTAAAGATAACCCCCAATTCCGTCAACAGGTGGAATGGGAGTTAGACGCTCAAGAGCGGGCTGACATTATTGTTATGTATTTTGACAAAGATACTAAGTCTCCAATCACCCTGTTGGAACTTGGCCTCTTTGCCAGGTCCAAGAAAATGATTGTATGCTGCCCGGAAGGATTCTGGCGGAAGGGCAATGTGGATATTGTTTGTGAGAGATATAATGTAGAGCAAGTAGAAACAATTGAGGCGTTAGTATTGATTCTTATGCTTGAACTGGCAGGACAAAAGAGATAACAATTACCAGCCTTTGTGGCATTGCCGACCTTTCTTGGCTCCTAAAAATAATAAAAATGGAGCATTAAATGGCTTTAACCCGCCAAAGGCTGGAACTTAAAACCGAGGAGAGATATGAAACTGGATGCGAGCATGTTGGATTGGAGCAAGCAGGGGCTTGATCCTGCGGTCTTCGATGATCAGGGGAAGTTAAAACCTGAGCACAAGGCACACATTCTCTCCAAGCTATATAAGAAACTGGATGAAGCCGGGCTCCAGCACTATGATGAATGGATTGATACGATCCACATCATAGGCAGCTTGACTTCCTACCGCTATGCCAAAACTACGGATATAGATGTTCACCCGGTAGTAGACCTTGACAAGTTCCTGGAAGTAGAAGACCAGGAACTGGATCCTCAAGGGGCGGCAGATCTTCTGAACGAACTGGGCAAAGAGCTCAGCCGGGAAGAGACTGAAGTCTTGGAAGGAACCAAACACGAAATAGAATACTACTTTGAGACCTACTTTCAGGAAGATGGCGAACAGACTTGGATCACCCTGGCGGAGACTACTGAAGGAGATTATGATGTCCTGACAGATGAGTGGACCAAGGACCCTCTTTTTGTGGACTACGATTGGGATGCTGACACCATCTACAAGACGGTGCTTGAAGAGGCGAAAGAACTGGCTGATGAATTTGACGTGGACATTGGGGAGATCAAACGGGAGATTAAGGACATAGAGCTTCTGGATCAGTCCTTGCAGTCGTTCAAGAGCCAGTCTAAACAGTCCAAGTTCTTCTTGGAAAAGATAGAAGAGAAGATTGATATCATCGAGACAGACATCCTGGATATGGCTGAGAAGGGCGAGGCGGCACACGAGGAACGGGAAGAGCAGTTTGAGGGGGATGCGGAAGATCTGGCTAAAGGAGTTAAGTTCAAATACTTACAGAGATATGGTTACATTTGGTTATATAAGCAGTTGCAGAAATTGTTTGAGGAAGAGGCAAAACCAGAATTAACCCTTGACGAGATACCACAGGTCAAAAAAATAATAAAGGAGTTTAAGATGAGTGAAAATTTATTCCAGATACTGTCAGTACTGAAGAAGCAGGCGTCCTATTTTAAGGATGAGGCTTCTTATATTGAGAGCAATGTCCTGAAGGACCTGGGTATGACTCCACCCAGTGCTGGAGTAGTGCCTGTTTTTGTGCAGGGCTCAACTGAGGGGAAGGAGTTTATTTCTGTGGTGGCCACTGACGGCGAGCTGAAAGGTCAACGGTTTAAAGTTCCTGTGGCTGATCTGCACAAGTTAAGTTTTGACCTGGATGAGTACTCCAATGAATATCAGGAAGTTATACGGGAATATTTCTTGAAGCACCCGGAAGCTAAGATGGACACGGTGGAAACTTCAGCCGGGGTCCGCCAGGCTTGGTTGCAGAGGATGGCCAAGCAAGGGATGTTGGAAAAAGAGAAAGACTTCAATACCTTCAAACAATTCTTTGTGGAGTCTCAATTGAGTGCGGTGGAAGACTGGTTCACAGAGAGATGCCCGGAAGTCTATGCCCAGGCGATAGAGTTGAAGAAGCAAGCGAAGATAGAAAGCGAACAGGTGCAGGATTTGTATGAGAAGACTATTGTGGCTTTAAATTTGGATGAAGAGGTTGCTAGTGGTTGGGTGCTTATCGTTTCCGATATTGATGCTGGTGGCGGAGCGTCTATTGATTTGTATTATGAGCCAGAACAAGACTTAGTTAAAGAGGTTAAGAGTCTGGCAGACAAATCCACCAACGAACGTACTATTTCTCTAGACAGCTTTGACGCAGATTCTTATGGGGATAAAGGGGGAGAATTTTTAAATATTATATTAGATCCAGTAGAATTTGCTAAGAAGCAAAAAGGGGAAGAATGGTATAAGACGAAGAAAGAATCCTCGTCTTTTAACGGCGGGTCGGCTGCTGAACCCGCAAAAAAAATCAGTAGCTTAGATCCTGAAACGCTTAATTGGATTAAGGCTGTTCTACTTAATGATGAAGCTTCCACTGATGAGGAGTTGGTGCAGCATTTTATAAAAGAAGGACCAATGACCAAGGAGCAGGCTGAGTGGTGGGTAGGGAAGAGGAATGAATTTTTGGCCAGCGTTCTTCCTAATGAACCGGATTTTGAGGAAGAGTTTGAGCGGGCTTTCCCTGATAAAGAGGCAGCAAAAGATCTATCCGACTATGGCAAGGTTGTCAAAACTTGGGCTTCTGATGTTGGAAGTCTTAAGGTTGAATTGCTGGATGCTGGATATAATGATATGTTCTTTGTTGCTGTTGATGGGAAGATCCAGAGCGAAGAACCTACTTATGGGAAAGAAAAATCTTTGGCCTATGCTGAGGATTTGTTTGATGAATTAGAGCAAAAGCTCTCTTTAGGGAAAGAGGCTAGTCTTGCCTCTGTAGTGCAGTCTATGGAGAATGCTATTGCTGGCGGATATGCCAAGATCCCTTATGCTAAGCGTCAGGGGAATTGGGAATACTCTCTAGATGCGAATTACATCCTGCATGTGAAATATTTTGCCACAGAAGTGATCACTGCGGACTTTAATGCTAAGAAGGTCTTAAAGGTTACTACTGGCGGTTACGATTCAGTATCTACCAAGGCCGGGATTACCCGGGCATTAGATGATCTGAGAGGTTTGGGGTATGAGGTGCCGGAGATGAAGGGTTATGAGACTGAGGCTTCTATGGGCAAAAAGTCAAGCAATATTGGCATTGACTATCAGAGTAAATTCACATCAGAGGAAGAAGATGAAATAAGAAATGCGGTTTGTGAAAGAATTGCTGATGTGGTGTTAACGGGTTCGCATCAGGGGGAAATTTACGAAGAATTGCCTGATGGGAAGACTGTTCGTGGGTGGTTTAAGGTTCACATTGAAGAGGATGAAAATGATGAAGATATAAGGAATGAGGAAGTGGCAAGGTTAATTCGTGAAGGGAATTCTTCTGGATATTACCCAACTTTTTCTTGGAGTGCTAATGTGTGGAACCCAGATGAACCAAAAGAAAGCCCTAAGAGGAAAAAGAAATCTGCAAAAAAAGAGAGTACTCTTCTCTCTTGGGACGAGTCAGATATTGTTGATGCCGAGGTAGAATTTCGGATGTCTGAGCCTGGGGAGTTTGATTATATTTTGGAGAAGATTGAATATGAAAAGGAAGATGGAACTGAAAGCGATTTGTGGACACTATATGATGAAGTGGGGAATGATAGTCAGAAATTCCTAGCTAAAGTTAAAGAACTTGATTTGTGGGGAGAATTTGAGGAGAAGGTAAGGGGATATGTGTATTTAGATAGCGATATCTTCCAGTTCGCCTGGCAGGATCTTATAGCCGATTTAGATAACGAACTCAAGAAACGCAGCCCTTCCGGTTTATGGTATGCCAAGGGAAGAAATATGGGTTGGAGGCATCTTGAGGGAGAGAAGTCTTTTAAGGCGGATTCGGCGGAAGACTGGCTCCGGGCACTTTTGCCAGACACTGATGTTTCTTTTGACATTTACGAATTGCCGAACAACGGTTTGAAGATGATTGTCTTCCATCACGATGCCCCTACTGGCGAAACTTATGAGATCTACCCGAAGGAGGCCTGTACTATTTGCGGGGAGCCAGCGGATAAAAAGATAAAGAATGAATGGTATTGCCAGAATTGTGCAGAAGATGAGGGCATCTGGCCAAAGGAGAAGAAGAGCTCTATGGGGAAGAAAGCCGATCAAGCAAAGGCGGAAGAATTAGCTGAAAGTTACATCAATGGGAACATCTCTTTTGTCAGAGAGCAAATTGGCGGAGACATAAAGCTGTTTAATGAGGTTATGGATGCCTTGGAGCAATTTGATCCGGCTGAGGTGAAAACCTTTAAGCGGTTGATGACTGCGGGATTAAATGGGCCGGCTCAGATCCAGAAGAAAGCCTCTCTTGAGAGGGAAGCCGAATTTGATACCCAGCTAGTAAAAGAAGCGATGAAGTCTTTCAAGAATATACAAGAATTACAGAAAGAAGTCCAGGATAAAGATCTGCACCCAGGGGATTATATTAAGGTTGGTGGGGTGGAATATAGGATGGCTGAGTATAGCATGGAGGGGTATAAACGCCCTGGAGGAGGTGAAGGCTCCCGGTATGTTACTTTTGTTGATACGGACACTTACACTAAAGAAATAAATATAGACTATAAAGAAAAGACCGTGACAGAAGATGAGGCTGGAATTGATTGGAAAGCTGATTTGGGGATCGAAAAGACCTCAGAGGTTGTCCAGGCACCGCCGTTTAAGGAATGGTGGGTGGACAACAAGATGAAACCGGAATATAAACAGCAGTATGCTGAGTATTCTAAGCAGGAAACTGACCGAGGAGAGAAGCCGAGGAGCTATGACGAATGGGCTTCGGATTATTATGATGCCACACTGGAGAAATCTACTGCTGCCTCTCTGGCCAGAGAATCAGTTAAGTATGGAGATCTACCAGAATATGACCAGCTCTCTCCGGAAGAAGTGGAAGAGGCCTACAGGTTAATGAATATTGAAGATAGGATTATGGATAGCATGGGGCTTGACAGTAAGGGGCCAATCAAGAGATCTCCTGAGAAGGCACAGGTTTATTTGGAAGAGATAAAGAAGAAGATGCCTGAGAAAGTCCCTGCCAAGTTCTATAAGTTTTTTGAGAATGAAAACTATCATGTAATGAATGAGGCTTTGTCTAAGCTTGATATGTTTGAACCTCATCTTGAGGGCATAACATATTATACCTTTAAGTCAGAGGCTTCCCTGGAGAGGAAGGCTTATGTGGAAAAAGTTCCGGGTCACAAAAATTCAAAAGGCGAATTGGCCGAGTGGGTCATCAAGTCCCACGAAACGGGTGAGATTATTAGTTCTCACAAGACAGAGGAAGCGGCCAAGAAACACCTTCAAGATATGCACGCCCATAGCTAAGGAGATTTGATGGATATTACCCAGGATATCAAAGGTGTTTTTGATAATGGCGGTATGTACAACGACCGCTATACCGTAGTCTTCAATGATAGGGTTAACGAGAATCTTGGCACCTTTCTTTCTTTGGGGCTGAGTGAAGACCCGGAGGATCCGGAAGGTGTGTCTATCTGGACAGAATCTTCTCTGCCTAATTCTTATTTGGGGAAGAGGATCGAATTCGCAGAGTTGCCGGACAAACTTAAGAAATATGTTCAGAAACAATATTACGGGAAGACAGCTTCTTTAGAGGGGATGACAAAAATGGCTGATGTGATCTGGGACCACGAAGATGTACTTAAAGAACTGATTGAGGAATTTGGGGAAGAGGCCAAAGAAGATCTGGAAGCATCTTTGGATCTGGAAAAGGGAAGGTATGATAGCTGGGGGAATTGCGGCTCTTTCACCACTGGCGGGATTGAATATAATTTGATGGAGAATGAAGAGGAAGCTGAGAGAATTGCCCTAGAATTAGTTAAAGACGATTTGGATGACCAGCCAGAAATATTCACTCAATCTTGGCTGGAAAGCTTTATAGATGAAGATGCTTGGATGAATGACCTAGAGGGCGACTTGAGGACTTGGGTGGAAGAATCTCCGGATTCTTACGATAGTTTTATTGATAGGGAGGAGCCTGCAGAAGAAGACGGAAGTTACTCTGAGGATCAGATTGACAGGATGGTAGAAGGATACAAAGACAGCATCTTAAGGCAAGGACTGTTGGATTGGATGCAGCACGATTTAGGGTATGAGGGGGATGCGTTGGCAAAACAGATGATGCCTTATATAGACATTAATGAAGCCGCTCAGGGTGCTATTGACACGGATGGCTGGGCACATTTTCTTTCCCTTTATGATGGGGATTACAGAACTACCAAGAACGGTTTAGTTTATTTCAGGGAATAGGAGCAACTAATGGATGAAACAATTTTCACTTATGTAAACCCTAATATAACTGATAACCCCTTTACTCAACAGCCACAGGCTCCTCAGGGAGAGCGTCAGAGGTTCAAACAGGAGAAGAAGTGGATTGTGGATGATGAGGGTGCGGAGATTGCCACCAAGCGGTATGTGGAAACTACTGGGGAACAGTTTGGGGCTTATTTTAAGAAGAAGATCTATAAGAAATTCCAGACAAAGGAAGAGGCGATAGCCTACCTGGAACGCCAGGCCTTTGCCAAAAAGAGATTCCAGGTTTATGCCAAATCAAAGGGTTGGCTGAAGTTTGCCCAGATGGATCCTATTCTTCTGGATGGTTTTATTGCTGAATTGCGGGGAGAGTTCTTGCGGAGCATGGCGGAAAAGGGTGTGGAGAATGTAAACTCCTTGGAGACGATTCTCTCTTTCCAGACAAGCAAGAGCCTGAGCCGGGAGACGATGATTGATATCCTAGACAAGATGGTGCAAAGCGGGGATCTGTTAAAGGAAACTTTTGAGACATATAAGGCTACAGTCCAAGAACCAACTTTGCCTGCAACTGCAGCTAAGAATGAGAAACTGGAAGATGTCAAAAAGCAGATTGTCGCACTATTCCCTCAACTTAAAAAGTACGATTTCGTTCTCCGGCCAGGGGACAAAGAAGGTGAATATTTATGGCAAGGTAAAGAGGGGGACGAATTGTATGGGCACGTCTATAAGGTGAATATCAAGAATAAAACTTTAGAGTTGGAGGATTAAATGTCAATAAATTTACTGAAACATAGTGAACAGGAGCTGCTGAACATACACTCGCAGGTTACCCCGGCGGGGAGTAATTATTCTGGGGCTCAGACTAATACGGTGGTTATAACCCCTACAGACAAAGACAAGATTATTTGTATAGTAGGGTTGGCTGCCTCTATAGTGGCTGATGGGACTTTCTCCCTTAATGATAATGCTACTTCTCCTGCAACTGTTTATCCGACGACTACCCTGAAGGCGGGCTGGCCTTTGGTGATTTCCGGAGTGACCATCTATCGGGGGGTTGCTGGAAATAATGTGAGACTGACATCATCAGGATCTATTTCTTTAATGCTTTGGTATTATGAGGACCTGGCTGATGCAACTGCACCTGTGTTCAACCCGTAGAGGTGATTATGAAAAGGAAGAAGTGGCTCAACAAGCCGTTAATGCAGAAGAACGATTATGGCTCAACAAAATCTGGAAGTGGCAGGGGGTGGTATGAGATGAAAAAATTTGCCGATGAGTATATGGACTATTCCATAGAGAAGACGAAAGAGCAGAACCCGGGGCTAGGGCCTGAGGAGATAATGAACAAGATCTCCGGCCTGGTCAAGAATCATATTGCGGAAGATGACCTGGTTAAATTGAAAGATACGGATGAGGTAGGCATAGTTGCCTCCTTAAAAGAAGGGCAATATGTGATTGATTGCGGCGATCATTTCCGGAAAGCGGAATTCTCCAATCTCCTAAAGCTGACGGCGGAAGACATTAACGACAGCGTGTTCTATCGCAAACCCTATAAGAAGGCTGAAAGTTATTGGGTAGATACCACTCCGGTTAGGGAATGTTTGAATCTTGTGCTAGCACAAGTCCCCTTTGCGGACAAAGTGCCTAGCTTGCCAGAGACGAATTCTTCTGTTTGCACATTTACTGATGGGATTATTGGCCGGGAAGCTTTTGTGAAGACCGCTAACAAGAAAGGCAAGATCGTGGGAGAATGGGGCGGCACCGGATATAAGGTAGAGTTTGCTGATGGCAGTAAGTCAGTAAGATGGCTGCAAGAATTGTTTATCTACTAGAGTATTGAATGAATGGAAGGTTGAATGAACAAATCGAGATTGCTAGTCCAGATGATAGTCAGGAATGAAGCTGACCGTTATCTGAAAGAAGTATTGAAGGAAATATCAAAATCTGCTGATGAAATTATTATCCTGGATGATAACTCTACAGATAATACAGTGGAGATTTGCCGTTCTTTCCCAAAAATATATGTTGAAACCAATACCACATGCGAATTCGTTGTGAATGAGTCCAAATTGCGAGAGAGACTATGGGAGTGCCTACGACTGAGAGCGAGAGAGAAAGATTGGGTTTTAACTCTAGATGCCGATGAGATTTTTGATGAGGCGTTCCACGCCGAACTGCCGAACATTATGTCGTCATCTTACGACTGGGTGTCATTCCATTTACTTGACCTATGGAATAGAAAAGAGTACAGAAGAGATGGGTTTTGGAGTCCAGTTGTAACTCGCTTATTCAGATTCAAAGACCTGCCATACAGTATCTCGGGAGAGATACACTGCAAGAACATCCCTCGCTATGTATATGAGACAGACAATGGAATATGTCGATCAGACATTGCCTTAAAACATCTTGGTTATCTACGGGAAGAGGACAGGGAAAAGAAGTTCCTGTTCTACTCGCAGAAGTCCGTTGGGTTGGACTATATACACACACAAAGCATCCACGCCGAACCCAAACTTAAAAAAATCAATGGAAAGTACCACAACAAACAAATAATGATAGCTGTTCCGATCAAGGATCGGGATTGGTGCCTCAAGCCTTTCTTGGAGGGGATATTCAATCTTGACTACCTGCGGAAGCACATTACTTTATATTTTATAGTGAACGACAGCACAGACAATACCCTTAACATCCTTAAAGACTGGAAGAATATGGTCAGTCATTACTATGAGGATGTGATCATAGAAACGAAGAATTTTGGCAACAGTTCCTTGAAGGAGCATGATTGGGACGACCAGAAACTCCAGAATATGTCTATTCTGAGGAATATGTATCTAGCCAAAGCCAAAGAGTTGGATATGGATTATGTCCTGGCGATTGACAGCGATGTCCTGATTAAGGATCCTATCTTATTGAACCACCTGTTAAATCTGGACAGGGATGTGGTGGCGGAGTTGCATTGGGCTAAGTGGGATATCTTTACCCACCCAATGCCGAATGCCTGGATCTGGGGGCAGTATGAGATCACCAAACAATGGCTGGCATTACTTAAAAGGCCGTCTTGCTACCCGGCAGGTGGGGTTTGCGGATGCACATTGATCAGCCGGGATGTGATTGAGGCGGGCGTAGACTATAGCCGGATCTACAATCTCCCTGAAGAGATTCGGGGGGAGGACAGGTTCTTCTGTATAAGTGCCCATGCTCACAAGTTCACTACCTACATAGATACCTGCTATCCTTGTGAGCATATGGAGATGGATCCAGCCTTAAAGCTCAAAAAGCTGGCTCAAAGGAAGAAACACACCATTTCCTTTGGGATGATGGTTAGGAATGAGGAAAACTACATACAACAGGCGATTTCCTGTGTAAAGCCCATAGTGGATGAGTGTATTGTGGTAGATACGGGCAGCTTTGATAAGACTGTGCCGCTAGCGAAGGATTTAGGGGCTAAAGTGATAGAAACGGCCTGGGAGCGGGACTACTCTAAGCCAAGGAATTTATACTTAGAAGCCGCCACTGGCGATTGGATCCTATATCTAGATGCGGATGAGTATATCCGGCCAGAGGACTTAGGGAAACTGATTGACTTGGTAAATGACGATACGGTTGATGCCTATCTGTTCACGGTAAAGAATTTCCTTGAGGACCCGGGGAAGAAAGATAAGGCCAAGTTCGCTCTTACCGAATCCTATAGGTTATTCAAAAGATCTCCGGCTATAAAGTTTACCAGAACAATCCATGAAGGCATAGAGGATTCCCTGATAGTGGAGTCAGAAAAGAGAGAGGTTAAGGTTAAGGCTACTGACATTCCGATATTGCATTTTGGCTATATCCGGGAAGACCGCAAGAATAAGCATAAGTTCTATGCTGAGCTCTATGAAGAACGGCTGAGAAAAGATGAACGGGATGAAGAGGCTGCTATGAGCATGGCTCTTCATTATATAAGCGAAGGGGATATAAAGAAAGCGGAAGATATTTACTTACGGGTGGTATATCACAACAACACAAACTGGCGGGCATTAAATAATCTGGGAGTGATTCTCCGGCATAAAGAAGATTGTTCTGAGTCCCGGTCATATTTTGAGGCGGCTATGGATTATATGCCAAAGAACATTAACCCTTTATATAGATTAAAAGTTGAGGAAAATTTGAATGCGGTTAAAGATAAGAACCTTATGGAAGAGATAATCGCATAGGAAGCCAAAAAGAAAGGTGCCATAAGACAGGGGGAGGTGTTATTCTGAATGTCTAAAGAGGCACACGGAACGAAAATAATCAGGAGGTAACAATGGTAGACGAGAAACCTAAAGGCAAGAAATGGCTGAAATGGCTGATTGGAGTCATTGTGGTCCTGGCTCTCATCTGGGCTATAATGGCTATAGTAAAGGCAAAACCCGCTGCGGCTGCAGAGTTGGGCGGAATTGTAAGCGTGTTCACGCAGGACAAGCAGGACTCGAATGTAACTAACGTGAAAGACAACCTGGTCAGATTAGACCTGACACAGGCGATTGACAAGAAGACCAGTTTGAAGATTGAGACTGACCTGGTTTGCGGAAAAGCAGTTGTCAACGAGGGTTGGATCAATTTGAAATTGGCTGACAAAATCAATCTTAAGGCTGGTAAGTTCTTACTACCAGCTGGCTATGCCTCACAACTGTCTCCGGCTGACCAAAAGCTGGTTAAACAACCGCTTTTTGGCAATGCCTATGATAGTGGTGCGGATCTAATTGGTACGGCGGGTCCAGTTGACTATTCCGTTGCTTTGGTTAATGGGGATACTAAAAACAACACCTATGACTTTAACGGAAAAGCGTCAATGAATTTCCTGCCAGATTACAAAGTCAATGCTGGCGTTTCCTATATTTCAGGAAATGCGGGACTAGATAACAAAAAGTTCCAGACTATTGGCATTGGTGCAACAGCTTTAGTATCTAACGTCGCCCTGATGGCGGAAGCCTTTCAGAGTAAAGATATCTTGGACATAACTAGTAAGGATATATATGCCCAGGCGAGTATGGATCTGAAGACTTGGGAACCTGTCGCCAGAATCGAAAGAGTTAACCCGAATACAGATACTACCGATGAAGCGGTCACAACGACCACTTTGGGGGTTAATATCCCGGTTTATGCGGCGAAATTGTCTATCAACTATGAGATGCCGAGAGAAGGAAAGGAAATCAATAACGATCGGTTAATGGCTCAACTGTTGGTGAAGTTCTAGTTGTTTGAAAACTGAGACAAGAGAGGGACCGCTCCTCATAGCAGTCCCCTCTTTCTCCTTCCTTTAAAGACCTTAAATGGT
>Ga0209777_10001725_pt1 | contig 30665 bp, 28 predicted proteins | sample FrelakmetHBP12HB_FD_187147 | JGI IMG/M metagenome (GOLD analysis project Ga0209777, IMG submission 187147) | Freshwater lake sediment microbial communities from the University of Notre Dame, USA, for methane emissions studies -HBP12 HB (SPAdes)... | ecosystem: Environmental > Aquatic >... | reverse complement strand
TTACATTTTTAGTGAGGGTTTGTGCTATGAGCATCATGGACAATGGATCATATCCTGTAACAACAACGTATAAGACAGGAGACGATGACTTTGTATTTGTTCTTACGAATGGAAAGAAGATACAGATCAATGCACCCCACTTAAGAAATCTGAAACTGATTGATTGCACAGAACTTAAAATTGATAACGGTCGGATAAAAACACCGGTTATGATTCACACTGCGTATAGTTACATCTCAGCATGCAACTATACTGTACTCGATTAATCATTAAAGCATTGAGAAGGGATTGTTATGAAAAAGAAACAGGTAGAAAAGTTCTGCCCTGTCTGTGAAAAGTATCTTCCTATAGATTCTTTCTATTATGTTTATACAACAAAGCAATACGGCGGCTGTTGCAAAGAGTGTGACAAGGAAAGAAAAAGAAAGTGGTACATTCAGAATAAAGAAGCTGTCGATAAGAAACGAAAGGAATGGCAAGAAGAAAACTACGAACGTCATCTCATCCACCAAAACAAATACAATAAATCAGTTAAAGGGAAGGCAACGAGGCAACGCTACCGTGAACGCTTTATGCCAATTCGGGAGTCGGCGCAGCAATAACATCCAAATTTTATAAAAAAATTATGCATTATGCCGGATGCCTTTTTTAAAAACTGGCCTTTCCCAGGCGTACTTATTTTTTTAGCTTACTGAGGAACTCTATGCACTCGTCTGGGTATGTGCAGAGCGCTTCTGCTATTCTCTTAAGGCCAGCCCGCCCCAAACGATCCTCATTGTCGGTATACTTTCTGTACAAATCATCGAGAAAGTCTGTTGTCTCTTTGACCTTCTTGTGATCAATGTTTGGATTGAACTCCCGGTACTCTGAACTCATATATTCTTCCTACTTTAATTTAGCCCCACGCTTTATCTTCACTGAAAAAAGAATACGCAGGATCATAGCAATTATAAGTATGTACGCCCCAGTCAGAATATAGTATTCCATAGCAACCCCCCCTTACTACAAAATAATGATATGCAAAAAGCAGGTATCCCTGCAAACAGCTTACTTCAAGGATTTAATAAAAGGAGATACCACTGCATTGTCCGACTGAGGTGGGGGTATGACTGGTCCAGTTTTTAAATCCCGAGTCGGCCCGTCATAAGGAAGCATCGTGTGCAGCCCCTGGATGAGATTTGCTACCTCCACGTAGGGACGACTGATCATGTAATTTAAGATCGCATTTGCTAACTTTTCCTCAATAATGTACTTCATCTATATCTCCATAATATTATTCATTTATCTAGTATCGACACCATGTAATTTTAAAAACGCATCAAAATTTGTCATTTTAAATAAATTTTGTACACGCTCATTCGCCCCAGTAACACTAAAAGTTTTATTGTTTTTAAATAGTAATCGAGCCGCCCCAAACAGCGTAGAAAGACCAGATGAGTCCATATAATCAACAGAGTCTAGATGAATTTCTAAATGGGAACATTTATCCACAACTTCTTTAATACGAGTTTCAACGATACGCTTTGTAAGAAGATCAAGATCCCCCTCTAAAAAAAGGTGACCAACATTCTTATCTATACGATAGGTTATATTCATATTATTGAGATTGTCCATTACTTCTTTTCATGTTGTAATCTGCAAATTTTTTCTTGGTTTTCTACATGACTCTCTACCCGCTGATCCAACCTTCCAATAGACACAAGAACATCCTCTATCCGCTCAAATATCTTCTCAATTTGATTGGACTGCTTGATAATCATATCAGTTCTAAACTCTCGTTCCTCTCGAAGACCCTCCTTAAACATCCCCAGAAGATCTTTTTGAGCTTCCTTCCTGGTTTCTTCATAATTATCTATTATAAGCATAATCTTTTTTATCTCCCCTTCCCGCTCCTCTTTCTCAGTTTCTATAAGCTTCTCTAAGTCAGTTACTTTACCACGGTAAATAAAAACCAGAAGAGCAATAAAACCAGCAACAAAAGGAGTAACCCACCTGACAATCTGGTCAGCAATCTGTAGCGCTTCATTCATTGTTATTCCTTCTTATCCAAAAGAATTCTCATTAGCCCAACTGTAAACTTCGTAATCCACTCTTTCCGTATTATTCCAATAACCGATCTTGGGCATCCTGAGCCATCTGGGTATAGCATGTGCACTGCGTTGATGATAGCATGTGCAACCTTCTCGCCAATCGCCTCAGGCTTGCCGATATACTGATCGAATAATAAGAAAATAATGTTGGTGAGGTATATAAACTTTTTTTCCATTTTGTAACTTCCACATAATTAAAGCTTTCCATAATCTGTCTCCCCAATCATATTATTTTTTTACAATCATTTATTAAAATTTTATCTAATAATGCACATTCCATAAAATCATCTATTGAAACCTCTTCCACGCCTTTCCCAGGAAAAAGAAAGATTCCAGCAGAAATAAAACATTGTGTTATAAATTTTGTACAAGGATAACAGTTATTTTTTATTTTATTAGTAATAAAAGAATGCTTCTCCGTTGCACGATGTAAAGCAACTTCTATGATAGTATTTCTTTGGTGTTGTTCCAGATCAATGTATCGAGCTACAATAATAGTAGTATTCTCTTTATCATAGGAAAAAAGCGTTCTATTTCGAATGCCTGCAGAGGTAGTATCAGCACACAAATCATCAAATAAAAAAAGAAATATACTCGAAGTATTATAGTGGCAGAAAGCCCTACCAAATATTTTATTTATACATCGGAGAAATATATTACTTTTTTTGAAAACAATAATAATATCGCACGCTTGTAGAGAATACCTGTATGATAAATCTGTCACAAGCACACCTCATAGAGCACATCCTTTATAAACTTAAAGCTGAAGACATTACAAGATAATATTCTATATCAATATAGACATTTCTTATATAGATGTCTTAGATTTCTATACACCTATTGATGCAAGTAAATAATATTCCATAGCAACCAAATCATTTACTCCATGAGTTACTTCTAGTCTCATTTTATTTGCTGTAGGAACAATCGTACTATAAGTATATTGCCTATTATTTCATACTTTAATTCTCTTTGTAAAGCCATAGATTTCCCCTATACTACAACATATAAAACAGTTAATATTTTTTATATGTTTCATAAATATATTATATTAAAAACCAATCGATAACGTTAAGTACAATTCGCACTCTATATGATCATTTACACCGTGTGTACAACAAACTCTAACCTTATTCGCAACAGGAGTTGCGTGAACATATCTGAATAATTTAGCATCAGCTACAAGATCATATCTTTTAATAGAATCATTGAATTGCTTATTATCTATAAATTTTACTGATCCTCCATACTCAGAAGGAATATCAGGAGCAGCTATAAAAGAAAGTTTTAAATTCTTTCCTGTCAAATCTCCTCTGATATAAAGACCTCCACCACCAAGCTCATATGAATACGATGGCATAAAATCTATATGTGTCATTTTTCTGATGTTGCCTTTTAGATCAGTAAATGCATCACTTACCGCTATAGAATACTCTGTAGCATCACCGCAGTCTAAACTATTCTCATCCCCGGTTGTGAAATAAATATATGTGAGTTTTAAGTCACCTGCTGTGCTTCTTGAACGAGTTTTCATCCAGCCTGTTGTTGACTCAATAGGAATAAGGAATACTTTTCCATTTGCACTATTTTTATACTTTGCTTCAAAATCATTTATGCTTGGAGTGTCTTCAATTAAAGTTTCATAGCATTCTGGGCCATCCCAAAATTTTAAAAAATATCTTGGTATTCCTGTATCTTCATCATAAGTCCATTGTATTCTTCTCAAGTAATCTCTTGATTCGGCTATTGAAATAAAATCATTATATGTCATAACTACCCCTCTTTAACTTAATCTGTGAATCGAAATATATGCTTGATTGCCTGATGTGATATCTATTGCTCTTGTTCCATTATCCTGCCAAGCATACACTTCAATATACCCACTTGATGCTAAATATACTAAATCAGATATATTTGCTGATGCATTATTACCACCTTTTCTAAAACCGTAAGCTATACTATAAACCGAACCATCCTTATACAAGGCTATTCCAATTTCTAAATCACCTGCATTAGCAGTAAACGCTACAGATGCATTTACTTGATAATAACCAGCAGTTGTTGCTGTAAACCTATAGTTTGTAACATTATCAAATTCACTTCCTATGTCAAAATCTTCAGTATTGAATTGTATTTTAGTCCATGAGTTCGCCGCTACGTTTTGTGCTGATGTGCGCCTTGCTCTGCATTTACTAGAAAATCCAGCAGAACTATTTGTCTGCCATGATGTAGTGCTACCATCAGTTTGAAGAACTTTTCCAGTATTTCCTGTTTGTGACGGAAGAAGTGCATTAAGTGCAGTATTCGCTGTAGTTTGACCAGTACCTCCGTGGCCTATCGCCAATGTTCCAGTCATATCACCAACATTCAAATTAGCTTCATTTACATCAACAGAAACACCGGTTCCAATTACTGCACCTGTTTCTGTTCCACCTATTGTTATCTTGGTGGAACCGGCAGTAAGGTTTCCTTTTGTAACTGCAGGTTCTTTTGAATTAAATGTTGACCAATCTGCTGCTGTTAAAAATCCCGGTTGACCTGAAGTTGCTTTCTGTGCATTTGTATAATCTATAGAAAGAACACCAGAACCATTGTCATTGAAATCTGTTGCTGTAAATGTTGCAATACCTTTCGTAGAACCGTCAGCAGAAGCATTCCCAATAGAAACACTCGCACCGCTTCCTATAACTGCTCCGGTTCCTCCTGTAACAGATATAGGTGACGTGCCTGTAAGGTTTCCTTTAGTTACAGCAGGTTCTTTTGAATTGAACGTAGTCCAATCTGCAGATGTCAAAAATCCTTTGGTGCTACCACTTGCTGCCTGACCATTTGTATAGTCGATACTAATGAGCCCCGAACCATTATCGTTGAAATCACTTGCTGTATAAGCTGAGGCTCCCTTGGTAGAACCATCGGCTTTTGCATCTGCAATTGAAAGCGATACACCAGAACCTATAACTGCACCTGTTCCGCCTGATTGAGATAATGGACTTGTTGCAGATAGATTCCCTTTTGTAAGGGTGTTTTCTTTTGTTCCAAGGCCATCTAATAAAGCCTTCTCAGTTGTTGCAAGAACTTGGCTTGTTCCAGAATAACTATTAGACAGTTGAGTAAAACCTTTTACAGTAATGCTGGCATCTTGTGCCTTATACCCACTATCTTGTATGACCTTACCAGATGTGCCATTAAACGAAGGGATGTTTTCACTCACAGAAGATGCTGGCCCTGTAACAGCCCCTATTAAATTAGCTTGTATTATATCAAAATATGCACCAACAGCAGCCTGTGTACCGCCACCATTTGTAGTGATACATAAAATCATATCACCAACTTCAACAGTAACTCCAGAAGCTCCACCTATTTTACCAGCAACGCTGACAACATAGACCCAACCAGTACTTGAAGCTGAATAATTAGGATTACCTGAACAATCTATTGATCCTTTGTAAATAAGTGCTCCAGACATAGTAACAGCGTTTATTGCAGCCTTTACTACCGATGATACGGGAATGACTGATGAACTATTTGATAATGTAACGGTATCAACACCGTAGCCATTTGCAAGAAGATCTCCTGTAGATGTTGACCATGTTGGGATGTTACCTATTGTTGTAGTTGCTGTAGCCTTTACCTGCCTGTCATTAGTCACATTACTTAAACCAACTTGAGATTTTGTAACACCATGAGGATTGCTTGTACTGGCAATGTGACTATCAATGGCAGTATGACCATTCGTTCCATGACCACCAATGTTCTGGTGCTGTATGTTTGCTTCGACGATATCAATAGAAGGATTTCCTGTAGTCCCACCGCCATTACTTACAGACACTTTAGTTGAACCAGCAACAATGGCACGTATTGCCCATGTATCGGAGGCTGTTCGTACTGCCAGACCTGTTGATGTAAGATTGGCTATCGCTGTTAAGTCTCCATCAGCAGCTTGTCGTGATGTATCTGTAGCATGTCTGTGATCTGCTCTCGGAATGGTATTTAATGCACCAACAGATACGACACCGTCCATTTTAATATTTCCGGTCGATGTCTCAAAATTCTGATTGAATGCTGTATTATTAGCTACACCGTATATAGTTGTTGTTCCATTAAATTCAGCATGCTGTCCTGCTACACCAGTTCCTGTTATAGGATTAGTCAGTGCATTCTGTTTTCCATTAAAAGTACTCCAACCTGATGATGTTAAGAATCCCGGCTGACTCGCAGAAGCTTTTTGACCATTTGCATAATCAATAGAAATTAAACCTGTGCTTGTTGCATTGAAGTCAGCAGAAGCAAATGTAGAAACTCCTTTCGTTATACCATCCGCTTGTGCGTTCGCAATGGTTATATTTATACCAGAACCTATAACTGCCCCAGTTCCATCTGTGTTTGATAATGGACTTGAGGTTGTTAAGTTCCCTTTTGTTAAGGTATTCTCCTTTGTTCCCAAACCATCTGACAATGCCTTCTCTGTCGTAGCTAGTACTTGAGAAGTTCCTACATAAGAATTGGATAATCTTGTAACACCGGTACTTGTTATTGTTGCACTGGGAACTGCAATATTTAGTCCGCTACCTACAACTGCCCCAGTACCAGAACCGCTATTGATTATTAGTGGAGTTGAAACAGATAGGTTACCTGTAGTAATACTTCCCTGTTTATTATTGAAGGTAGACCAATCTGTAGCGGTAAGGAATCCTGGCTGAAGTGCTGTTGCTTTTTGACCATTGGTATAATCTATGCTTACCAATCCAGAACCGTTATCATTAAAATCTACTGCTAAAAATGTTACAACACCTTTGGTAGCACCATCAGCCTTCCCATTACCTATTGAAATATTAGCATTTTGAAAAGTAGCGCCTGTTCCACCGGTTACAGTTATAGGAGTAGTTCCAGTGAGGTTGCTTATTTGTAACGCAGAAGCACCATGTATCTGAACATTCAGTGCTCGTCCAGTAGAAGTCATTACAGAATTTATCGAATTACCATCTCCATCAACAATTTGAGATGATGATTGGATACGTCCTGTCTCGCTTATAGCTAAAATATTTCCTGTGCTGGATTGTAGTTGTAATGGCGTTAATATAATTGTTCCTGGCATACTATCTCTCTCTAACTTAAAACGTATGTAATATAATCTACATTAGAACCTGTTCTATGAAAAGTCTCTGTAAGTGTTTCTCCCACAATAAGAATACCACTTGAATCGTATTGCTTTGTTGTTGTTGAAGTTACGTTAGCACCTGAGTAGGTATAATTAATCTCACGTATTTTAATAGTTTTTCCTGAAGTAGTCCACCATGTTTCTTTAGTTACTTTACCGCTTGTTGTTGTAATTTCGTAATAGCATGTTTCTGCGATTTCATGAACCAGTTGATCGAGATTTCTATGTTGAGGTGCAGTAATTCCACCGGTACTTGAGTTAAAACTTATTGTAACATCACCTGTACCCGGATCAATACCAGTGTATGAAATATTTATATCTGACCCAGCAAGAACCTTTCGAACAACAGCTTTACCGGTAGATGTAATGTTTAAGTCTTGTCGATAAAGAGTACCATCACTTATGTCATCTCCAGTGAGAGTCTCGTCCTGTACCTGATCACCTGTTATTCCTGTTCGGGGCATCTCTACTCCTCAGTTATTGCTGACGGCTCTGATTTTAATCCAGCTCCTGCCACAGCTTCTTCAACAACAGGCAAGTACTTTGGATTTTCAAGAGCTCCTTGAAGAAAATCTAAAACTTTTCTAATGCCACCTACAGTGGTATTTATTTTATCCCATTGACGAGATAGATAATCTTCTATGGTTCGATCAACTTCTGGTTGAAGCACTGCAGGAACTGCTGTGGAGTAGTAGTGTGTAAATTCTTTATTAAGCGTATCTAATTCAGTTGCAGCTTTATGTGCCTGGTTGAGATACTGAGCAAACATATCCGTAAGATGATTAGCAACCTTCTCTCTTCTGTATTCTGTATCCAACAATGCATCTACATTTCTTATATTATTGAAATTCATATCCTACCATCCTTGCGCTAGAGCTAGTATGAAATCTTCTTCATTTATATTATCAGGAACTTCATCAAGAAGCATGCTTGCTTCCTCCCCCTGAAAAAAATACTCCGATCCATCCGACATTTTAATAGCTACATAAGGAAGGTGTGTATTAATTTCTATGGTTGCTCCGCCTTCTCTTTCTGACCGGGCACGCTCTTCATAATCCTTTACCATATTTTCTGGTAATGATTTATCTTTCTCTTCCTCCTTACCAAGATCTGTTACTGAGTGCATATTACCATGATCACTAACAAACCAAACGTTTGGCCAGTATTGTTCTTTTTCCATCCACTTCCTAATAAAAGTTCTTGCCTCTTCCTCTTCATTAAACGTTCCTATCACTTTCCCTGCATATGAGACAACAGTCTTTCCTCGCTCATCACCAAAGAAGATATCATTTTCTTCATCAGGCTCTGGCTCCCCAGACTCTTCTTCAAAAGTATCCTCTGCAGAGAGTTCATCTGGATCTTCCTCTGATGCAGTTTTAATAAGTTCGTTGATGTCCTGTATTCCTGAAAATTCCATGGTGCTTCCCCTTAAATATAGTATAGATTAAAAATCATTTTTATATGCTTCGTACGTTCTTTTATATATATCTGCAAGATAGTTCTTTATTTGAGATTCAAAATCACTATCTGGAAGTTGCTGAGTAAGATCATTGATTATATCGAGTGTAGTATCATTAGAAAGTTTGTCTTTTATATTTGAAATAGTTTCCTCTATGTACTTTGCATAGATAGAATCTATATTGTTTTTCATTACTGAATCTTCTATGAATGTCTCTAAGTCTTCTGAACTTTGTGCAGTCATGAAGATATCTTTAATTTTAGTTTCGAACTGAGATGGGTCAACAGATACACTCACAGTAACATTGAGAGGAAACCACAGTGAATAGGGATCAAGCGCAGATTCTTTTATGAGTTGTTCAATCGAAGTCTTGTTTTTAAATTCATTGTCTTTCATATTAATTTCCTGAATAAAAGTAAAAGTAGCCGCAAGATCCTTCTCACGGCTACTTTCTTGGGCACTATAAGTAACGATAGTCTACAACAACAACATCACCTGGACGAAGACCAGGAGAAGTAAATGTAATAACATTCGTTGCTAACGTATAGTCATAACTTAATCCACTAATCTGGCGAACACCATTGAGATAGACTTGTTCAGATCCAGAAATAGGGCTATGCAATAACGTTGCTGTTTCCAAACTTGTGTTCAGTGTTGGAAGCTCTCCTACTACTACAGTATAAGCAATACCTGGTGTATTTGCTGCTAACTCAGCAAGCGCTGCTTCGACATTATTAATTGTAAAGTAATCAGCAGTATCAAGAACTGGAATATCCACTGCACTTACGCCGCCGGTAGAGGTGCTGAAAAAAATCATATAGTCTTTGATACCAGTTGAAGTTATCGTAAAGTCAAGGGTATCAGTAAGAGCAGTACCTGTAATTGCAATAGCACCATCAGATGCAGTTAATGTTGCAGTATCTGCTCCAGTATCTGCAACTATGCTGGCGCCCGCAGTTGGAACAAATGTACCAAATGCATAACTAGCCACCATGGAAGAACCCAATTGCTGTAATGCGTCTTCAACATTGTGAATAGCAAAATAGTCACCAGCATCTACAATCGGCATGTCCCCTGCGGAAACCTGTCCAGTAGATGTCCCCCAGTCAATGTGAGAATCCTTGATACCATCAGCTTTTACTTGAAGCTGATCAGAAAGATTGATCTCTATTGAAGAGTTATCAACATTGACTTTAATAGCACCAGTAATGCCATCAAAAGAGAGTGCTCCAGCAGCATCAAGATTAACTTGGATGTTGTTAAGACTCTCTGTTAATCCAGCAGCAGTATCAATAATATCAGTTACATCCACAGAAATAGTAGTACCAGAAATATCGATACCATCACCAGCTGTGTAAGTACCAATACCAGAGAACTGTGTCCAATTAATGTTATCCACATTAAGTGTAAGAATACCAGACCCAGCATACCCTACAGGCTTAACAACTACCCAATGTGTTCCTGTGTTTCCACTGGTTACATTTTCAATATATGTAGCATTACCAATAGAGACTTCTGCACTTGGCGTACCATCTTGATCTAATGCTCGCTTGAGTCCTCCAGTTGCACCTGTTGATGTAACAGTGTAGATACCATTCTGTTTAGCATCAGCTTGATTTTTAACAAGAACACGGTCACCCACCAGAACAGTATGACCACCAAAATCAAATGGACCTGCTGTTAAATTTACACTTGTAAATGCACCAGTTCCACCTACGCCTCCTGTAGGACTATAAGTTCCTACACCACCTGTTGATGTTGCAAACTGAACTGAAGCTTTCCATTCAGTTGCATATAATGCCTTCTGATCTACATACCACTTAGATGAAACGTCAGAATCATTAACAGGTTGTAATTTTATTCCAGTAATAAGTGCATCTTGTGCACCATTAGTAATGTCCCAATCACCAGTACTGGAATTTATAAAACTTTCTTGTAATCTTCCCAAATCAATGGTGAGATCCATAATCTGAGAATTTCCACGAATTTTTGTATTCATACGTTTTCTCCCTTAAAGAAGTAAAAATTGTTTTAACAATTTCTATAACTTCATTTTATCGGGTTTAATTTTCTATCATTTCATTTTATCGGGTTTAATTTTCTATCATTTCATTTAAGCTTGGTATTGGGCTCTTATCGTATCTCCCACTGTCAGCTCTAAATCATTTGTAAATATAATTTCATTTCCATTTATTGAATAATCCCAGTCTGTGGCTTTATACAAAACAAGCCCATTCAACATTATGTGCCCACTGCCACTTACTGGGATAGCTGCAAGTGTAATTATTTTGTTGGTCACTACCTCCTCTGTCACAGCAAAAATTTCATTATACCAGGTTACCGTTGATGGCGATGCTCCTGATGATCGACGATTTAGTGCTATTTTTGCAGACTGTGCTTTTATAAACATTGCCTTCCACTTTTCTATACATAGTTAATTATGCTGGCCCACTCGTTAATTTTTTTCTATTTTCATACTCCAAGGATAAATGTTCTATTTCCTTTTTCTTCTCTGCAATATCATTTGTATATGTTGCTAAGTCACGTTTCAATTGTTGCATCTTCATTTCAAAGTTTTGAATAAGAACTTGTACTGCACCAACCTTTTGATTAAGCAACGCCAACTCAATCTCAGCATATCGTTTGCGTTCAAACGCAAGCTCGGTAAGAAGCTGATTCTCTCGAGGGGAAATTACTGGCATAGAAACCGGCTTAATCTCTGGTTCAGTGTAGTGAACAGGTTGTTTAAATTGTTCAGCTGCCCCACGAAGTGGCTGCCTTTGCATCATAAAGGGGTTTCTTTGATTCATAAAATCACCTAAAAATCAAAAATACTGCAGCGGAGAGAGTTTTTAAGGCAGGCTATGCGAAGATTTCAGTATAATAATGTAAAATTCAAACGTCTTTGTCGGATTTTAAAACCAATTCGACTGTTGAATCCTGAACAAAGTATATCTTAATGTGCCAAACATCCTCCTCTACATATAAAGAATCGCCTGATTTTAGGGTCTTAGCCCCATCTGTATATGTATTGATACTCAAAGCAGGCCGGTTATAGGTTACCCGAATCTCCCCTGAACCGATATTATCAATCATTGTGTATGAAAAAGCACTCTTAAAAACACGTTCAAAATATGTAATAGAGCCATCTATAAAATTGTATTCTTTAATCGATCCGGCTGCCCCACTTGTTGCCAATAATGCAATAGTGGGCATCTTCTCAGAAGGACCATGAATTGGTGATTGTCTTCCCATAGTATATTCCTACTTATAATGAGTGTCCCCAATATTGGGGATAACATTTCCTTGAACTATCGTTGATTTTCCAAACACACTCTTGCTTGCTGATGCTGATCCAAATATACCATAGCTCGGCATATCTCCCATAGCATCATTTTTCATTATTTCAAATGCTGTTGCCACTGAATGAACTGTTGAGAGGTGCTGCCCCCCAGGAAGCATAAACTTACCGTGGACCGCATCACGAATCGAATCGAGATAAACACACCAAGCTACGCGGGTAACAGCATCAGCTTCATCTTTTGACGAATCAGGGGCATGATCTATTTTTTTATTTTTTATTACGCTGAGCTGGCGCAACTCGGTAAGGAGCTTATCACTATCGGGAAGCTCAACCATACCACTGTAAATAAGTATCTTAAATGTTTCATACATTTCAAGGTCAGCGCTGAGCTTCTTTGTCATTATTCCTTCAGAGAATAGTCGTTCAATTGATTCTGTCGAATGCCAGGAATCAAATACCACCCTGTCTATATAGAAACAACTATTGAGAACTTTTATAACATCCTCAACATTTTCAAATGATACAGTAATGCGTTCTTCTTTATTAGGTTTCCATGATTCAACAAAGTCTATTACAACTTTATGTCTAGAAGTTTCGACTACGTTTCCTCGAGCATCTGGTAATGTAACAAGAGCAGTTTCACCATGCCCCATGGCAACAACAAAGCTATCCTTAACTGCCCCCTGGTCGCAGCATATAAAATACTTCTGAATTCTGTTAGCATGTATTATCTGTATTCTCTTTCCTATATATTTCCGTAGTTCATCCCCTACATTTCTATGTATTATCTCATCTGTAAAAACAACAAGAGGATCTCTATTTTTATATACAGCCTTGTCAATGCGCTCAGGAAGCTCAAAGAAAGGACTAATTGCTGATGGAGGAATGGCCATATAGTCACGCATGAATGCAGAATAATTTCCAACTTTCTCTTCATCAAATGATTTACTCGTGTAGCCAAATTTATCATCGTCTGAATACGGGTTAGCTTCGTAGGTACAGTAATGATACCCAATGATATCAGCAACTCGAGATGTATAGCGAGACCTTAGTGCATCAATTGTTCTCTTGGTAGAAGGACCAGCTTTAATTTCTTTAGCCATATATAAAAGCTGCATTCCAAAGTCTGTTTCATACATGGGTGAGGTAATGGTTAATATTTTACTAAATCCATTGAGTGTTTTTGCCGCCCGTGCAGCCGTGTAATAAACAGCCTGAGCAGATCGTTTCTCACTCTGCTGCTGCACATCAGTCTCACTTACATCAAAGCGAGACATCTCATCGAAGCATACAAAAAATGCAGTGAAGCCAGCTATTGATTGTGAGTTACTATGCAAACTGTAGGCCTCAAGATTCTTCTCTGGAAATGCAATACTTCTTTGCAGTATCTCTATAAGCGTTCCTTTGCCCTCTTTAAGCTCCCGCTCTCGAAGGTACCCAATGTACTTTTTCCACCAATCTGTACTGGAAACAATATTAGTAAAAGCAGCAAAAGCAGTTTGTTTTGATTGTTGTTCACTTGTTGCTATATACTCAGCAACAAATTTCTGACCGGGAACCTGCCCGAGATCATTACCAGGATCATCCATAGCAAGAAGTTTCTGAAGCAAGAACGACCCTACGATGCCTCCCAAAATAGATTTTCCTGAGTTATGAACTACAGTATAATCTGATAAACAATATAGGTTATTTCCATCTACTTCTATTCCCGCAAACTCTCCTCTACCAAGAGACTTAACTTTTATAAAAGACAAAATATTACTGTTACAAAACTCAGCCTTATAGCCTTTATACTGATCTTTCCATTTCTTAGATTTTTTCAAATATTCTTTTATGGGAATATTTAGAATACTAGGAACATAATCCTCTTTTTTTAAAGACAGAATATGGTTTTCATTCACTACATATGTTATAGCACAAGATTGCTCAATCTCATATAATTTAGATTTCCCTCTTGAAATAGTGAGAACTTTTCTAGGTTTGGCATCTGGTCCCATAACAAGTTCACCAATCTGAATATCTTCTATTTTTTTTAATGTTCCGTCGTACATTGCAATCTCAGTACCTAAACCAAGGCAGCGCATGCCTGCGATGAATACTGCATGGTTATAAATAGCAGAACCTTTTGAATCGTTTGAAAATAAATCCTCAAGAACCATTTTTTGAACGGGCTTCAAACGATATTTTAAAAAGCTCTCAGCATATTCAATAGGATCATTTGTAAATGTTACAGGGCACTTCAGTACTCTGACATAATCAAACTGATTTACATCTGTAGTACTATTTGGTATATAGGTATGATCAGCTAATCTATCCCCGATTCCCATGAACCCTCTCTAAAAATTTAAACTTATGCCTAATCCGTATGCTATCTTTGCTGTGTAAGCAACACCAACATATACATGAATAGATGTGTTCTTCAGCGGCTTTGGTAATGAATAGCTCATAGATAAACCAGCAGAGCGTATACCAACAAAAACATTAAAGCCAAGCATGAGAAACTTTATTCCTGCTGGGGCGGTACTAAAGAAACGTACACCCAGCTTGACATCTGGATATACATTGAACTTGTTTCCAACTGAGTAATTCGTTTCAACCATTCCGCATAGCTGAAACGTCCAGGGAACCCATTTGAGATTCTCTTTCTTTTCAACAATAAACTTTACCTCGTAGATCAGTGGCTTGCTGTTATAAATTGGAATCTCTATGGTTTGAATTACAACTGTGTCATCTATTATCTCGTATGTTATTTTTGGCTTACTCTTCTTTAATTCCTCCCACCGAATGTTTTCAATGTTCAATAAATATTTGTCACTCTTCAATCTCTGAAGCAGGGCATCATATTCTGAATCAGTGAGAACAACATTTGCATAGAGAGGCATCCCCAATAGTAAAAAAATAAGGCTACTTAACAACCTTCTTATTAGCTTTTTCATCTTTCTTCGTTCCTTTCTTTTTGGATTCCAGCATCTTAACTACCCCATCAATACTCTTAAGATCCCCAGTGTAATTTATGTCAGGGGATGATGTTACGGTAGACCCTTGAGGAACAATACCAAGAGCGTCCTTGACAACAACTGAGCGTAATAGAGATGCCATCTGGAGCCCCTTCACTAGAAGGATAACCAGATATAATGTTAAGAGAAGTGTTATGGTTTTAATTAAAAAACCAACTGCCCATTTGAGTTGGTTATTTATAAAGGGAAACCAGCCATCTTTCGTATCAATGGTGGGTTTAATTGTATTCCAGAATGCTGCTAATTTGTCCTTGAAAGCCATACCATTAAGCCCCGGTTGGTGGTTGGCCCTGTAGGGCATTCGCTATAGAATCTTTGTCAACGCCCCACTTCTTCTTCAACGATCTGAATACCCCCATGACTGTAGGAATACCACCACAGATAGTAGTAACCATTATCGCCAGAGGACTTGCAAAGTCCTTTACCGAGGTCACAATAGTCTCAGCCTTCTTGAGAGAGAAGTCATCCGTCGCATGCTGAATCAATTTGATGCCATGTCGGAATTCATATAGAATGAGAAAGATAGCCACGACACCGGCTACCTCCAGCATATACATAAGAAGTCGTGTTGTCTTGCTGAGAATATTATCATCGAGCCACTGAAAGAATCGACCCACCCAAGAGATTCTTTTTTTGTGTTCTTCTGGTTTGACAGCAGGAATGTCGATTTTCTTAGGAGCTGTGATTTTCTTAGGTGCTATGCTTTTTTTCTTTCTCATGTCATCTCTCCTTATTCTTACACAATCATGTCCAACCTGGTAAAGACATCCATCTCTGCTTGTTTTATTGTATCAGGCACAGCATCTATTGTAATACTGTATAGTTCAATGTTTACTTCCTCTTCAAGAATAGCAGATACTTCTTGAGACTTCTTTACAGCCTCATCGAATATATCTTTATTCTTAGCCATAAACTCTGTAATTTCTGTATCACTCTCTGCTCTTGTGTCTTCTTTCATGACAAACATATTGTTTATCATTCTTGGATTGTTGCTCTCATCCCTTTCACAATACTTGTAACAGATAGCTAACCGTTCATTCTCAGCCTGAATGTACTCGTCAGAAGGTTTTATCAAATCCTGCAATATTTTGATTTGGTTCTCAATAACCTTCTTGTTGCGAGCTATCCCATACTTGAATTTTGCACTGCAGATATCAGAATTAACAGATTCAAGAGCAGAAAACAAATCTAACAAATCCTTATTTTTCATATGCTGTATCCTTTCATCTTATTATTATGCTATTATAGAGTTATGTTCAATGCAGTAGCCGCTGCCGTTATCTTGTCCTGAAGAGCAGTCTTTCTTGCTCCCAACGAAGCAATCTCAGCATCAATCCTATTCATCTCTTCCTGCAAGTCTTCAATTCTAAAAACAGTTTGAATATCCGTTGTAACGGTTTGAATAATCTCCTTCCTAGTTTCAGGAGCCTCTTCCGCTGGATTTCTAAATTCAAAAGTATCTGCCATGACATAACCTCGTTAATTATCTAATAATATATATTAATAGTATCGGCAGCTAAATTATTGCCCAGGTATACCCATCACCAATTTCTACAGTGTATCCATCATTTATAGAAACAGTTCCAACAGATAGACCATTCTCAGCCATAACAATATTTTGAGCTATATTCGGAGAGAATTTATAGATATCAACATCAGCAAGATATGCCCGAGTTATTGAGTTTTCTGGAGGGAGAACAACACTCAATCCAAATATGTATATTATATAAACTTCATTTCCCACCAGAAGAGATTCAGCAAATGCCAGCGTCGTTCCAATGTAATCATAAGAATTTGAGTTTTGAAAGATACCATCTATTGAAACAATTATAAGATCTTTTGATACAGGAGTATATGACATAGTAACACTTGTCTGACCGTCATAAGTAGCAGTAATTATCTCACTAAGAATATTTGCACTACCATTCGATAGGGTGCTTCCAAGAGTTTGTATTCGTATTTCCTCTCCTCCAAGAAGAGGAGTAGTAAACTGTAATCCTGCGGCTATCCCGGTTGAAGAGAAAAATGTATAGTAAGCGCTGTTTTGAATAACACCATCTACTGAGACAGTAATGGAGTCTTCATATGCAGGAGCAGCAGACAATGGAAATTTTGTCTGGCCAGCAGAGGCAGTGCTCTCATCAGTATAAATAACTGCATCAGATTGACTGGTATTATATCTACCAGAAACACCAATCCAACGAGTTGCACCGCCTGCTCCAGTTGAAAGAATGTACTTATCATCAACAATGTATCCTGTGCTCGTTGTTTCATATCTATAAAATGTTTCTGTTTCAACTACATAACAAATATCATTATCGAGCCCTGTCGAAGTTTCTGCGGCAGCCACAGTTATAAAAGTAACTACTCCACCCCCGCTAACAGGATTATTATCTTCATATAGTGTTCCGTCAGATCCTACACGTACATAGGAGTTTGTTCCATCAGTATTACCATAAATACCTTTTATTATTGTTGAGTCCGTTGAAGAGCTACCGATAAGTATCTGGTTGCCTGTTGATGTGGTAGCACCTGAACCGATAACAATTGAATTAGTTGTAGAGGCTCCTACATCCGCATCATACCCAATAATAATATTGTTTGTTCCAATATTTAGTGTGTCCCCTGCTTGATAACCAATAGCAATGTTTCCACTGCCACTTATGAGAGTATACAATGAATGATAACCCAGAGCGCTATTCTTTTCTCCGGTAGGATAAGCAGTAGTACCATACAGCGATCCCATACCAACAGCAGTATTATAACCACCATTCATGAGGTACCCAGCTGACCTTCCAATAAATGTACTTGATCCTGTATCGGTAATAGAATATCCTGCCTCAAGACCAAATACACTGTTACTTGACCCTGAGGTTAGTTTATATAATGAATAATCCCCAATTGCTGTATTGTTGTTTCCAGTAGTTTGTCCTGAAGAACCGTAGCCAGAATAGCGTCCAACAAAAATACCACTACTTCCGTTATAAAAATATCCTGCTTTGTAACCTATACCAATATTATAAGATTCAGTGAGAGAATAAAATGAATCAGTACCTATTGCTATAATTTTTTCATTGGAATTTACGGTGTAAGCAGCACGATAGCCAAGTGCAATGATATCAGAACCAGTCACTATCGTGTATCCAGCAGAATTCCCTATACCAATATTCTGTGTACCTTCTGTTACGCCAGTTAATGCACTTGTTCCCAACGCACAACAATTAGATGCTGTAGTAAAACTAGTAAGAGCTTGATTACCAACTGCAACATTAGCTACACCATTACATGTTGTAGCATCTCCTTTTCCCGTATCTGCACCAAGAAAAACATTATTAGTTCCGGTCACATTAGAGCCCGCAAAGGTACCAATAAATAATCCAGAGTTTGTTGTTATTTTATATCCAGCACTCCATCCAATAGCAATTGCTTGTGCAGAAGTAGCGCTGTATAAAGCACCTTTACCAATTCCAATTGCATAAGTACCCGTATTGTAAGTATAGCCAGCCTGATACCCAATAAATATATTGTATTCACCCGATGTTACGGAAACTCCCGCAGAAGATCCGAGAAAAGAATTATACCCTCCCGTTGTTAAAACTAATCCAGCATTGTAACCTATCGAAACATTATTGGACCCTGTCGCCCACGTCGGAGTTCCTGTTCCTTTTCCTGCCTGATAGCCTAATGATGTGTTATTAGCACCGGAAGTTACATTCATCCCAGCAGAGTAACCAACAAAAGTATTATATGAACTTGTGGTGTAATATCCAGTATCCCAACCTAATGCTGTATTATATCCATTTGTGGCTGCAGTATAAAATGATTGATACCCCACCACTGTGTTTGAGGTCCCTGTGGTAATTCCAATTAGTGCAAATGTTCCAATTGCAACACTCATGGGAGCGGTCGTTTGACCTGTAATTCCTTGTGCTGCCTGAGCTCCAATAAAAGTATTACTTGCTCCTGTTGAATATAATCCTGCACGATACCCTATGTATACTCCTGCATCTACAGTAGTAGATGTTTGTCCTGCACCTGCCCCAATAAAAACTCCATTACTTCCTGTTGTATTTGCATATCCTGCATTTACTCCAATTGCTGTATTATTATTTCCTGTTGTAGTTGCTTGTAGTGTTTGATGCCCAATAGAAGTATTTTGAACCCCCAAGGTAATTGAATATTGACTATAGTATCCAATGGCTACAGAGTAATATGCACTGTTACCAGTTCCTTGGGTAGTTACATTAATCGTTATTTCACTTGCACTTGCTCCTGTTGCATCAGTATGCTGCATTTTGTTTAAATGAGTAACAGTAACAACATTAGAAGGAGCAACAGCAGAAAAATTTCTACCCACATTAGAATAAATATATTCATTAAATGCATTTTTAATTACTGTAGCAATTTGTGCAGCAGTTGTGCATGCTGAAATGTCTAAGCATGTTATGACTGTACCTGTACACCCCCCTGGAACTGAGTCGCCTCCTGTAGTATCAAACCAGAAATCAAATGTTACATAGTTTGAATAACCAACAATGGAACCATTATAAAATCTAAAATAATCTCCAACATAGTTTGCAAGCGTTGCTGAATTAACAGTTATCGTTGTTACTTCAGCGACCGAAGAAGCTCCTCCCATGCCAAGTAAAGCATTGGTACCAATAGCAACATTCTCAAGTCCCGCTAACCACCGAGCAGCCAAGTAACCAATAGCTACGTTGTCGCTATATACAACGTTTTCGTAAAGAGCATTTACTCCTATAGCAGTATTCTGATTCCCTGTTTTATTGGTTCCAAGCGCATTATAGCCGCATGCTATGTTATAAACACCTATCTTATTATTTTGAAGACAGTACCTTCCAACAGCCACATTGGCGAATCCATTGGTATTTATGTATAACGTATTTTGACCAATAGCAACATTGGATATTTCCCCATTAGTTCCGGTTCCCCGCACTGTAATTGCTAAAGTTATTTCACTACAGCCATTGGTAGATAAGGTATTTTCTCGTGCTAGTTTATACGTAACTGTTACAACATTTGTTGTTGAAGCTGTAGTAAAATAGGTAGTATCAGTTGCTATTGCAGTCTTAATCGCTGTAGCAATTGCTGTAGTATCAGACAAACCCGTGATGGTTATTTTAATTTTGTTGTCTGCTGTGAACGTTGGTACTGCATCAGAACCAGTAGTATCAAACCAAAAACCTCTACGAGCAGAAGTATTAAGACCACTTATCCCACTATGCAGTACAAAATAATCACCAACATAGTTTGCCAATGTTGCACTATTGACAGTAATTTGAATTACTTCATATACTGGGGCGATACCATATAATGCATTTGTTCCAATAGCATATTGCTCTGATCCCATATTATGGTAGCCAGCGCTATACCCTATATTTATATTATCAGTACCTATTATATTTGAATAACTTGCAGTAGTCCCAATAGCAACATTATAATTTCCAGTGGAAAGAGAATAAAATGAGCGATAGCCAATTCCGCTATTAGATCCAGCAGAAGTACAACTAATACCAGATTGATATCCAATAAATGTGTTGTTGCCTCCTGTTGCTGCAGTACTACCACTATAAGCACTGTACCCTATAGCTGTATTATTACTACCACTTGATGCATTATATCCTGCAGAACTACCTACATAGGTGTTGTATGACCCTGTAGTTGCATACCCAGCTGAATCTCCAAATGCAGTGTTATTGGTAGTAGTTGATAAAGAATATAAAGCATTTCTACCAAAGGCTGCGTTTGCTTGCCCCGAAGAAATAGTATACAATGAATTATAACCATAAGCTGCATTATATAGAGCAGAGCTGTTTGAAAACATCGATTGAAATCCACGAAAAACGTTTGTGTCAGTCCACAAATATTTTCCAGCTACACCAACCCATCTTGTATTTCCACCATCCCCTGTACTTAATACCCACTTATTATCATCAGTATAAGCAGAACCCGTTGCTTCGTACCTATACCATGTCTCAGTTTCCACCACATAGCATAACTTGTTGTCAACTCCAGTCGCCGCTTCTGCATTTGCTACAGTAGCATATGTGTTTTGAAAATCATCAAGCTTATCTAAAGCAGCTTGAACAGTTGTTTCGCTGGTTGTAAGTATATTGCTGAAGTTTGTTGTGTCTGTTGTAACTTGAGATGCGGCCATTGTAGATGGAGATGACCCTATAATAGTTCCAGATACAGTTGCTACGCGAAGATTGAGAAATGTTGCATCAACCAACCGCATATGATTGGCATTGAAAGCCGCAGTCGTATTATAATGAAACGTTAGTCTATAAAACGGTACAGCTTCTTGTATACCTAACCCAGATAATCCTGCTACGTTTGCAAATTGAAATGGAGCCTCTCCTAATGCTGTAGCCAAAGTTGCGTTTGTTGATTGCCCCTGTCCAAGTACAGCAACGACGGGCTCGCTTGTCATATTAGTTGCAATTAGATATACTGGATAATACCTATTTGCAGTCATGGTTGCAAATCCACCCGCAGTAGCATTATTATACTGACATGTTGCTGCCGCAATAGTAGCAGCGGTTATACCTACTCCACCAGACACACCAAGAAAATCTGTTGATGTAAGTTTCCTCCAGGTATAAACCCCACCAGCCACGGCAGATATATAATATATAGGTATTCGAGCAGCAATGACAATAGCATCTCCAGATGCCAGCCCCGTTACAGAAGCTACAGTAAACGATGTACCCGTTCCGCCTGTTGTTATCGTAGTTGTTCCACGAACAGTCGTCGTATTACCCGTCATTACGGTAACTGCCTGTCCCGTTGCAAGCGTTCGAGTCGTAGTAAATACTATCGTTGTTGCATTGGTTCCAGTAGTAGCCAAAGCAGTAAACCCAAGAAATTGATTTACAGTTAGATTCCAATCTGTTGCAGGAGACGCAGTTGTTGAAGTAATTGAGGCATCCGTGTGTGATATAGTATTTTGGATATCCTCATCATAGAACGAGCCACTACTCACTATAGTCTGCGCTCGACCAAAGTTATTATCAGTATTTGATGAGAAAGTAGTTAATCCATTATACTGACTAAAGAGTAACCCGCTCTTATAGAGAGCACCTTGAGCATGATTTCTTGCATGATTATAAATATCTCGACCGGCAGTATGCCTTTCTTCTCCAACCCATGTTATTGTATTAGCAGTCGCATTGAAATAAGTATTCCACAAAAGAACATCTGGATCGTAGATAGTCCAGGGTGTTTGTGAAAGAGATAAGTCAGGGGAACCGACAAGAGTCGTTGTTTGATTTATATAAAAATACCAAGTACCTTCAGCAGCTGTTGCTGATTTTGTATAGGCAGACAACTCAGTTGAGGTTACAGTAAATTTCTTTCCATTAATATAATACGAAAACGATGTATTGGCTCCAACAAAAGAAACAGTGGCTATGATGTTTGGGGCGCTGTACGTAAAATCAACTTTGAACTTTCCTCTCTCTGAGAAGGGAATACCAGTTGCCATCTTCGTATCAGTTCCGAGCGTACCAATAGTTCTATGCAAACTTGATAGAGTAACATCAACAAATGTCGGAGAGTCATTTGCTCCCAATGCTTGAGGTAGTGAAAGAACAGTTCCTGAACCAATAACTGCTCCTGTTCCACTTGCTACAAGTAGACCAGTTGATGTAGTCAGATTTCCAATAGTTAGGGTATTTTGTTTTGACGTGTCCGATGGATGAACGTGATCGGATCTCGGAATAGTGCTCAATACACCAACTGAAACACCGCCATCCATTTTTATATTGGATGTACTTGTCTCAAAATTAATAGGAGAACTCGGTTGTCTCCAAATAGCAGCACTTGCAGTGTTACTAAAGCAAATATAAAAACCTGTACTGGTGGTAGTATTAACCCAAAGGTCACCCGGCTCAAACGTAATTCCAATACCAGCCGTATCTACACCATCATTAGTTACATCAGGAATTCCAGTAGATGTATGAGTCTTTGTTTGAAGTTTCTTCCATTCCAAACTTCCAGAACCAAACTTCTTCCAAAGCTGGGGTTCGCCTGAAGCAGGGACGTGCAGAATGAGAGACCCTTTAGGAGAATCCAAAGAACCATTCGTATTAGGAGACGTATCAGAATAGAATATCCCTACTTTGTCTCCAAGGGATATTCCATTCTGTACATCAAAAGCTTTATCAATAAGTGCCATTCATATAACCTTGATTTATCTTTTTAGAAAAGATTATGCTTGGGCTATCCTTTGAATATTGTAATCAATAGCCTCACCACACGCTATGTTAAGCACCATATTACTACCAGTAATAATAACAGAAATATCCAAACCGGTTATAGCAGCACCAACAGTAAGTATGGCAAAGAGTGTGTAATCAATAGCTGATACACCATCATTCAATGCAACTACCTTGTACGTAGCTCTGTTTCCATTTGTTGCATAAGACTTGACAGTAACAAACCACTCAGCACTTGAGTAGGAAGCAAGTGCAAGAGTATCCGCTGCAAGACCAGCGGACGTTGGCTGATTTGTTGCAACGATAGCAAAAGGATTCTTAGCCTTAATTGCAGCATCCAATGCAGACAAGTTACTATCAATGCTATTGGCTGTAGCAATATAGTTCAAAGAAGTCATCTGTGCATCAGTACCTATTGCATCGTCCAATGCCTGGATATTCGCGTTAACATCACCTGTGCTTGTAATAGGATAATTTGTTCTGACATTGACAGAAGGACCTGCACCTAAATACATATCCAACTTGTCAATAGCAGCCATCAAAGAATCATTATCAAGTACGTGATTCTCCTCTGTGTAACTGGGCAGAACAGCGCCAGTTGAAGTTTTACCTGTAAAACTATTCTGATACGTGTCCTCAACACTTGCACCAGCAGAATCAAGGAACTGTTTCCAATCAGTATTTAACGCACCAGTTTTGTGCCAGGTAGATCCATCAGAAGTTCTACAATAAATAGAACTTACCGGCGCAGCAATACCACTAGCAGCAGAGGGGGCAACAGAGCCGTACAGAATAACGGTACTGGTATCAATACTTAGACCCTTACTAATTCTAAAATAATCTTTCGCCATAATAGCACCTCTCCAGTATTAAATTATAAACCTTTTAAAAGAAAATTTCATAGTATTCATCTCATTGTTGGTTATATATAAATATATATTTGTGCCATCTGAAGTTAGGCTCAGTAGTATGTTAAAAGTGTAGCCAACACTGGCATATTGATTATAGGTAACATCTCCGCCTTGCTCAACTGCCAATATCTCTTCTGCTTGATAATTGATATTATCTGTATAGCTTAGTAACCATTTAATGGCGTGTCCTTCAACCAAAGAAACCATATCCAATAAGAACACGCCCGTTGATGTAGTAGTAGAACCCGATGAAAAATAAGTAGCTACGTTGGTTAAGTTTGTTGTTTGTGTTGTAGTTAAAGCAGACAAACTCGTTAAATTTGCATTAACATTTTGTTTGGTAGCCAGCCCCCCCGATATGCATAACTCTGTTGTAGCAAGATCTTCGGAGGTTCCTAAATAATTATTAGATAGCTGAACAAAGCCCTTAGCAAAAAGAGTAGCATCCTGTGCAAAATAACCACTATCTGCCAGATACTCCCCGGTACTGCTGGAAAATGTAGCGATGTGCCCAACAACAGCTACACCCGGCCCATCTACATTACCATGTCCCGGTGGCCCCTGAATGCCCTGTATTCCTTGTAAACCCTGAGGCCCTACTGGTCCTATATCTCCCGTATCTCCCTTAATACCAGGAACCCCTTGAGGACCAATTGGACCGGGAACACCCTGAATCCCCTGTGGGCCTGTGTTTCCTGTATCACCCTTCTCCCCCTGAATACCTTGGATACCTTGGATACCCTGTGGTCCTTGGGAACCAGTAGAACCCGTTTCACCTTTTTCTCCAGTAGCGCCCTGCGGCCCAGCTAACCCCGGTAAACCAACAGGCCCCTGCGCTCCCCGAGCCCCTGCTGGCCCAACAGGCCCAACTAAACCACGCGGTCCTGCTGGACCAGACGGTCCTTGAGCTCCAGTTGGCCCAGGAATTCCCTGAGCTCCTTGAGGACCGGGAGGGCCTCCTGCAGGGCCTTGCAACCCAAGCGGACCAGCGGGTCCAATTGCCCCAACAGGGCCTTGTGGCCCAGGAATTCCCTGAGGGCCGGTTGGCCCAATTGGACCTACTATTTGTCCAGTAGCCATCTTATATCCTGAGTATTAATTAAACTAACTGGTAGGCACCAGTTTCTATCTTACTAAATTTTTTGTTATTCTTAGTTAATTCTTTTTCAAGGCGGGTCCAGTCAAAACCCACACCAGGACAACCTTTTGGAGGTAATCCAGAAAAAGTTTTCATATTGTGATCATGGGAGACTATTTTATTTATAGAAGGGTACGTGGGAAGAAGGTGCTTAAATATTAAATTAAAAACCAAGGTATATTGATTCTCTGTAAACAATTCTCTGTTGGTTTTTGAGGGGTTAACCATCTCAATACCAATAGTTTCTTTATCATGTATACCCGAACTTGAATGGTACACCCAATAGGAGGGATCAATGACTTCAACAATATTTGGCTCAACTCGATCAATAATATAATGGAACAAAGCTATTCCTTTATAGTATTCCTTTGCACGCTCTCCACTAAGAATCCACAAAAGAAGGCCTTCAGCACTCATACCACCAGCCGTTCCATGCAAAACAATTTCTGTTATTGGATTAGTACGTATTTTGTTTATCCACCCTGCTTGATACTTCGTTCTGATTTGTCTATCTATTATGATATCAACAGTTTTTCTTTCTTCTAAGGGCTGAACAGTTATTGTATCTGGTGGCTCTATTTGAACAGGTTTCTTTGAATATAAATTCTTAATATTACTTAAAATGCTCATTATTCCCTCCAAGCATAGCTGGCTTATTGTATTGAAATTGTATGAAGAGTAATTCCTAAAGGGAAAATATAGATAGAAAGGGGAGTTTTTTAAGTATCTTTTTAGGCGGATTCGTCGTCTTCTGAAATCCTTCGAGCGGCTAGCTGCTGTTGATTCGCTGCAGTAATGGGGGAAAAGCACGTTGTAATGGGATCAAACATAAAATTTTCTAGAACGTCTTTCGGACCCATGCGTTGCTTAAGAATAATAACTTCAGCAACATTCTGATTTGGGTCAGTTTCAATGAGATCATCAATTTCTTCGTAGTCATCCTCTTTCTCTATAACCATACCATACGTTTGATGCTGCTTGAATGTCTTTTCAGCATCATAATAAGGACGATGTATTCCCATAATAATGTCACTAACTTCAGTAAGAGCATGGGAATTTTTGAGATCATTCATTGTAGGACGCCTGTTCTTCTTTCCAACCTCCCTATTTAATTGTGCTACGAGAATCATATGAATCCCGAGCTCTCTAACCATAATTTGAATTTGATTGAGCTTCTGTTCATAGTCTCTCGCAAAATTATCACTCGATTGAAGGTCACTAAGCTTTCCAAAAAGATCTATAACAACAACCATATACTGTTGCTTTATATGATCCTGTAATAAAAGAATTTGTTCACGGATGCTTGCAATACTCTGTGAAGGCTTATCATTTAAGAAAATATATTTGTTTATAGCTAACTGAGTTTTCTCCCATTCATATGATTTTCGTTCATCCTCAGACAAATCTTCCGGTTTCTTTACAATTGTTGATATTGGTAAATTTGTTCTGAAGGCGAGTAACTTTGTAAAGAGTGATGTGTTATTCATCTCTAAAGCAAACTGTGCCACGGGGGTTGGTTGTTCTAATTGACTGAGATTCTTCATCATAGAGAGACACATACTACTTTTTCCAGCGCTGGCTAAAGCCGCTATCGTAGTTATCTGTCCATCTTTAAATCCTTCAGTCAGGTGCCGATCAAGCTGAATAAATCCGGTTGGCCGCTTGCTAATTCCCGTAACCTTCATTATATCAAAGTCTGCAGCAACCTCCGCCATGTTCTTAAAACCCAGCTTAGATGATGAATATCCCTTCTCAATAATGGTTTTTCCGTAGATGAACCTCTGATCGAGGTCACTCAAGGTTATTGTTGGGTTAGTACAGGCGGGTAGCAAAGTTGTGGTCATGTAATCGATCATCTTTTGCTTAACACTGTCAACTGTAAGCTTCTCAAGATGTTCAATAAAATTTTTAACAGGAACTTCGGCAATTTTTTCTAGGAGATTTTGGATAAAGGGTAGATCAACGGTATACCGTACAGGGCAGGCTTGCGCTTTAATAAGAAGCGCATCATTGTTAAATTCTATTCCAGCTTTATTTACCTCTAGAATTCCCCACGCAAGTGTTTGATATTCTTTTAATCTAAATAAAGTATAATCTGCCTTTCGAACAAAGATTTCTCTGTTAGCAGGATTTTGTATAGCATTAGCAATAATGAGTGATTCATTATCCTTATCAATCGGGTGTGTCAGAATCCCGGTATCCCGCATTTACTAACCCCTCTATTCCGAAATCTTTATCGAAAGCCCCATCAATAAATTTTTCAATCAATGTTATCATAACATCTGATCGAGACATATCATAAAAGGAACACTTATGTTTAAAATGAAAATACACATGTTCAGGAATACTAAGAGTAATATTTCTAATATTGTCCAAACGTTACGTCCTTCTGAACTATTCCAGTACTTGAAATAATACATCCAGAAAAAGCATTCGCATAGAAGAATTGTTGCAATTCTTTTTTTATCTTTCCAATAATTTCGTATACCGCGTGGTACGATATACCAAGATCCCGTGCAATCTCTGAGCACGAATCACTGCCAAGAAAATATCGATAGCACACCTGGCTAACTGTTCCGCTACGAGATTGGCGCTCTGCCCTTTTTTTTATAAATTCCTGATATTCTCGAGTCAAAACGTAAGCATTCAAATAATCCGATACTGCCGCAGCATTTTTAAATGAAGGATCTGCCAGTGAGTATTCATCTACATCAATAAGAGTATTAATATTACTATACACTAACTCTTTCTCAGCCCACCGATTCATGTGCTGAGGAAGCATGATACCAATGTAATACGAAAAAGCAGATACCTCTGGTTTATATTTATTCAACAATGTAAGAAACATGGTATATGTTTCTTGTAAAATATCAAAGTAATCCTGCGCCCCGTGCAAATTTCTAAATAGTTTATTTGAAATCTTTCGAATATAAGGTTCAAACAACTCAGTTAAAAAATAGGTAGCCTTTTCTCGTTCATAGGGAGTCCCCGTTTGAATCAGAACAATAGCTCTCTTAATAATATCGTATAGTTTACGTGTTTCCTTTTCTTCTCGATGCTCAAAATTACGGCTTATACTCATTCCTTCTTTGTAACATGCTTGCTCTTCCATAGGGATTCCATTTTTTGAAAATCCCTTCATACAAAGGTTTAGAGTACTTTATTCTACAAATCGGCATCATCGACATCGTCGTATTCATTCTTTAGTTTCTCATAAAATTTTATTCGCGTTCGTGCCGTATGCCTCAATAAATAGTTGGGATCATCAGCAGAACTGGTGCGTGCCAAATTGTCACAGAAGTCTACAACTATTGGTATGGGTTTGCCTTCAAATACCCTCCGAATTCTACCTATCTGCTGTTTCAACTTATGCACATTTGTTGATGGGCATGTTAATAACAATGCAGACAACCTGGGTAAATCCAATCCTTCTGAAGCTATTTTTGAATTAGCAACAATACATTGTAGTGTCGTATCATTTCTAATCTCTTCCCAGTTGGTTTTCTTCCGAGTTTTACCAATCATCAAAGTAGTTTTAAATCCCATCGAATTAAGATACTCATGAAGGTATTCATTATGCTTAACCCTGTCACTAAGTATCAGTGGGAAATATCCTGCCTGAATAAGATCGATAGCCTCCTGTACAATCAGTACGTTCCTATCCTTATTTTCGACAAGTCGAGTTAATAATTCCGTCATATCGAGAACATCTTCTCTTTTTTGCCCCGTCCAACGAAAAATTGTTGGTATTTCCATAGAAATGTTGGTATTTACTATGCGGTAGTCGAATGTTGTTATCCGATGTTTCAAATCAGCAGCATCGAGTTTCATAAGAACTTTTCCAAAAACATCATAAGTAAGAATTTCTTTTTGATCTTTCCGTTTAATAGTGCCCGATATGCCTATCCGATACTTAGCCGGTATATTGTTTAGCACAGATAAAAACATCTCAGCTGGGGCATGCTGGCAATTATGCACAATTATACCATTTGCTATAAATAGCTTATTTTCATCCTCTAATTCAATATCTATTAGATCACGAGTACCCATAGGTTCTACTGATTTTATAGAAAGAGCAGTGAAAGGAGTTCTATTTATTTTTCGAGGATTCATAATTATATTTTTATAACCAAACCATCCTATTTTTTCATTAAAGGTATTTATATAGAAAGAAGGAATAGATACTCTGTACACTAAACTTGCTTGGGAGTTACTGTGTGTGAGCCCTGTAACTGTATTATAGATACCCATCCCCCTTAGCATATCTGCAACTTGATAAATTACATTTTTTAATATAAGAGAGAGTTCTATAGAATTTTGTTTTTGTGTACCAGTATCAGCATGCCGACAGCCATCAGCTTCAAATAAACCACGAATAAAAGAAATATCTGTTGTAGCATAAATAAAGTCAGGAAGCCGCATATCCACAGATTTTCTTCCGTGGTAAATATCAAACCGGTCGTGTAACTGCTCCTCATAAACAGATTTTAGACGATAAACAGAGTCCCCCCGTGAATTACCAAATTTATTAAACATATCATAGCCAGAAAAAGCATTTTCAAAGCATTCTATTTTTTCTTTCTTTCTAAAAGAAAATTTTATATAGCTATTATCACATGTACCATCCCCAATAAACCAACCGTACAAATAGTTAATAAGATCAAATTCAGATATTATTCGCTCTTTGGGAATATCTTTTAAAAACAAGAGACCGCTACAATTTTGTATTTGTTTGTTCTCAGTACCCCTTGCGTACCCAGTATTAAAATCTCTATAAGTATGCACTATGTGTTCTTTAGATGTTATTAAATAATTACCATTAGTCATTTTATATTTAAAAGCTTCTTTTGTTGTAGTCCAAATTCTTTTTACCAAAGCTGCTCCGGTTGGGGTTATAACAGTATCTCCAACTTTAATATCACGAAGCTTCTTTATTCCTGTAGGAACAGTTATAACAGTATCTGGATCAAGACACTCATCCTCTATTATGGTGCCAAACTTATCAAAGAATTGTGGGTTTTCTTGATAAAGATTATAGATACTGTTGATAATACCAACAACAATATCACCATCTTTCTTTACATCACCATCGTACTTTCCAAGAACATAGTTTCCTGCAAGCCTCTTACGAATCTCATTCATCCACTGATCACTGAGACGATGCTCATGCACAAGAATAAGTGTGGGTTGTTTTAAATTGGATATCAAACCAAGCATGGTTATACTTTTCCCCATCCCAGGTGGCGCTTCAATTAGCCCCCCCTCATGTTGAATAAGTACATTAACTATTCGCTCTTGGTGTTTATCAAGCGTGGTATCAACAAGATGTACATCTATGGGAAGATGCT
>Ga0209777_10001724_pt1 | contig 30670 bp, 14 predicted proteins | sample FrelakmetHBP12HB_FD_187147 | JGI IMG/M metagenome (GOLD analysis project Ga0209777, IMG submission 187147) | Freshwater lake sediment microbial communities from the University of Notre Dame, USA, for methane emissions studies -HBP12 HB (SPAdes)... | ecosystem: Environmental > Aquatic >... | reverse complement strand
CCAGCTCGACAAGCCGCCGGCGCAGCTCCGGCGGGTACGGAAAGTGACTCTTTGGCATCGTGGACTTCTCCTCCTCTTCCCCAAGGTACCCCAGGGGACAGGTGTCCACGAAACCGGGTCAACTCCACCTCGGCATTTCGCAAGTCGCTGAGCACCTCCCTGAACACAGCCGTCTGATTGTGTGCACTGAAGTCTGTTTGGTCGATGAGCAGATCACAAAGCTCCGCGTAGGTCATCAGCCAGTAGGGAATCTCAAGTTCACGCGCATCGACATGGCTCACCACCGCGTCGTCGAACGCAAAGTGGCGCTTGTCCCCCCGCGCCCAGCAGTACTCGCCGTGGAGGTCAAGGAGAATGATGTGGGCTTTGGGCATCACGGCAACCGTCCGTTGCGCAAGTGAAGCAACCGTCCACGACTTCCCTGACCCCGTTTGACCCAGGATGGCGGAATGCCGCCCGAACAGGCTCGAGGGATCCAGGCAGACCTTGAGCGAGGGGTGCGATGCGAGCCTTCCCACCGCAAGTCCCTTAGACTGGAAGCGGTCAAACATCCTGGCAACGTCAGCTGAGCCGATCGCGTGCACTTCGGCCCCCGTGGTCGGGTATCTCGCAACGCCGCGTTCGAACTGGCCGTCTCTGTTGACTGAGCCGACTGGGGTCAGTCGGGCTATCCGCTTGGCGAAGGGTAATCGCGCGGCATCGTCGCCGGGTGTCTCGATAGTCGGCGAAGCCAGCGCTTCCTGTTCCGTCATGCGGGTCACGACGGCGATGAGGTGGACATCGTTCTGCTTGATTGCTACGTAGGAACCAAGCTGCCCGACCAAGACGTCCTCATCGCCGATAGTAATCGTCGGCGCGCGCCCCTGCTCGTCCTCGACCAAGGTCGCCATGAGCAGGTTCCCCTGAACATCGACTACGTGGCCGACTACGGTCTGGGGAGTATCTGACATTGTTTAGACCTCTTTGCAGAGCCGGTCAAAGCGCCACAGGTCAGGATTGCCGGGTCCAGCGGTGCCTTTCAGTGAACACCGCGCTTCAGTCACAACAACCGTGTTTGCCTTGACGCTCCAGCGGTCCCAGGCGGTGTCGGACAGCGCCTTCGTGAAAACAAGCAATGTGAAATCCGTCCGCGCAAGTGCGGCCTCAATGACCGCATTCACGTGTTCGTCAGCGAAGCCGTATCCGAAGCAGACTAAGCGATTGAGCGGATTAGCATTGTGGCCCAAGCACCCGCGGAAGGTCGACCACAGTGCTGCATACGGTGGGAGCATGGTGTCAGTCGCCTTCCTGCGCTGCGGTGGCACCATCAATCGCTTTGCGCCGTTTGGCGGTGCCGCCGCGTACGCGCAGCGCCGCACTTCGCGTCGAGCATTTTCATACCACCCAAGAGAGCCGTGAAGCTTCAAGAGGTGAATCGGCTTCACCGTTTCATCAAACTGACGGCCCTTGTAGGTACCGCGAATCCGGCCGACTCGCTCCTCGAACACGGCTGGATCGAAGAAAGCGTGCTCAACGCCAAGGAATCCGTCCACAAGTCGGATTTCAGCAGCCTCCGCCGCACGCTCAAGCAGAGGGTCGTAGTTTAGACTAAACACTCTCGTGCACGGGTCCCCGCGTTGGTACAGCCGACGCGAGAATGCAATGTGCATGTCGAGACTCGGGTGCTTAGGGAGAAAACAGTCCGCGATGGCCGCCGTGACCATGTGTCGGTGGGGCGTGTCCAGTGCCCCGCCATCGTCAAGGAGATCAAGAGCATGCTCAATCCCAGACGCACCACCGTCGAGTTTGGTCTGTATCTCGGCCCGGATTTGCGTGTCTGCAATCCGATCTCTAATGAAATCCCAGAGCTCAAAGGCCAGCGGATACCCGGCACCATCCAAGTATGACGAACCGGCGCCTAGAAGGTATCCGACACGTTGAGAGTTCAATTGCTCTGAGACCTTCGCCTCGAGAGCGCGTATGAACTCAAGTCCTGCGGTCATATGCCTGGGCGCCTAACGCGCATCATCCTGTCCGGAGAGAATGCCGTGAGCATACTGGTCTCATTTCCCGGTAGGGATATGCGCCACCGAGGGCTGGGGATCTCAATGCGCGGCCGCATCCGTCATTCCGCCTTCCATTCCCAGCATAGTCGCAAGGGTCGATCCACTATGGCTTGATGGGCGAACTCATACTAGGGCACGAGAGGGAACGAATCTAGGACGGACTTCCGCTGACTCCTTCTTGCTGAATGCCACCAGTGTCGCCAAATGTCATCCCGTTTGGCGGCGCCAGGCTGTTTCCCAGCACCGGGCGCGCCCCCAGTCCCAATTCGTCTAGTCGCCAGGCAGGTAGGGAAGGGACAGAAAGACAAAGGCCGCTCCGAGGATGGCCCCCACGACGAGGATCGCAGCAGACGGCGGAAGCGCATAGCGCCGCCTTTCGATTCTCGAGATGGTGCTCAGCGGGACCCGCAATTCAGCGAGCGCCCCGCGCTCCTGCGTCCACATCCGCGAGCGGGTGTCCACGATGAGCACGCGGGCCGTATCGGCGCCCTCCCATGACTTGAACAGCCCGTCCACTTGGTTCCGCTCGGAGAAGTAGACCCGGATCTCGTCGCCGCGCTTCAGTGTGGTCTCGGCGCACTTGTGATCGATTCCTATCTCCGAAGAACTGGCGCAGAGTTTCGAGTACGAGTACCCGCAACCGCCGATGAAGCCAATGAAGCCAATGATGCCAATGAACCCAATGAAGCCGAGAACACCGGTGAGGGCAGCGGCAACGCCTCGCGCGCCAGTGGAACGAAACAACCAGTGAGAACAGCCACCCATGCTTCCCCTACATCCGATCCGGCGCCTCCACCATCAGCAGCCTGAGCCCTCGCCGCAACGCCTGGGCCACGCACAGGCTGAGCTGCAGACGCGCGAGCCGGGTCGCGTCATCCGCCGCCTCCAGCACGCGGTGCTCGTGGTAGAACCGTGCGTAGGCGCGCGTCAGCTCGAGGAGATAGTTCGCGACCGGTGCGACGGACAACTGCCGATCGGCCAGCGCGAGCACCAGCGGCAGCTCGAAGAGCCGCAGCGCCAGATCGCGTTCCTCCGGCGCCCCGAGCTTGGAATAGTCCACCCGCTCTTCCCGCACCGCCGCATATACGCCCGCCGGGGCGTCGTCCGAAGCTGCGGCAACGAGATCCCCCTCCGCGATCACGCCGCGCTCCAGGCCCTTCCGCACGATCCCGCAGATCCGCGCGTGGCTGTACTGGATCGCCGGCCCGGTGTCGCCCTCGAACGAGAGCTTCTCCTCGGGATCGAAGACGATGTTCTTGTCGTTGCCGACCTGCAGCAGATAGACCTTGAGCGCGCCCTGGCCGATCGCCTCGGCGGTCCTCTCGGCCTTCCCCGGATCGTCGGCACAGTAGCCGCCCTCGGCGATCTTCTTGCGCGCTGCGTTCTTCAAGAGATCGAGCAGATCGTCGGCATCGACGGCCGTCCCCTCGCGGGACTTGAGCTTCCCCATCCCGCGGGGCAGGGTGACCAGCCCGTACGAAACGTGGCGCAGCCCGTCCGCCCACGGGAAGGCCAGCAGTTTCAGCGTCGCGAACAGGTTCTTGAAATGTAGAACCTGCTCGGCGCCGACGACGTAGAGCGAGCGGTCCATCTGGTAGTCGTCGTGCTTGATGACGGCGGTGCCTAAGTCCTGCGTGATGTACACCGACGTCCCGTCCGCGCGCAGGAGGACCTTGTCCTGCAACCCGAGCGGCTCGAGCCGCGCCCACACGGACCCGTCGTCCTTGCGGTAGAACATGCCGGCCTCGAGGCCGCGCTCGACCTCGACCTTCCCGCGCTGCCACGTCTCGCTCTCGAAGTACCAGTGATCGAAGCGGCAGCCGAGCCGCTTGTATGTCTCGCGGAACCCCTGGTACACCCACTCGTTCATGCGCTTCCAGAGCGTGATGACCTCGGGATCCCCTTGTTCCCACCGCACGAGCAGCGCGTGCGCCTTCCGCTGCCAGCTCGACCACGCGAGGAACTTCTCCTCCGCCTCTTCGGCGGCTTCGCGTTCGAGCTTCTTCGGGTCGATCCCTTCGCGCGCGTAGTACTCGGTCCGCTCCTCTTCCTGTGCCCGATTGAACCGCACGTAATACTGCCCGACGAAGTGGTCGCCCTTCTGCCAGGTCGACTCGGGGGTCTCGCCGTAGCCCCACGTCATGTATGCGAGCATCGACTTGCAGATGTGGATCCCGCGATCGTTCACGAGATTGGCGCGCACGACCTGGTGCCCGGTCGCCTCGAGCAAGTTCGACAGGCTCATGCCGATCACGTTGTTGCGCACATGTCCCAAGTGCAGCGGCTTGTTCGTGTTCGGGCTGGAGTACTCGACCATCGTGCTCGCGTTCGCACCGATCGTGAGGGCGCCGACCGCGGGTCCCTCGGAGGCGACGCACGCGCAGATCTGCCGCATCAACGCGGAGGTCTCGAACGTCAGGTTGAGGAAGCCCCCCGCGGGCGCGGCCTTCGCCACGACGAACCCCGGCGCGATCTCCTCACCGACGCCAAAGCGCTCCGCCCATTCCCGTGCGACTTCATTGGGAGGACGCCCGAGCGCCTTCGCCAACGGGAAGCACCCAACGGCGATATCCCCGAGGGAGGGGTTGGGAGGCCGCGAGATCAGCGGCTCGAAATCAGCCGGCACGCCGCCCGACGCACTGCCACCGCCCGGCACGCCGCCGGCCGCAGTCCCCGGCGCCCGCGCCACCAGCGCGTCGCGCAGGCTCTTTAATGTGGTTTCCAGCCGGAGCATCGTATCGGCCCACCTCCATCTTGGGTTATCGTTGCGGGATGCCGCGCCAATATAGCACGCGCGGGAGGAGGCAGGGTGCTGCGGAGAGGAAGTCGGGAAATGCGCAGATACGGCTGGATCGCTCTCGGGATCGTCGCCGTCCTGGGTCTTGGATGGACGGGCGCCGCCCTCGGCGACGGGGCGAACACGAAGGAGATCGAGGGGAAGGTGCACACCTTCGTCCTACCGAACGGGCTCAGGTTCATCGTGCTCGAGCGCCACGATGCGCCGGTCTTCTCGTTCCGGACCTACGTGAACGCGGGGTCGGTTGACGAGACGCCCGGAGCCACCGGGATCGCGCACATGTTCGAGCACATGGCGTTCAAGGGGACGACCCACATCGGCACGACGGACTGGCCGAAGGAGCAGGAGGCCCTGAAGGGGGTCGACCGCGCCTATGCCGCCATGATGGCCGAGAAGGGCAAGGGCGCGGCGGCGGACACGACGAAGGTCGCCGCGCTCAAGAAGGCCTTCGACGACGCCCAGGCCGGGGCGGACAAGTACGTCGTCTCGAACGAGTACTCGAAGGTCTGCGAGCAGGCGGGCGCGAACGACCTGAACGCGGGCACCCGCACCGACTACACCGAGTACCAGGCCGACTTCCCCTCGAACAAGCTCGAGCTCTGGGCGATGACCGAAGGGGACCGCCTCGCGAACCCCGTCCTGCGTGAGTTCTTCAAGGAGCGGGACGTCGTCATCGAGGAGCGCCGGATGCGCTACGAGTCGACCGGGTCGGGCCGCCTGTTTCTCGATTTCCTCGACGGCTCCTTCTCGATCTTCCCTTACAAGGCCGGTCCGATCGGCCGCCGCGCGGATCTGGAATCGTTCAGCCGCGAGCAGGCGATGGCGTTCCGCGAGTCGCACTACGTCGCGGAGAACATGGTCGTGGCGGTCGTCGGCGACGTGAGCAAGGACGAGATCGATCGCCTCGCGATCAAATACTTCTCCGGGGTTTCGGATCGCGCGCCCGCGCCTCCAGTCTCGGTCGTCGAGCCGCCGCAGACCCAGGAGCGCCGGATCGTGCGCCAGGAAGACGAGCAGCCGATCGTGTTCTTCGGCTATCACATTCCCGCGGTCACCGATCCGCACTATCACGCCTACGAGGCGCTGACCGACATCCTCGGCGAGGGACGGTCCGGCCGCCTCTACACGAAGCTCGTGAAGGAGCAGAAGATCGCCGTCCAGCTCGGGATGAATACCGGATTCCCGGGCGAGAAGTACCCGAACCTCCTCTTCGGCGTGCTGATTCCAGCCTCCGGGATGGATCCCGACACGGTGCTCGCCGCGATGGACCGCGAGATCGCGCGCCTGCAGACGAGCGCGCCCGTGACCGAGGACGAGCTCGCCGGCTTCAAGACCCGCAAGCTCGCGTCCTTCTGGCACGGGATCCAGCAGAACGGCGACATGGCCGAGCAGCTCGTCTACTACGAGGGGATGGAAGGGGACTGGCACAAGCTCTTCCGCCAGGTCGACGAGGTGAACGCGGTCACCGTGAACGATGTGATGGACGCGGCGAAGGCCCTGCGCGCGGAAAACCGCACGGTCGGGATCCTTCACAACAGCGGCAAGTGAGGGGGTGGATGATGAGGCAAAGGAAGATGAGATCGTTGCGTGCGCTGCTGACCTCGGTCCTGCTCCCGACGGCCGTTCTCTTCTGCGCCGCGCCCGCCCCTGTCGCGCGCGCGGCCGATGACACAACCTGGAACCCCGCGAGCCTGAAGTTTGCGCCCCTGCGCGAGATCAAGTTGCCGGACGTCCAGCGCACGGTCCTGCCGAACGGGATGGTCCTCTATCTGCTCGAGGATCATGAGTTCCCGACGGTGGAGGGACGGATCCTGCTGCGCGTCGGATCCCAGCTCGATCCGAACGACAAGGTCGGACTGGCCGTCATGACCGGTGACGTCTTGAGAAGCGGCGGCAGCCTGCGCTACCCCGGCGACGAGCTCGACAAAACCCTCGAGGGGATGGGCGCGTCGCTCGAGTTCAACATCGGCGACTCCGACGCGAACGGCACATTCTGGTGCCTGCGCGAGAACGCGCCTCAAGTGCTGGCGATCGTCGCCGACCTCATGCAGCACCCGTCCTTCCCGCAGGAGAAGATCGATCTGTCGAAGGTCGGGATGCGCCGCGACATCGCCGGACGCAACGACCAGCCCGAGGACATCCTGATGCGCGAGATGCGCAAGATGATCTACGGGAAGGACCATCCGTTCTCGCGGATCCCCCAGTACGCGACGGTCGAGGCCGTGACGCGCGACGACATGGTCGCCTTCCACGGTCAGTATTTCCGCCCCGATCGTGTGTACATGACGATCTGGGGGGACTTCGACGCGAAGCAGATCCACTCGCAGATCGAAAGCCTCTATGCCGACTGGAAGCCCTCCGGCGCGCCGCTGCCGAAGGAGTCGCCCAACCCGGCGCTCGTCCCCGGCGGACAAGTCTTCTACGGAGAGAAGAAGGGGATGACGAACGCGTGGGTCGTCGCCGGGCACGTCGGCATCAAGGCGGACAATCCCGACTACGCGACGATGAACGTGATGGCCGAGCTGCTCGGCGGCGGTTTCGGCTCGCGGTTGATCAACGAGATCCGCACGAAGCGCGGGCTCGCCTATGCGACCGGCGCGTCGTCCGGCGCCGATCTGCCGCGCCCCGGGATCTTCCTCGCTTACGCGAGCACGCGCTCCGATTCGGCCCTGGTCGTCCTCGACCTGGTGAAGAAGGAGATCGCGCGCCTGACGACCCAGCCGGTGACGCCCGAGGAACTCGATGCGGCGAAGAACACGATCCTGAACTCCTACGTCTTCCGCTTCGCGACGAAGGGACGGATCGCCGCCCGGATGGCCTACCTCGATTTCTACGGCTACCCGGCGGACTTCACGGCCCGCTATCCCGAACAGGTCAAGCAGGTCACCGTGCAGCAGTTCCTCGATGTCTCGCGTCGCAACCTGCATCCGAACGACCTGCAAGTCCTGCTCGTCGGCGATCAGAAGGACTTCGCGACGCCGGTCGCGAGTCTCGGGAATGTGCAGACGATCGATCTGACGATCCCCGAGCCGCCCTCGAAGGGCGCGCCGGCGCCGGCCGCGACGCTGGAGTCGATGGCGGCGGGGAAGCAGATTCTCGCGCATGCCGCCGAGGTGACGGGCGGGAGCGCCGCGTGGGCCTCGATCAAGGACTACACGGAAGAGAACATGACCACGGTCACGATCAGGAACATGCCGATCGACATTCAGGGGAAGATGATCCAGACCGCGGACGGCCGCGAGTACATGTACCAGAAGCTCCCGTTTGGCGTCATGACGATGGTTTACAACGGGCAGGCCGGATGGAAGAAGACGCCGCGCGGGCTGGAGGACCTGAGTCCCGATGACATCGCGCAGCTCGTCGAGGAGCGCGCGCGCGGGTTCTGGAGCCTGTTCTCGCGCCCCGACACGTACCAGACGCAGGCGGTCGCCGGCGAGGAGATCGAGGGGAAGAAGTGCGACGCGGTCCTGCTCTCGGGCGGGGGCATCAAGCAAGCGACCCTGTTCGTTGATGCGGCGACCGGCGTGCCGGTCGCGATCCGGTATCAGGGGAGCGGGCCGGACGGCGCCCCGGCCGAGATCATGGAGACGTATGGTGACTGGCGCCCGGTCGGGTCGGTCAAGATGCCGTTCGGGACGAAGACGATCGTCGACGGGAAGCCGTTCGGCGTGGGCGTCGTGAAGACCGCCGTCGTGAACGGCGGGGTCGACGAGACGCTGTTCGGAATGCCGAAATGAGACGGACGAAGATCGTCGCGACGATCGGGCCCGCCTCCCGATCTCCCGAGATGCTCGAGGCGCTCGTCCACGCCGGCATCGACGTCGCCCGTCTGAACTTCTCACACGGCACGCACGAGGAACACGGCGAGGTCGTGCGCATGCTGCGCGCGATCGCGCAGAAGGCGTGCCGGCCGGTCGCGATCCTCCAGGATCTGGCGGGACCAAAGGTGCGGACGGGGATGATCGCGGCGGGCTCGGTCCTGCTGCAGCCCGGCGCGAAGTTCACGCTGACCTCGCGCGCGGTCCCCGGGGACGCGGGGGCGGTGTCGCTGACGTACGCCGATCTGCCGAAGCAGGTGCAAGCGGGGGACATGATCCTGCTGAACGACGGCGCGATCGAGCTCACGGTTCTCGAGACGACCGTGGACGAGATCCGCTGCCGGGTCGTGGTCGGCGGGCAGTTGAGCTCGCACAAGGGGATCAACCTGCCGACGCGATCGATCGGGCTGTCGTCCCTGACCGACAAGGACTGGGTCGACCTCGCGTTCGGGATCGAGCAGGAAGTCGACTATGTCGGGCTCTCGTTTGTCCGTTCGGCGGACGACGTGCGCTCGGCGCGCGCGTTCCTCGAGAAGCGGGGGGCGAGCATCCCGCTGATCGCGAAGATCGAGAAGCACGAGGCGCTGGACGCGATCGACTCGATCCTGGACGCGGTGGACGGGATCATGGTCGCGCGCGGGGATCTCGGCGTCGAGATCCCGCTCGAGCGGGTGCCGCTCGTGCAGAAGATGTTGATCGTGAAGGCGAACCGCGCGGGGAAGCCCGTCATCACCGCGACGCAGATGCTGCGGTCGATGGTCGACAGCCCGCGGCCGACGCGCGCCGAGGTGACCGATGTCGCCAACGCCGTCCTCGACGGGACGGACTGCGTGATGCTCTCGGAGGAGACCGCGGCAGGTTCGTATCCGGTGGCGGCGGTCGAGACGATGACGCGGATCATCGAGGCGACCGAGGCGGGGTTCCCCCACGAGACGTGGACCGAGCGCATGCGCAGCGGGATGAAGACCATCCCGGAGGCGGTCGCGCTCGCGGCGTGCGGGCTCGCCGAGGAGATCGGCGCGAGCATGATCCTGACGTGCACGCGTTCGGGGGCGACCGCGCGGCTCGTCGCGAAGTACCGGCCGCGCACGCCGCTCCTCGCGGCGACGCCGGACGACGTGGTGCAGCGCCGGCTCGCGCTCGTGTGGGGGGTCCAGCCGCTCTGCATTCCGGGGGATGGAGGGGAGGTCGAGGGGATCATCGGAAGCGCTCTGAAGGGCGCGACGAACACGGGTCTTGTGCAGTCGGGAGAGACGGTGGTTGTAACGGCGGGGATCACGACCACGAGCCTGGTCCGCGTAGTGACCGTGCCATAGTTTTAGCTGTCGACGGAGGACAGCGGAGGACATCGATGCCAGGCAAGCCGAACGGCAAAGGCAACAAGTGCAAGAAGTGTGGATCCACGAAAGTCTGTTCGATCGTCTACGGACTGCCGACGCCCGAGGCGGAGATCCTTGCGCTGCAGGGGAAGCTCTACCTGGCGGGATGCCTCGTTCCTGAGAAGCCGCACAAATGGCACTGCAAGGAGTGCGAATACGAGTGGGGCGCGCAGCGCGTCGCGGGTGACCCCATCGAAGAGGAGTTGGAGTAGGGCTGTCGGGGCGCCGGTGTGCGAGGCTGTGGGCGAGGGAGTGGGTGAGGGTGTGCGCGAGGGTGTGCGCGAGGGAGTGGGCGAGGGAGGCCTAGGATGACGCGAATCGAGATCCCGTTCTATGAGCTTCGGGTCAAAGCGCATTCCCTATGGGACGAACAGTGGTTTCTGCTGACGTCGGGTGATCTCGGCGCCGGGAAGTTCAACACGATGACCGTATCGTGGGGGAGCCTCGGGACGCTCTGGAATCGCCCCTTCGCGCAGGTCGTCGTGCGGCCGACCCGGTACACATACGAGTTCATGGAGCGCTACGACACGTTCACGCTATGCGCGTTCGCGGAGGAGCATCGCGGCGCGCTGGATCTTCTCGGCAGCCGGTCCGGCAGGGACGGCGACAAGATCGCGGCGGCGGGCCTGACGCTGATTCCGTCGGCGCGGGTCACGGCGCCCGCGTTCGCCGAAGCCGAACTCATCATCGAGTGCCGCAAGATGTACAGCGACGATCTGCGCCCCGAGCGCTTCCTCGATCCCGAGATCGACCGCAACTATCCGCAGAAGGACTATCACCGGATGTACTTCGGAGAGGTCGTGGCGATCCACGGGGAGCCGCGCTTCCGAGCTTGAACGGGATTCGTCGCAGGATCGCGGGTTTCGTATTGGCGTGCGGCTTCTTGACACTCCAGCCCCAGCTCGCTATCCTATTTTGCGGGCTAGTTTGAGGTTCTGTCGACGAATGTGATACCTGCAGCCGTCGTGCGGCGCCCCGCAGTGTTCGGGAGTCACCCGCTGCACGGGGCACCGCTTGCGCGGCGTTTCACCCATCGGGAGGTGCCGCATGAGGCTCCTGGCGGTGTTTTGCGCAGTCTTGGCCCTCGCGGTGTTGGCTCCGCCCGTGCAAGGTCGTGATCCATCCAGCGGTCGCGTCCTCCTGTACAGGGAGATGTTCCCCCCAGGTCTTGGAGGCTCGCCCCCCCGCATTGCCCGCGGAGAACAGGTGACGCGTGCGGACACGACGTGGTACGGGGACTACCAGCTCGTTGGCGGCAAGTACTACGCGCGATCCTCGAGCCGCAAGGAAGACGTGATGTGGACGTTCGATCGCGGCAACGGGCCGGACGCGGAGCATGCGCTTCCGAACGCGATCATCAATGGCGAAGGCTGGCTTGGCAAGGACCTCACTGCGAACGACGCCCTCTACTTCCGCGTAATCGACAACACCCTGAACCTGGGCCAGGGCGTTCCCGCCCCGATCATCGCGGGCGCTAAGAGCCTCTGGGTCGGAGCCGACAAGCCCCGGGCGGACGCCCTTTGCTGGACCTGCGGCGCCGGGTACGGCAACAACTGGTGCCAGCGCGTGGTGTCCGAGCCACTGGCATACAACGGCTCGGGTGCGGTCACGCTGAACTTCAAGTACTTCAACAAGAGCGAGCCCTGCTTCGACGGCACCCAGATCTACTTGAAGCGTGCCGACACGACCGAGCTCCTCCTGAACCCCACCCCAACCGGCAGTTGCCCCGGGAATCCCGCATTCGAGAACAAAGGCGGTTTCACCGACTCAGTCGGCTTCTATCTGAGTCCCGCGATCTACAACCGAGTCGTCGCCGCGGACGAAATCGGCGGCGCCCAGACCGTCAATTTCATCGTCGAGTTCAAGGCTGACGGCGGCGCCTCGGACGAGGACTGTCGCTACCCGACGACCTGGGGTCCGTTCGGTTGTGACGACATGACGATCAACGGTGGTGGCATCAGCAAAACCTACAACTTCGAGACCGGTCTGCAGAACTGGGTGCCCGGCTTCTGCAACCCCGTGGGTCTGTTCGTCAACATCGTCGACGTCGGTTGCTACACGATCCTCGACCCCTGCGCCTGCAGGCTCGAGGGCAACATCCTCGAAATGCACGCGGACGTGTGCGACAACGGCATCCATCCGGATGGCCAGCACGTCTGGGTCGAGAGCCCGATTTGCGATTTCGGGAACTCGAACCCGAAGACGATCTTCATGGACTTCGACATATACGCCGAGCTACCGCAGGAGAACGGTGCGCTCTGGCGTCCGGGCTGGAAGTACTACCCATTCACCTGCGACATCACGGGGGTGACCGGCTGGTCCCCTCGGGTGGGGGTGGGTTACTACATCTATTCGCCGGGCCCATGGTGCGTCACCTGGCGCCTCGGGGGCACTGAAACCGACGATGGGGACCCGGTCCCACCCGACGCGCAGAAGGTGATCGCGATCTTCGAGCTCCTCGCAAGTTGCTCCTCGTTCGCGATCACGAACTGCTCGGGGATCACCAATTTCACGCCGCTTCTCGACAACCTCACGGTCGGGGTGACGCTGCCCGGCGTGAATGCCCCACAGATCAGCGGTGCATCCGATTGCCCATTCCAGGATGTCGGGAGCTCCCCGTCCAGCCTGATCGATCCGCGCGCCCCGGGACCGGCGAACACTGCCCTCGAAAAGACCGGGGGTGAGGGGCAGCCCATCCGGTGTGGCGACAGCCTCGTTGTCACGGGACCCCAGCCGGGCGGCGATCCGAACCACAGGTGGGAGGCGCGTCTCTGGTGGCGGATCGCCCGGAGAGCTCCGCTCCAGTCGGACCGCGCAGGTGGCCAGAACACGCGCTACAAGATCTGGCGCGACCGGGTGGCGGACGGTAAGAGGATCGATCGGCCCTACAAGCCCGAGTTCACCTTCGGCTGGATGGACTCGGTCCAGAACGGTTCCATTCCTTTCCGGAACAAGTTCATGTCGACCTTCCGCGAGGATGACGACGATTTCGCCGGCGAGGGGAATCCCGAGAACGACATGATCTGGGACGACGCCCTCTTTCCCGGTTCGCGGGTCGAGTACTTCCTCACGAGTGACTACATCGGGACCCCGAATATCCAGTTCTACCTGCCCGACACGACCGGTGGGAACTTCTTCGAGTTCGAAATCCTTCCGGGGATGCGCACGGCCCGCATCCCGAACTGCGGCGGGCAGGGAGGGAGCTATTGCGTCTACTTCCCGGCGACCCTGTACATCAACACAGGGTGGAGCTTCTACCCCGAAAACGCCCTGCGGACCATCCTGAACGGATGTGACCCCTGCGTGGAGGAGAACGGCTGCCCGATCCCCTCCAACCGGAACTGGGACCGGTACGATTACGGGCTGGCCGCTTCGAACGCGTGCGCTCCGTTTGCGCGTGGAGCGATATCCGGGAGCAACAACGGCATGACGTTGAACCAGATCCTCGGGTACCGGGCGATCCTGCTCGATCTCGGATGGCTTGCGGCTGGAGGGATCAGGGATGAGGATTTCGCCCTCTTCGACCAGTGGCTCGCCTCACCTCTCTGCGCCGCGAACACGAACCGCCAGGTCTTCATCGCGAACGGCATGGCGGTCGGCGAAGTCCTCGAGAGCTGGCCGAATGGACGGACGTTTCTGAACAACGTGCTCGGAGCAACGCTCCTGTGCGACGCCTTCAACGGGATCTCGCAGGACCCGGACTGCCAGCCCGTGGAGGATGCCTTCTGCGTGCGAGATCTCCCCGTCGCGGGCGGACCCTTTGACACCGAGGCGGACGTCGATGCCTGGGGGAACTCGTGTCCCTACAACTTCGGGTTCAACGTCTACTCGGCCTACGGTACGGGCGTCGGCAACCGGTACTACTCTGCCGACGGCGGCGCGAAGCAGATGCAGTATGCGCAGATCTTGAACCAGAACCTCGGGCCGGACGCGAACTGGCGAACGATCTTGGATGGCGTCGGTTGGTACTACGTGACCCTGCGCGATCCCGCAGGTTCGGGCAAGGGGCTCTGTCCGCGCGACACCCCCTCGATCGTGGCGGGTGTGATCTCCGAGATGGGCGCCGCTTTGAAGTGGGGATTCGGCGTGAACAGTTACGATGGGATCCCGAAGCTCGCCAGCGCCCAGGAAATGGCTTCATGCCAGGGGACCTGGACCTTCCCGGCGGAGGCGACCGACACGGGCGCCGGAATCCTCGTCAACCGTCTCTATCCGACCGAACCGAACCCGTTCAATCCACGCACCACGATTCGCTTCGCCACCGCGCGGGCGGGACCGGTGGAGATCCTGATCCATGACGTCGGTGGCCGGCTCGTGCGGAAGCTCGTGTCCGGGAACATGACGGCCGGGAATCACTCGGTGGTCTGGGATGGAACGAACGAGGCTGGCGCAAACGTCGGTTCGGGTGTCTACTGGGCGCGGATGAAGGCAGGATCCTTCGTCTCGACCCGGAAGATGGTCGTTCTGAAGTGATATGGGGATCTCGGCTCAACCGCGGTCCCCTGCAAGCGAACGCGGATTGTGAGCGATACCCCACATCGTCCCTCCCCCGGACCCACGCCACGGGCCTCCGATGAGGCCCTGACGGAGCCGTATGAGAAGGCCGGTCTCCGGATCGGCCAGATACTCGGCGATCGCTACCGTGTCGAACGGCTCCTCGGCCGCGGTGGGATGGGGACCGTCTGGCAGGCCTTCGACCTGAAGCTCTGCGTCGAGGTCGCCTTGAAGGCGCTGCATCCGATCGGAGAGGATGCGCGCCGCCGCGAGTTGCTACGCCACGAAGTGCGCTCGGCCCGCGAAGTGATGTCCCCAAATGTCTGCCGGATATTCGATCTGATCGAGATCGACGGCCAGGAACTCGTGTCGATGGAGTACGTCGACGGGACGCACCTCGCTGATTTCCTGCGACAAGAAGGCGCTCCCGGCCTGCGCAAGATCAGCGAGATCGCCGTCCAGCTTCTTGCCGGTCTCCAGGCCATCCACGATGCGGGTCTCGTTCACCGGGACCTGAAACCCGAGAACGTGATGCTCACCCCCGCCGGCCGAGTGGTCTTGATGGACTTCGGTATCGCGAAGGCCATAGCGGAAGGCGGGCACGGCACGGTCGCCGGAACACCCGCCTACATGGCGCCGGAGCAGTTGCGGGGCGAGAGGGTCGACGCGCGCACCGATGTCTACGCCGCGGGACTCGTGCTGGGGGAACTCGCCTACTGGGATCATCTCTCGGCTCTCGAGGGGTGGAAGGCCCTGTGGCAGGCATTCCGGCAGGACCCGCCGCAGCTTCCCGAGGGTCCCTGGCATGATGTACTGCAGCGCGCTCTGGCAATAGACCCGGATCGCCGCTATCCATCCGCTCGCGTGTTCGCCCGGGCTCTCGAAGAGGTAACGTTGCGCGTCGGCGGGAAGGAGGAGCGGAGTCCCTTCCCGGGTCTTGCGTCGTTCACCGAAGCGGACAGGGAGTTCTTCTTCGGTCGCGAAGCGGACGTCGAGGCGATCGGGAAGAAGCTGAAGCGCCTCCACATGCTCGCGATCGTGGGGCCGTCGGGCGTTGGTAAGAGCTCGTTCCTGCGCGCCGGCCTGATCCCATCGCTGCCCAAACGATGGGCCCATGTGACTTGCACGCCGGGACCCTCCCCACTTATCTCCCTCGGTCAGGCGCTCATCCCACAGCTCGCCGGGGACACCGAGGCGATGCGTGCATTCCTCCGCTTCGGTGAGGCGGACGTCGCGGTCTCGATGTTCACCCGCTGGCGCCGCAACCACGAGGACGCCGTTCTGATCGTCGATCAGTTCGAGGAGCTCTTCACGCAGAGTCCGAAGGAGGTGCAGGAGCGTTTCGCGGAGCTGCTGGGGCGATTGCCGATCGAGGCGGACGTGCGGGTCGTCCTCTCGATGCGGGACGACTTCCTGTTCCACTGCCACGCCCATCCAGGCTTGCGTCCGATCCTTACCGATCTGACGCTGCTCACCCCCATCCGGGGGGTCGACCTGCGCCGGGTGCTCGTGCAGCCTGCAATGGCGTGCGGCTTCCGCTTCGAGGACGACGCGCTGCTTGATCAGATGGTGGCGGAGGTCGAGAGCGAGCGCGGGGCGTTGCCCCTGCTGGCGTTCACGGCCGCGCGCCTCTGGGAGCACCGGGACCGGGAGCGGGGGTTGCTGACGACCGCGGCCTACGAGTCTCTCGGTGGCGTCGCCGGTTCCCTCGCACAGCACGCGGAATCCATCCTGGAGCGCATCGGAGTCGACCGTGAGCCGATCGTCCGGGAGATCTTCCGCAATCTGACGACGGGGCAGGGAACGCGGGTTTCCCGGGAACGAGAGGAGCTGCTGTCCGTCTTCGAGGATCGGACCGCAGCGGGTGAGGTCTTGGCGCAGCTGATCGATGCCCGGCTCCTGACCTCATTCGAAGTGACCGATCCGAATGACCCTTCGACCCGCAGACAGCGCGTCGAGATCGTTCACGAGTCACTCCTCACCAAATGGCCCCGGCTGGTCCGTTGGCAGTCGCAGGACGCCGACGGCGCGCTCTTGCGGGACCAGCTCCGGCAGGCGGCGCAACTCTGGTCGGAGCACGGCCGTCCCGACGACATGCTCTGGACGGGAACGGTCTTTCAGGAGTTCCGGCTCTGGCGCGAGCGCTATCCGGGCGGGCTAACGAGCATGGAGGAGGCGTTCTCGTCGGCGATGGTCATGCGTGCGAAGCGGGCGCAGCGACGGCGACGAACCATCCTGGTCTCGGCCTTCGCAACCCTCCTTGTCGTCCTGGGGATCGTGGGAACCCTGTGGCAGCGCAGCGAGCGGGCCCAGAAGCGCGCGGAGTCGGGCAAGTTGTACGCCCTTGCGCAGAGAGACCAGCCGCCGTCCGACGCCTTCGCCTACACGCTCGCGGCAATGGAGCTGTCGGATCAGCCCGAGTATCGGCGCCTGGGGGTCAAGACAATGCTCCGTGGTCCAATCCCCTTCCAGCTTCCCGTGCGGCCCGATTCCCACAATCCCTACACCGAGGGCTTCAGTCCGGACGGGAAGTGGTTCGTCATCGGTTGGTCGAAGGGTGGAGGGCTTCAGCTTTATTCGACGGACGGTGGCGAACCCCGTGAGTTGAAAGGACACACGGACGCGGTTCTTGATACTCAATTCAGCAAGGACTCGAAGCTATTGGTGACGACAGCGACTGACACCACGGTCCGTCTCTGGTCCATGCCGAACGGGCAACTGCTCCGCACGTTGAGGCTCTCCGGTATCGCATCGATCTTCCTGCGCGGCGAAGAGGAACGGCTCTTCACTTGCGAGTTGATCCCAGGGGAGCAGCCTCTATGGAAGTCCTGGTCCCTCGATGGTGGAGAGGGGCAAATCCTTGGTCGGGTCGGGGCACCTGTTCACTTCGTACTTGATTATGTCCGCCCCGACATCGATCCATCGGGTTCCTGCTTGGCCCTCCCGATCGACCGGGAGGTATGCCTCTACTCTCTCCAGCACCTGGACCGTGGCCCGGTCCGGGTCCTCGGTCAACACGATTGGCCGGTCACCGGGGTCCTATTCGGGCCGAGCGGCGATCTCGTCGCCAGTGATGACAACCACGGGAACCTCCGTCTGTGGTCGGTGGCATCGGGAAGCCGGGACCCGGTGTTGCAGACCCAAGGCACTGCGGCCCGCTTTGATCCCACGGGATCTCGCCTCGCGGTTGACGACAACTGGACCATGAAGGTGTGGAGCCTTCATTCGCCCGGAAGCGCGCGCACGACCCTTCTCACGGGGTGGGGTGCGTTCAGTGCAGCGTTCCATCCCGACGGCGGTTGGCTCGTCACCGCAAGCGATTCCAAGCTCGTCGACGCATGGCCTTTGGGCGGGGTCCATTCGGTCGTACTTGACACTGTCCCCTGCCACCGGTTGACGTTCGCGCCCGACGGGTCGTGGGTTGCCGCCGCCTGCCCGTCCGGAGACATCAAGCTGTGGCCGCTGGACAGAGAGAATGTGGGGGTTCCACGCACGGTCTTCCATGCCGACGACTACTATTTCAAGGCACTGGAGACAGACGATCAGGGCCGCTATCTCTTCGCTTCCGTTCACAGCAGCCCAGCAGGGAACTCCACATTGCTGCGGATCTCTCTTGAGACAGGCAGGGTCGACCGATGGATGGGCGCGGTCGTGGTCAAGGTCGACGCGAGTGGCCGCTGGATGGTCTCGAATGGGGAGGCTGGATGGGTGCGAGTCTGGGATGGGGAGTCGGGGCGGATGACGCAGATCGGCGCCAAAGACGAGCGCGTTGAGGGTTTCTCCAGGGACGGCCGGCTCCTAACGACCTTGGGCGACAGTCTATTCGCCTGGAATGTCGAGAGCTGGAATCGACAGCTGCTGGACGCGGCGCTTGGCGGACAGATCACGCTATGTCCGGATCGGGAGAGATTTCTCGTCCAGACCTCGGACGGCCATCTGATCCTTCGCCGCATCGATGGAGCGGAGAGCAGGCAGCTGACCCCTATCATCAACCCAATCGACCTCTGCTACACGGCGGTTGACCGAGCTTGTAGCATCGTGGTGCTGGGTTGGCTCAACGGGGATGTCGAAATCATTCGCACGTCAAGCAACGAAGTGCAAAGGCTCCCTGTTCACGACGGCATCATCTATGAGGTGGCCATCGATCCACAAGGAAGATGGATCGCCTCAGTGGGAAATGACGGATTGATCCTCACTCCCATCCCAACCGGTCCTCCCTTCCAGACCCTACCGCGTGAGGAGTTCCTCAGCAAGCTGCGCTCCATGACGAACCTCCGCGCGGTGAAGGACGACACACAGCCCACCGGTTACGTCATCAGGGCTTCGGGAATGCCGGATTGGCAGCATCCACCACGGTGGTGACGAGACAAGCTCCCTGCCCTGCCCTCTGTCCCTTCATAGATGTACAGCGACGATCTGCGCCCCGAACGTTTCCTCGACCCCGAGATCGACCGCAACTACCCGCAGAAGGACTATCACCGGATGTACTTCGGAGAGGTCGTCGCGATCCACGGGGAGCCGCGCTTCCGAGCCTGAACGGGATTCGTCGCAGGATCGCGGGTTTCGTATAGGCGTGCGGCTTCTTGACACTCCAGCCCCCGGTCGCTATCCTGTTTTGCGGGCTAGTTTGAGGTTCTGTCGACGAATGTGATCGCCCGCGGCCGCCCTGCCGCGCCCTGCCGCGTTCGGGATTTGCCTGGCACACGGGGTTTCCCCTGCACGGCATTCCACTGATCGGGAGGTGTCGCATGAAGATCGTCGCAGCGTGTTGCACGCTCTTGACCTTCGCGCTGTTGCCCTCGCCGGTGCGCGGTCGTGATCCATCCGGCGGAAGCGTCTTGTCCTGCAAGGAAATGCTCTTCGAAGATCTCGCGGGGCCGCGTTCAGGCGTTGGCCGGGGAGAGCAGATCACGCGCGCGGACACGACCTGGTACGGGGACTACCAGCTCGTTGGCGGCGAGTACTACGCACGATCCTCGAGCCGGAAGGCCGACGTGATGTGGACGTTCGATCGCGGCAACGGGCCCGACGCGGAGCATGCGCTTCCGAACGCGATCATCAATGGCGAAGGTTGGCTTGCCAAGGACCTAACCGCAAACGATGTGAACTATTTCCGCGTCATCGACAACACCCTGAACCTGGGCCAGGGCGTTCCCCCCCCGATCATTGCGGGCTCCAAGAGCCTCTGGATCGGCGCGGACAAGCCTCAGGCGGACGGCCTTTGCTGGGCCTGCGGCCCGGGATACGGCAACAACTGGTGCAACCGCGTCGTGTCCGAGCCGTTGGCCTACAATGGCTCCGGTGCGGTCACGCTGAACTTCAAGTATTTCAACAAGAGCGAGCCCTGCTATGACGGTACCCAGGTCTACCTGAGGCGTGCCGACACGACCGAGCTCCTCTTGAATCCCACCCCGACCGGCGGCTGCCCGGGGAACCCCGACTTCGAGAACAAGGGCGGTTTCACCGACTCGATCGGTTTCTATCTGCATCCCGCGATCTACGACCGTGTCGTCACGGAGGGCGAAATCGGTACCGCACAGACCATCAAGTTCATTCTCGAGTTCGAGTCGGACGTGGGCTACTCGGACGAGGACTGCAGCTACACCACGACCTGGGGTCCGTTCGGTTGTGACGACATGACAGTCAACGGTGGCGGCATCAACAAGACCTACAACTTCGAGACCGGCCTGCAGGGCTGGACGCTCAGCTTCTGCAACCCCGTCGGTCTGTTCGTCGACATCGTCGACGTCGGTTGCTACACGATCCTCGATCCATGCACATGCAAGCTCGAGGGCAACGTGGTGGCGATGCATGCGGACGTGTGCGACAACGGCGTACATCCCGACGGCCAGCACGTCTGGATCGAGAGCCCGATCTGCGACTTCGGGAACTCGAACCCGAAGACGATCTTCATGGATGTTGACGGATACGCCGACCTCCCACAAGAGAACGGCGTGCTGTGGCGTCCAGGTTGGAAGTATTACCCATTCACTTGCGACATTACGGGCCTGACCGGCTGGTCGCCTCGCGTCGGTGTGGATGCGTACTGGTACTACAGTGGAGGACCCGCGTGTGGTACCGCGCACTGTGGCGGCACTACGCTATCCCTCGAAGGCATCCCCGTCCCGGCCGACGCCCAGAAGGTGATCGCGATCATCGAGCTTCTCGCAAGCTGCTCTACCTTCGCGATCACGAACTGCACGGGGATCACGAACTTTAGCCCCCTGCTCGACAACATCACGGTCGCCCAGACCCTTCCGACCGTCGATGCTCCGCAAGTCAGCGCGGTCGTGGGGTTCGAGGACGTCGGCAGCTCCCCGTCCAGTTTGTTCGATCCGCGTGCATCGGGACCCGCGAACACCGGGCTGAGAATCGGCGGCGAGGGGCGGCCTGTCTATTGTGGGGACAGCCTCGTCGTCACGGGGCCCCAGCCGGGCAGTGATCCGAACCATCGGTGGGAAGCGCGTCTTTGGTGGCGCGTCGCCCGCAGAGCTCCGCTGCAGTCGGACCGCGCAGGCGGCCAAGACACGCGCTACAAGATCTGGCGCGATCGAGTGGCGGACGGCAAGAAGATCGACCGGCCGTACAAGCCCGAGTTCACCTTCGGCTGGATGGATTCGGTCCAAGTGGGGCCGGTCGTCCTGCGCAACTCGTTCCAGTCGACCTTCCGCGAGGATGACGACGATTTTGTCGGGGAGGGGAACCCCGAGAACGACATGATCTGGGACGATGTCCTGTTTCCCGGCTCTCGGATCGAGTATTTCCTCACGAGCAACTACGTCAGGACCCCGAATATTCGCTTCTACCTGCCCGACACGACCGGTGGGAATTTCTACGAGTTCGAGATCCTTCCAGGGATGCGCACGGCGCGCATCCCGAACTGCGGCGGGCAGGGAGGGAGCTATTGCGTGTACTACCCGGCAACCCTGTACATCAACGCATGGGGGACCTTCTACGTCGAGAACGCTCTTCGGACAATCCTGAACGGATATCCGCCCTGCATGGAGGAAGACGAATGCCCGATTCCGCCCGAACGGAACTGGGATCGGTTCGACTATCTGGGCGCTGGTTCGAACTACACGGTCCCGTTTGCGCGTGGAGCGATGGCCGGAAGCAACAACGGCATGACATTGAATCAGATCCTCGGGTACCGGCAGATCCTCCTCGGTCTCGGAGGGTCAGGAGCCGGTGCGGTCAGGAACGAAGATTTCGCGCTCTTCGGCCAGTGGCTCGCCTCACCACTTTGCGGTGCAAACACGAATCGCCAGGTCTTCATCGCGAACGGTAATAAGGTCGGCGAGGTTTTCGACTTCTGGCCGAACGGACACACGTTTCTGAACAACGTGCTCGGAGCCACACTCTTGTGCGATGCCTTCAATGGGATCTCGCAGGACCCCGACTGCCAGCCCGAAGAGGACGCGTTTTGTGTGCGGTACCTACCCATCACGGGAGGACCCTTTGACACCGAGATGGACGTCGACGCCTGGGGCAACTTTTGTCCCTACCGCTTCGGGTTCAACGTCTACTCGACGTACGGCACGGGCGTCGGGAACCGCTACTACTCTGCCGACGGTGGCGCGAAGCAGATGCAGTACGCGCAGGTCGTGAACGAGAACCTCGGGCCGGACGCGAACTGGCGAACCGTCCTGGACGGTGTCGCTTGGGCTTTCATGACCGGGCGGGATCCCGCAGGTTCGGGCCAGGGATTGTGTCCACAGGACACCCCGTCGATCGTGGCCGGTGTGATCTCCGAGCTGGGCGCCGCTCTGAAGTGGGGATTTGGCGTGACCAGCTACGATGGGATCCCGAAGCTCGCCAGCGCCCAGGAAATGGCCTCATGCCAGGGAACCTGGACCTTCCCGGCGGAGGCGGCCGACACGGGCGCCGGAATCCTCATCAACCGTCTCTATCCGACCGAACCGAATCCCTTCAACCCACGCACCACGATTCGCTTCGCCACTGCACGGACGGGACCGGTGGAGATCCTGATCCATGACGTCGCCGGCCGGCTCGTGCGGAAGCTCGTGTCCGGGAGCATGACGGCCGGGAATCATTCGGTGGTCTGGGATGGAACGAACGAAGCTGGCGCAAAGGTCGGTTCGGGTGTTTACTGGGCGCGGATGAAGGCAGGATCCTTCGTCTCGACCCGGAAGATGGTCGTATTGAAGTAGGATGGGGATCTCGGCTCAACCGCGATCCCCTGCCGGTGAACGCGGAACATGAGCGAGACGCCGCATCGTCCCTCCCCCAGACCCACTCCGCGGGCCTCCAATGAGGCCCCGACGGAGCCGTACGAGAAGTCTGGTCTCTGGGTCGGCCAGATTCTCGGCGATCGCTACCGCGTCGAACGACTCCTCGGCCGCGGTGGGATGGGAGCCGTCTGGCAGGCCTTCGACCTGAAGCTGTGCGTCGAGGTCGCCTTGAAGGCGCTGCATCCCATCGGAGAGGATGCGCGCCGCCGCGAGCTACTGCGTCACGAAGTGCGCGCTGCCCGCGAGGTCATGTCCCCGAATGTCTGCCGCATCTTCGACCTGATCGAAATCGACGGCCAGGAACTCGTGTCGATGGAGTACGTCGACGGGACACATCTCGCCGATTACCTGCGACACGAGGGCGCGCCCGGTTTGCGCAAGATGAGCGAGATCGCCACCCAGCTTCTTGCCGGTCTCCAGGCCATCCACGATGCGGGGCTCGTCCACCGGGACCTGAAGCCCGAGAATGTGATGCTGACACCCGCCGGCCGAGTGGTCTTGATGGACTTCGGCATCGCGAAGGCCATCGCGGAGGGTGGCCACGGCACGGTCGCCGGAACACCAGCCTACATGGCGCCGGAGCAGTTGCGGGGCGACAGGGTCGACGCACGCACCGATGTCTACGCCGCGGGACTCATTCTGGGGGAACTTGCCTACTGGGATCATCTCTCAGCTCTCGAGGGGCGCAGGGCGCTGTGGCAGGCGTTCCGCCAGGACCCACCGCAGCTTCCCGAGGGCGCCTGGCACGATGCGCTGCAGCGCGCCCTGGCGATCGATCCGGACCGCCGCTATCCATCCGCTCGCGTGTTTGCCCGGGCTTTCGAAGAGGTGACGCTGCGCGTTGCAGGGAAGGACGAGCGGAGTCCATTCCCGGGTCTTGCGTCGTTCACCGAAGGGGACAGGGAGTTCTTCTTCGGCCGCGAAGCGGACGTCGAGGCGATCGGGAAAAAGCTGAAGCGCCTCCACATGCTCGCGATCGTGGGCCCATCAGGGGTGGGCAAGAGTTCATTTCTGCGCGCTGGTCTGATCCCGTCACTACCCAAACGATGGGCCCATGTGATTTGCACGCCGGGACCCTCCCCATTCATCTCCCTCGGTCAGGCGCTCATTCCGCAGCTCGCCGGGGACACCGAGGCGATGCGTGCCTTCCTCCGCTTCGGTGAGGCGGACGTCGCGGTCTCGATGTTCACCCGGTGGCGCCGCAACCACGAGGACGCCGTTTTGATTGTCGATCAGTTCGAGGAGCTGTTCACCCAGAGTCCGAAGGAGGTGCAGGAGCGCTTCGCGGAGCTGCTGGGGCGGTTGCCGATCGAGGGGGATGTGCGGGTCATCCTCTCGATGCGGGATGATTTCTTGTTCCACTGTCATGCGCACCCGGGCCTGCGTCCGATCCTGACCGAGCTGACCCTGCTCACTCCGCTCCGTGGAGCCGATCTGCACCGGGTGCTTGTGCAACCTGCGATGGCATGCGGTTTCCGCTTCGAGAACGACGCGCTCGTCGATCAGATGGTGGCGGAGGTCGAGAGCGAGCGCGGGGCTTTGCCCCTGCTGGCATTCACAGCCGCGCGCCTCTGGGAGCACCGGGATCGAGAGCGGGGGCTGCTGACAACCGCGGCGTACGAGTCTCTCGGTGGCGTCGCCGGTTCCTTGGCGCAGCACGCGGAATCCAACCTGGAGCGCATCGGACTCGATCGCGAGCCGATCGTCCGGGAGATCTTCCGCAATCTGACGACGGGGCAGGGAACGCGGGTTTCTCGGGAGCGAGAGGAGTTACTCTCCGTCTTCCCGGACAGGAATGCAGCAAATGAGGTTCTGGCGCAGTTGATCGACGCCCGGCTCCTGACGTCGTTCGAAGTTGCTGATGCAAATGATCCATCGACCCGAAGACAGCGACTCGAGATCGTCCACGAGTCCCTCCTCACCAAGTGGCCACGGCTCGTCCGCTGGCAGGCGCAGGACGCCGACGGCACGCTATTGCGCGATCAGCTCCGGCAGGCCGCGCAGCTCTGGCAGGAGCACGGCCGTCCCGACGACATGCTCTGGACGGGGACGGTCTTTCAGGAATTCCGCCTGTGGCGTGAGCGCTATCCCGGCGGGCTAACGAGCATGGAGGATGCGTTTTCGTCGGCGATGGAGGCGCGGGCCAAACGTGCGCAGCGGCGGCGACGAACCATCCTGGTCTCGGCCTTCGCAACCCTCCTTGTCGTCCTGGGAATCGTGGGAGCCTTGTGGAGGCGAAGCGAGCACGCCCATCAGATAGCCGTCGCGGAGGCGCGGCGCGCCGAATCCTCGAAGCTGTACACCCTCGCACAGAACGAACCCAACCAGCCGAACGCGCTTGCATACACGATCAGCGCACTCGAGCTTTCGGATCAGCCGGACTATCGCTGCCTTGCGGTCAAGCTGATGCTCCGGACGCCGATGCCGGCATGGCTTCCCGTGCTGCCGAATTCTCACAATCCCTTCAGCGTGGGCATCAGCCCGGACGGGAAATGGCTCGGCGTGGGATGGGCGATGAACGGCGGCCTTCAGCTCTATTCGATGGCCGGCGGAGAACCGCGGGTTCTGCAGGGGCACACCAATCGGATCGTTTCCATTGAGTTCACCGCAGATTCGAAGACGATGATCACGGCCGCCTTCGATTCGACCGTTCGGATGTGGTCCCTCCCGGAAGGTCAGCTCCTGCGAACGATCCGATTCCCTTCGAGCGTCTTCGCTTTCACGCGCGGCAGGCCGAATCGACTCTTCACCTGCGAGTTGTCCACGGGCGAGCGTCCGCTCTGGAAGTCCTGGCCCCTTCCGGAAGGCGAATCCGTGACGCTTGGCCGAACCGGAAACCCGCTTGCCAACGCGCAGGATTACACGCTGCCCGACATCGATCCATCGGCTTCGTGGCTGGTTCTCCCGGCCGGCCGCGAGGTACGGCTGTACTCGCTCAACGACTTGAATCACGGGCCCGTTCGGGTGCTGGGGCGGCATGAGGAGCCGGCCCTGGGAGCGCGATTCGGGCCCGATGGGGATCTTGTCGTCAGTTCCGACGCCCATGGTGACGTTCGCCTCTGGTCCCTGGCCTCAAGATCCGAGCAGCCGATCCGAATTCTCCATGCCGGTGAGCGACCCATTGATGCGGCGTTCGACCGGACCGGATCAAGGCTCGTGGTTACCGGGTTCGGAATGCGACTCTGGGACCTGAACTCGCCCGGCGCCGCGCCGCTTGTCCTCAACTACCCCGAATGGACGTTCCGCGCCGCATTCCATCCAGACGGTAACTGGCTGGTCACCTCGGCGCGGAACACCTTCATCGAGGCCTGGCCGCTGACCGCAGCGTACCCGGTCACCCTCGACTCGACCTCCCGCGGCCTTCTCGTGTTCGCGCCCGATGGTCGATGGCTCGCGACCGCGTCCTCGTCGGGGACGATCCAGCTATGGCCGTTGCGCGGCAGGAATGTCGGGTCGCCGCGAACGATCTTCCACGCGGATAACTTCGACTTCAATTCGCTCAGGACGGACGACCAGGGTCGACACGTTTTCGCCAGTGTTCTGAACAGCGCAGCGGGAAACACGACCGGACTGATGGTCTCTCCGGAGGGCGGCGAGGTCCGGAGGTGGCAGGGGGCCATTGCGATCGAGGTGGACGCCGACGGCGGGCGGGTTGCCTCCATACCGGAACAAACGATGGGTCAACGGGTGCGGGTCTGGGACATGAAGTCGGGGCAGATGGTGGAGTTCGGCACGAAGGAGGACTACACCGTGGGCTTCTCCCGAGAAGGTCGTCTCCTGACAACACGGGGGGACAGCCTCTTCGCGTGGGACATTGAAAGCCGGCAGTGCAGGTTGATCGAAGCGAAGATCGGCGGGAAGGCCAAGCTGTGCCCCGACAGGAAGACGATTCTCGTCTGGAGCGAGGATGGAGACCTGATCCTCCTCGGAACCGAGGAAGGCGCCGCAAGGAAAGTTCTCGGGAAACTCCGACCCGGCGCTCCCATCCCCGATTGGGCGGTCGCCGTCGCGCCGGATCTCGGCCAGGTCGTATTCGGACGCACAGATGGGGTTGTGGAGGTCGTTCGCTGTTCGGATGGCCAGGACTATCGTCTGCCGCTCCACGATGGCCGGGTCTCGGGTGTTGCGGTGGATCCTCTGGGAAGGTGGATCGCCTCATCGGGCGCGGATGGCGTGAAGCTCTGGAATGCTCCTACCGGGACTCCGATACTCGATCTTCCCGAGAAGGCGTTCTTCGAGAAGGTGGAGTCCTTGACCTCTCTCCGCGCCGTGAGGGACGACAAGGACCCCACGGGCTACGCGATCAAGGGAACGAAGATCCCCGACTGGCAGCACCCTCCGACCTGGTGACCAGAAGAGTCTCGAAACCGACTAGACCGGCAGCCCGTTCTGCAGTACATTGGTTGCCGCCAGGTCGATGCAGTGAGTGCGAACGATTCAGGTGGGGTTGCCTGGCTGGCTGAGCATATTCGTGTGGTGCCCGATTCGCTCTTGAGCGTGGTCATGGAACTTCGCGCAGTGCCGGGATCCGAGCACAAGGAGGCTGATAATGTATCGGCGAATCGCAGTCCAGACGCTGGCCGCGCTTCTTGCCGTACTGACAGTCGCTCAGGTGCATGCCAGCATCGTGGAGGACAGGGTCTTCCACAGCAACGCATTGAATGCGGACAAGCATGTGTCGATCTACTTGCCAACGGGCTATGACCCCCTAGGCACCAGGCGCTATCCAGTCGTCTACTACCTCCATGGGGCATTCGGCGACTACAACACTAATCTGTCAGTCATCAAGAGCGTGCTCGACACCGAGATCGGAAGTGGTCGGATCCAGCCGCTGATAGCGGCTCTGCCAAGCGGGTCGGCTGGCGCGTTTGGAGGATCCATGTGGGCGAATTCCACGCTCTATGGCAGGTTCGAGGACTACTTGGTCACTGACGTGAGGCAGTTCGTAGAGGGGAACTACAGAGTCGTCGCGGCACGATCAAAGCGTTCCATTGTCGGGCATTCCATGGGTGGTATGGGCTCATTCAACGCGGCTTTCCGACATGCGGAACTCTACTGCGCGGCTGCCTCTCTCAGCGGAGGATTGGACTATCAGCACATGTCGGATTACTTTCCGCTGATCTATCAGGAGGCCGGGGGGCAGCCACCGTACAGCTATGATCCGAACAATGGGACATTCACGGATCTCTTCTTCTTGGTCGCTGGGGCCTGGTCGCCTGACCTCTCGAATCCACCTTTCTATGTGGAGTTTCCGCTTGATGCCAACGGTGCTGTGATAGATTCAGTCTATTACGGTAAATGGATGCCCAACGGACCACAGCGGCTGGCCCGGAGGCTTCTCGGCGGCCCCAATCTTGCGATTTACTTTGATTGCGGAACTTCCGACGAACTCCACCTCTACCCGTTCAACACGGCTTTCGATGAGACGCTGATTGTGCTCGGCATTCCGCATCGTTTCAGGAGCATACCCGGCGGCTACCACAACATCACTGTCGCCCGGCTTGCATCGGCGTTTGGCTTCGCCGACTCCGTCATGGAAAGTGGCAGCGCAGGCGTGGATGACCGATGCCCGTGGCGCACGAGCTTCACTGCCCTGCGTAGCGTCCCGACGCCTTCACATGGACCCGTCACAATATCATTCCTGCTGGATAAGAAGGGTCTCGGCACACTAGATATCATGGATGTCGCAGGGCGACGGGTCGCAAGCCTTCTATGCGGCGCACTCGGAGAGGGGGCGCATGAGGTGATCTGGGATGGTGGAGGAACTGGAGGGAATGGAGTCTATTTCGCTCGACTGAGTACTGCAGGAGGCGGCGTAGTCTCGAGCCGAATCGTTCTCGTCAGATGATGCTCGTATTTGGAGGAGCCCCGCTTTTCTACTTGTCCCGAGCGATCATGGTGGGATGCGGTCCATTGAAGGGCCGTACCCCGCGGAAACTCCATCCGACCGCGGCGGTCTGACTTCAGAATCGTAGGTCCGGCCATCTCTTCCTCCGCACAGGTGTAGACGGATCGGCGGATCCGTTCCAACGTCATCTTGAAGCAAGTTTGAGACTCGGACACCGGTCGCCGAGCCACCGGACATGGGTGTCCATGGCCGATCTCCTCCGGAGTCAGGAAATCGCAGCCGAGCTACGCAACGAGTCGGGAATCGTGCTGAACGCCACCGTAGGGGATCGGTAGCCCCTGGAGACCCACCGCTTCATCCAACCCCCGAGCGCTTCCTCGATCCCGAGATTGATCGCAACTACCCGCAGAAGTAATATCATTGGATGTACTTCGGAGAGGACGTGGCGATCCGCGGGGAGCCGCGCTTCCGAGCTTGAACGGGATGTACTGATGGCCAGCGCTCCGCAGCCGCTGCGTCCGCAGTCAGCAGCGGGGGACTCGGACATCCGACTGCTGTTCGTAACGCGGATCGCCCGCCTATTCGCGTACGGGCTTCTCTCGGTCGTCCTGGCTCTCTATCTCGCGGCGCTTGGGCTGACGACGCCGCAGATCGGCGCGCTTCTCACCCTCACGCTGATCGGCGACACGGTGATCTCCCTCTGGCTGACCGTTGTCGCCGATCGTGTGGGACGCCGCCGAATGCTCCTGGTCGGTGCGGGCTTGATGCTCTTCGCCGGTGTGCTCTTTGCGTTCTCTCACCGGTTCGTCGTGCTTCTCGTCGCCGCCACGCTGGGAGTCATCAGTCCAAGCGGGAACGAGATCGGCCCGTTCCTGTCCATCGAGCAGGCGGCGCTCTCGGAAGCCGTTCCGTTCGCGCGACGCACCCGCGTCTTCGCCTGGTACAACCTGGTCGGCTCCTTCGCGACCGCGGTGGGGGCGCTGGCAGGCGGCTGCATCGCGCAACTCTTGCAAGGGGCGGGCCATCCCGCGCTGGAGAGCTACCGAGTGCTGGTCGAAGCGTACGCCGGGTTCGGCGTCCTGCTGGCCGTTCTGTTCGCGCGCCTCTCCCTCAGGGTGGAACCGGCCACGGCAAGCCTGAAGGCTCTCGACTCGGGCGTCCGGGTGCGTCTGGGGCTTCACCGCTCGCGGGGCATCGTGGCTCGTCTCGCGGCTCTGTTCGCTCTAGATGCGTTCGGCGGCGGGTTCGTGATCCAGAGCCTGGTGGCTTACTGGTTCCACATGCGGTTCGGCACGGAGCCCGCTCTCCTGGGGGCCATCTTCTTCGGGGCGAACCTTCTCGCGGGCGCCTCGGCGCTCCTCGCCGCGCGCGTCGCGGCCCGCATCGGTCTGATCAACACGATGGTCTACACGCACCTTCCGTCGAACGTCCTGCTCATGCTGGTCCCCTTGATGCCGAACCAGTACCTTGCGATCGCCATGCTGCTCCTACGGTTCAGCATCTCCCAGATGGACGTTCCCACGCGCCAGTCCTACGTGATGGCGGTCGTGAGTCCCGATGAGCGGTCGGCCGCGGCGGGAGTGACCGGTGTGGCACGGTCGGTGGGAGCCTCGGCATCACCTGGCCTGGCAGGATTGTTCCTGGGGACTGCGGGCCTGGCGAGCGTTCCGTTCTTCCTCTCCGGCGCGCTCAAGATCGTCTACGACCTGCTTCTCTATCGGAGCTTCCGCGCGACCAGACCGAGCGAGGAAAAGCGCTAAGCCGAGCGTTCCGGCGTTCACTCCACCACCTGGCAGAAGTTCCTTCTCGAAGGTCCGCCATGCTCTGGCCGGGGAACAGGTAGCGACTGATCGGTCCGTCTCAACGGCTCCTGCCCGCACAAATCTGACCGAGGGACTCACTGACCGAGGGCAGCGGTTCCGCAGGTAGCCCAGCCGGATCGCTCGTAAGTCATTTTGCCGCATTTTGCTGACGGGACCAGCCGGTCGGGAGCAGATTCGCATTCCAGATTTGTCTTGACGCCTTTCCTAAAGCTGA